>CEUS01181778.1_pt1 | contig 12180 bp, 10 predicted proteins | sample 427031 | NCBI WGS metagenome assembly CEUS01 (sample SAMEA2622837, study PRJEB7988) | marine metagenome | biome: marine biome (ENVO:00000447); feature: marine epipelagic mixed layer (ENVO:xxxxxxxxx); material: "saline water (ENVO:00002010), including plankton (ENVO:xxxxxxxx)" | depth 140 m | reverse complement strand
CACCACGTTTCCCTTTGTCTTTGCCTGCCACTCGAATTTTGCGCAAGCCACCGGTTCCTTGGATTACATCTCCCTGTTTTGGGTTGGCCATTAGATCTGCTTGGAAAAGCCTAAATTCTTCCTCGCTGATATAGGTATCCCGGAACTTTTCAAAAATTGACGATTCAATAAATACACTTTTCATCCAGTAAGTGTACGTAAGTTACGTACAGAAGGCAATGTCTATACGCAATTTACGTACAGGCTGTTAAGGAGTGAAGAGAACACAGGGTGATGAGGCTTCAAAACGTGCTTCAAAACCAAGCTTAGAATCTGTTTTTCCACTGAGGGCGTAATATTTTTCATGACCTTTCAATTTAAGCTTGTTCTTAAACGCTCTTATACCAATATGTCGTCCTTTTGGAATTCCGTAAGGGCCGTGAATGACAAATTCTTTTGGTAATTCGCCAAAATCAGATTCGAAGAGTTCAAGTAATGACTCAACTAGAGCTTGCCGGTTCATGCCATCTTGTTCTTTCCCAATAGAAAAGAATTTAAAAGCAACTATTTCCTCACTTTTATTAAAAAACATCCGTCAATCTCGATTGGCAAGCAACGTCGGAAACACAGACAGAGTGGCAGCGAGCTCCAAAATACTGTTTTTTGCATTGCACGATTGTGCTTGGCCTTGTTATGCCTTAGTCGCACTTAGTTTCACCACCCCAATTATCATAAAATTTCGCTTTATAGTAGACTTGCGCCCAAGACGGCTTTTCTAGTGTTAACACATTCGGTTCATAGTGGATCTGGCTAAGACAACCGCCAAAGACAAAGCCAGATGAGGATATACTAATCGACACACTGTCTTTGTGTCTCTCCACGACCGAAGCCCCTGTGGCTGACAATAAAGTTAGGTATTCTTGGAGCCTCGATTGCGTTAATGAGTACTCGGCCAGAATAGCTTCGAGCGAGATATAATTACCATATTGCTTTGCCCACCCGTCATCGTATAAACGATAATCTCCTAAACGATGAATACCGACCTCAAACTTCTGAAGTTCGTTTGCATCAGCAGTTACCATATCCCGTAACTTCTTGTACTGCTGTTCGTGCTTGGAAAACTCTGCAATAAGATCTTTAGAGGTCAAGGCAGAGTCAATATTTTTACTGCAGCCACTAACGCCAACGATCAACAGAAATATGAATCCTCGCACTTTCGTTCCTTTAGGTATAACGCCCAACGCAGGGGCCGACTGAAAGGAGGTCCCAGGCCACTAAGTGGCCTAACCTGCCGTTGCATGTTAGTTGCTTAATGCACATATCTTAGGCTCCCATCCACGAAACCAACTGCAAACGCTTTCGCGGAATTTAGTTTTTTTGCATTAGTCACGCCTGATGATAAATATGCTTTTGCCATTGCGAAGATATTTTCTTGGGCCTCCTCCCAGGAGGAACCAAATAATTCAGCGGAGACACTTTCCATCCTTGGCTCCGAAACCCAATCTTCATTGCAAGCCCAATCCTCATTTTCTGGATCAAACTCACTTGACCCAACCAGCTCTACATTAAACGGAGACTCATATATATTAATGTTAAAAGCAATGACATCGCTCGGAATATCAACATTCAATTGTCTATCAAGCCACTCAATAAAATCCTTCTCATTTTGAATCATGCGCATTTCTCTCTTGGGCAACGAAAACTTAAATATGGGGCACAAACAGACAGGTGATAATGGCGAAGCCGCCTGACTGTTTGTGTCCCAGCCCGTCTGCGGGCGACATAATTTGCTTGTTATGCATCAAAAAAACCAAACAACCTATTGTAATTCGTTTTGTAGATACTAACGGTAATAAATGGGCGAACCAAGCCTGCATTAATTAGTGCTGGGAAAAGGGCAACAATAGCGACAAAGGCTAACAGTTCGAAATGGATAAAGAAGCCAACAATAGCGACGGATATATAGGTCACAAATGAGTAAGCGTTAAACCAATTAATATTCTTTTTTAAAACTGAAATTTCATTTTCATCGGTATAGTCGCTTATGAAAAAGTAAAGGAACATTAAACCAATAAAACCCAGAATAATACTCTCTGGTCTTATTTCTGAAATTGCTGCACCGGCAAACGTTGACGCTAAACCCAGAGCGAAAGAATCGGTGTATGCCATCTTTAAAAGAATAGATAGGTTAACTGGCTCTTTTGAAAGGGGGGCTCGATTCACTATTTACCTTGATGCATAACAGCTTATTACTCAGTTTTCATAGTAACACCCACTTCCCCTGAAAAACCATATTCTGTGTCTTTATGGGAAAGGTAAAATATCTGTTTTATATGCAAAGCTGCCCGTTAGGAAAAGAGCCAGTACTAACAAATTCGCTACCGACCTGTAACAGAAATACCAGAATGAATTGAGTGCTACTTTTTACTTTCTTAGGTAACGCTAGAGTTACTTCAAATAAGGCTCACAGCCGGATATCAAAGAGTACAGCCTTGTGCTTATTGCTCAGACTTAGCATCAATTGCGTTGTTATTCATCGACTGTTTACGTTTAGTTACCCCGGTTTTTGCTGGTTTTCTGCACAACGTTGGTAAATTTTAATTTTGTTTCCTATTATTAACAAAGCGTCATTCGCCAGGACTTTTGTCGACAAGTATTACACGCCGCTAGTCTGAACTTCGCAGTGAGCGTGCCATTTTTAACGAGCACAACGTGTCGGATATTCAGGAAGAGAAATCTCAAAATGCGCTTGAGTCGCTTCCCGGCGTCGATCTCAGGGACATAACTGAACAATTGGTCTCCCTGTCCCGAGGCGCGGGTGCGGCGGTTATTTCTATTGCGGATGATTTTACTCCTCTGCACGGCGTATATTGTCTTGAAGAACATCAGGCAACAGCCACTCAATCCATCGATCTTCAGGTCGTGCGCAGAGCGCCCCCCCAGAGTGATTTTCTGGACGTACCCGTTTTGCATATCGATGGTACGGATTATGAAAAAAAGTATGCTCTGTTGGCGCACCAGCTTAGTGACGCTGATGGGGAATGTGTGGGATGTGTCATTGTGTTTGTGCATCGTCATTTGCATGATGCCGGCCTCGTTGAGGCGGCACTGAGTCTGGCTGCAGGGCGATTATCCTTTGCCCTGATTCAGCAGTTGCAATCTAGCTGCCCGGTGCTGCAAACCAATACCACATTGCATCGCAAATTAGACTTGTTAAACGAGATAGGCTCGATATCGAGAACGGGCGGATGGGAGGTTGAGCTCAGGTCAGGCAAGGTCGTCTGGACCGATGAAATGTACGCCCTTTACGGTATGCCGGTTGGTTCGCCGGTTACTATGGAATCGGCCTTGGCGTCATTCCCAGCCGATTCCAGAGTCGCAATTGAAGATGCGTTTAATCGCGTCATTAAAGAGGGCAAAGCCTACTGTCACGAAGGGTTCTTAAATCGTATTGACGGACAAGTTATTCGCGTCAAGGCCACCGGCAAAGCGCGCTACAGAGGCGGGCGTGTGACCCATATTTACGGTGCGCTGGAAGACATAACCGACGCCTATCGTCTGTTGGAAACGGAACACAACTACACGGCGTACCTGGCGGCTATTCTGGATAACCTCAATGATGCAGTGGTGACTATCGATGTATCAGGCACGGTCATCACTGCCAACAAATCGCTGTATACCGTCTTTGGTTATTTGCCTGAGGAGGTGATTGGGCAGGATGTGAAAATGCTGATGCCACAGTCATACAGCCAGTTCCATTCCGACTATATCCGCCACTACGTGGAAACAGGCAAAGCGAAAATTATCGGCGTTGGGCGGGAAGTGATAGGTAAACACAAGAGTGGCAAGGAATTTCCTATCGAACTGTCTATTTCTGAGGTGATTCAGGACGGACAACGTCAGTTTGTCGGCATTGTCAAAGACATTACCGAGCGGAAAAAAGCCATTCAGGATATCTATCAAACGGCTTACTTTGACTCACTGACATTGCTGCCTAATATGCGGTCGTTTGAAAAAGATCTCGAACGGGTACTGGACCAAACGGCGTCACAATACCGGTCCTTAGACATCTATTGCTGTTTGATTGATATGGATAACTTCGCACAATACAACTTATCGTTTGGTAAGCATGTGGGCGATGCCATATTGCGGATTGTTGGTCAGCGGTTGAAAAAGCTGTTGCCCGATGGACTCATGCTATACCGAGGGATCGGTGATAATTTTCTTATTTTATCTACCACGCCTATCGATAATAACGCCAAGCAGTCAAGCATGATACTCGATAGCCTGGAATGGGAGTGCCATAAACAAATATCAGCGCCACTTACTATTTCAAAACTAGTCCATAACGTAACAGCCGCTATTGCATCTTGTCGCCTGGACGCCAGAAAAGCGTCATATGAAAAGATTAACGGTGTACTGACCTTTGGTAAGAAACGAGCTAAAAAACAGGGGCCTGGCGGCATGCTTGCGCTGGATAAGGCCGCTTTTAACGACTATGCGCGGTATCAGGAAATTTCGCATTCTTTTGCGCGCGCGCTTGATGATGGGGAATTTTATCTCATGTTGCAGCCTCAGTATGACGGTAATCAGCACATTGTCAGTTCGGAAGCGTTGATTCGATGGAAACACCCGACTCTGGGCTTTATCAGTCCGGCGGAGTTCATTCCGGTTGCAGAAGAAAGTGATGCCATCATAGACATTGGAAATTGGGTCATTGAAGAGGCATGCCGGTTGCTGCAAACGAGCCAGAAGCAGGGGGTTCGTACCCGGATAGCAGTCAATATCAGCGGCAGACATATTGTTCGGGCTGATTTTGCCAAACAGTTGCTGGAAACCGTCATCAAATGGCAGGTTAACCCGGATATGCTAATGCTGGAAATCACTGAAACCACGTTAATTAGCAGTGTTGAATTAGTTCGGGAGCGCATGGAGTCGTTAGGTCATGAAGGTTTTTCGTTTTCCATTGATGATTTTGGTACCGGCTACTCAAGTTTGAGTTACCTCAAAGAGCTGCCCATTTCGGAATTAAAGATAGACCGCTATTTTGTCGACGAAATAACTTTTCAGGACGAACGCGTACCTATTGTCGACTCTATTGTCGACTTAGCACATGCGCTGAATGTAAGTACGGTAGCAGAAGGCATCGAGAACGAATTTCAGTGTGATTACCTTAAACAGCGGGGCTGCAGCTACTTTCAAGGCTTTTATTTCTCAAAACCATTAGCTGAAAAGGACTGGCTTAATGCTGTTCTTTCCGCTGAAAAAGTGCAGGTTGCTCAGACCGAAAAATAGCCGTTTTCCGTTAAATTGTCGACATATAAGCCAATGGTCGTATGCGCATTTTTACCATTTTCTATTAATGTAATGTCATGTTGAAACTTTCAAGGCAAGTTTCAGGGTCGCCAAATAATAATTAGGAAATGCATGCGTATGTCATACCAAGCCGAATACCAGCGTTCTATTGAACAACCAGAATTATTTTGGGCTGAACAAGCCCGTACCATACCCTGGTACACCTCGCCAAAGACGATCTTGAGTCAGGATAACGACGGAATTTATCATTGGTTTGAAGACGGTGAACTGAATACCTGCTATATGGCTGTTGACTATCATGTCGAGCAAGGACGCGGTGAGCAGCCTGCAATTATCTATGATTCGCCAGTAACCGGCACAAAAAACACTGTGACCTATAGCGAACTGCAAAGCCAGGTTGCCGCCTTTGCCGGCGTATTGAAAAGTCAGGGCGTGGAAAAGGGTGACAGAGTCGTTGTTTATATGCCCATGATTACCGAAGCGGTAGTTGCAATGCTGGCTATTGCGCGATTAGGCGCAATTCACTCGGTTGTATTTGGCGGGTTTGCCCCTCACGAGCTGGCCGTGCGTATTGAAGATGCACAGCCCAAACTGATCGTCACAGCGTCCTGTGGCATTGAGGTCGCTAAAGTTATTGAGTACAAGCCACTTGTCGACAATGCTATTGAACTTTCTTCGTATAAACCACAAGCCTGTATAGTACTGCAGCGCCCTCAAGCAAAAGCGGTTATGCAGGAAGGGCGGGATATTGACTGGTATACCGCCGTGGCTGGTGCCGCTCCCGCTGACTGCGTGGCTGTGAAAGGCACAGATCCGCTTTATATCCTTTATACATCGGGCACAACAGGCAAGCCAAAGGGCGTGGTTCGAGAAAATGGCGGGCATGCTGTTGCGCTGAAATATTCCATGACGGCTGTTTATAATATGCAGCCAGGCGACGTGTTCTGGGCCGCATCTGATGTGGGTTGGGTTGTGGGTCACTCCTACATTGTTTACGGCCCTTTATTACACGGTTGTACCACGGTGGTTTATGAGGGCAAGCCCGTGCGAACACCGGACGCGGGTGCGTTCTGGCGAATGGTAGACGAGTATAAAATTAAAGCTCTGTTTGCCGCTCCCACCGCATTCAGAGCTATCCGCAAAGAAGACCCGACTGCCAGCGAGTTGGCAAAGTATGATATCTCGTCACTCGACACGATTTTCATGGCAGGAGAGCGATTGGATCCTCCTACTTACTTATGGACCGTTGATAAAACAGGTAAGCCTGTTGTGGATCACTGGTGGCAAACCGAGACCGGGTGGGCAATATGTGCCAATCTGATGGGCGTAGAGCCTAAGCCGGCCAAGCCGGGGTCGTCGACTGTGCCAACACCTGGATTTAATGTGCAGGTACTGGATGCTCGCGGGCAGGAACTCCCGCCCGGAGAGCAGGGTGCAATCGCTATAAAATTGCCGTTACCGCCAAGTTGCCTGGCGACGATTTGGGGCGACCTCGAGCGCTTTAAGTCGGGTTATCTGAGTGATTTCCCTGGTTATTACTGCTCAGGCGATGGCGGCTACAAAGATGATGACGGTTATGTGTTCATTATGGGGCGTACCGATGACGTAATAAATGTGGCTGGCCACCGACTGTCTACCGGTGAGATGGAAGAAATCCTCGCCGCCCACGATGCCGTGGCGGAATGCAGTGTTATTGGCGTACACGATGCATTAAAAGGGCAGGAGCCGGTGGGTTTGGTGTTACTGAAAGACGGTTACGATATCGACCCGGATGATCTGCAAAAAGAGCTGGTAGCCATGGTAAGAAAAGAAATTGGTCCTATTGCCTGTTTTAAACGGGCTGTTGTGGTGCCGCGCTTACCGAAAACCCGTTCAGGTAAGATCCTGCGTAAATTACTTCGCCAGATTGCGGCGAATCAGGAAGTCGCGGTGCCATCAACCATTGATGATCCGGCAAGCGTGCCGGAAATCGAATCTATCATGAAAGCGCAAGGGCTGGTGGCGTCAGACTAACCGTTTCAACATCCGACAGAGTGCGTTCTCTGCATTGGCCGGTTTATGCCGGCCTTTTTTGTTTTGACAGTTGTTAGCTTGCCTTTCAGAATACGCGTACTTTTCTGGGGTTGGAGTTGTTAAGTTGTCTGCGTATACCATCCACATAAGCCATATTCTGGCAGAGTATTTCGACGAAATGAGCCTGATGCTGTTAGCGACGTTACTGGTAGTGTATGGCGATATCATCAATAAACACATCAAACGCACCCTTTCGCCATATCACTTTGTGATTCGGTGCGCCCTATTTGTTGTGCTGTGCGCTTTTGGCTACGGCGCATTGACTGTCTACGGCGCGCCTTTTTTGCATCATCTGTTTAACTACATTGCGTATGAATACCGCGGGCTGGCATTTGTTGTAGCGTTTTTTGCGCTGGGGTTAGCTGCAGAACGACGTCGCTATATTTAGATTTTCACAAAGTGTGGTGTGCTCCACAACAAAAAGGGGCGAGATGCCCCTTCGTATTGTACTGAATACAGCTAGTAGAAAAACTCTTCGACAATCGGTTCTGGCGGCAGCACTTCTATAAACACGTACATGGCTACGATGACAATCACCGCAAGGATGGCGGCAACCAGCAAGCGGGATGAACTGATACCCTGCGCATTGGTGGTTTTCTTTCCGTGCAGCATGGCTGGTACAAGTAGCTGCTTTTTGTATCTGGCATAAAACAACACCGCGCCCACGTGTAACACGATAGCAGCCAATAACACGTTAAAAGCAGTGTGGTGAATGGCGTTCATCACATCACGTGTCGTGTCAGATACCGCGTCGTAGTAGGGGCCGTTGCTGAAAATATCATCGCCAATGAACAAACCGCTGATACCCTGGGCTGCTACTAACAGTAACAGCACAATGACCATCCAGCCACCAAGCGGGTTGTGTCCCGCATGTTCTTCAGAATGTTTACTGGTCAGGGTTTTGGCATAGGCGACGACTTTACCGGGTCCGGTAAGGAACTGACTGAATTTCGCGTAAGTTGTGCCTACAAACCCCCAACACAACCTGAATAAAATCAGCCCCAGGGTGAAATAACCAATCTTAAAATGCCAGTCGATGGCGTCAAAAACTTCGGCTGTCAGATACTGGGCCAGAATACAAGCTACCAATAGCCAGTGGAAAAGACGGGTGGGGATATCCCAGATAAGGCGTTTTTCCATATGTACCACTCCAAAACAGGATGAATAAAAACAAAAGCTTGCACGATATAACGCTGTCAGGCAACGCCGACTACCGCAAATTTTGATCTATCACAGTACTTTTTTATATTGAAGAGCGTGGATTCGCGGTTTTCATCTGAGTCAGCTTCGGGCACAATTTGCGCAAATACAACAACACCCACTAAATAGCGGCATGACGATACAATGTTGGTATAAGTGGTGTTTTTAAATGTTAAGTAAGGTTTTTCATGAAAGTAGGTCTTTTTGGCGCAAATGGCAGAATGGGGCGCGTGCTCATTGAAGCATTGAACGAGCACGAACAAGCCAGTTTGTCGGTTGCCAGTGTGCGGGACGACTCCCCATGGGTGGGTATGGATGTGGGTGAACTGGCCGGTATCGGCAAACTGAATACAGCATGCGAAGGTGTATCCGGTCTCAACCCTGATGACGTGGATGTGATGATTGACTTTACTCTGCCTGCCGCCTTTGACAGCAATCTGGCCTGGTGCGTTCAGCACAAGAAGCCGGTTGTTATTGGTACGACGGGGCTGTCTGACGCACAGTTAACCAGCCTGGCAGATGCTGCGAAGTCTATTCCTGTGGTATTTGCTGCAAACTACAGTGTTGGCGTTAACTTAATGTTATCGCTGGTAAAACAAGCGGCCAGAGCGCTAGGTAGCAGCGCCGATATTGAAATTATTGAAGCCCACCACCGCTTCAAGCAGGACTCGCCGTCAGGAACCGCTATGGCCATTGGCGAAGCGATTGCCGACGAACTGGGACGCGATCTCAAAACCTGTGCGGTGTACGGACGGGAAGGTAAAGAGCCGCCACGTGACCACAATACTATTGGCTTTGCGACCGTTAGGGCAGGTGATGTAGTGGGTGAACATACGGCTTTATTTGCTGACATAGGTGAACGCCTTGAAATCACCCATAAGGCGTCCAGTCGTCTTACTTTTGCCCGTGGTGCAGTGCACGCTGCGTGTTGGTTGGCTGATAAGCCGGCTGCCCAGTACGGCATGAATGACGTGCTATCACTACAAAAGTAAATACTATTATTAATACTTTTGAAGGGTTTGAGTGCTTTTTAGCGCAAAAGCGATATTTTTATAAATTTAGTGGATTGGATTAGACCTTTTGGAATAGTTCAGATATAATCCGCGGAATTTGCCAAAATTTTGCGCTTAAAAAGTGCTTTGCCTTAATTTGGCTGGTACGTAGCGCAGTTTAATTAGCTGCAAATAATTGTAAACGGGAAGTAAGTGTGTCTTTACCTCCCGTTTTTTGTGAGTGTTTATCGTAACTGGCTTAAACTCTCGGTTATCCTTAATTTGGAGGTTGACTTGGCTAATTCCGCCCTTTTGGTGTTAGAGGATGGTTCTGTCTTTAAAGGAACTGCGATTGGTGCGCAAGGCGTGTCTGTTGGTGAGGTTGTTTTCAACACATCAATGACCGGCTATCAGGAGATCCTGACTGACCCCTCTTATGCTGAACAAATTGTAACTCTGACTTATCCCCACATTGGTAACACGGGTACTAACCCGGAAGATGTTGAATCCGATAAAATCTGGTCGAAAGGCCTGGTGATTCGCGATTTACCCCTCGTTGCCAGTAACTTTCGTAACGAACAAACCCTGTCTGACTACTTAAAAGCTAACAATATTGTTGGTATCGCAGACATCGATACACGTCGCCTTACGCGAATTTTGCGCGACAAAGGTGCGCAAAATGGCTGCATTATGTGTGTCGACTCGCTTGACGAAGCCGAAGCGCTATCGCAAGCCAAAGCCTTTCCTGGCTTAAAAGGCATGGACTTAGCCAAAGTGGTTTCAACCACTGAAACGCAGCAATGGGATGGCGGCGTATGGGAATTAGGCACTGGCTACAAAACGGGCAGTGATTACAAGTATCACGTCGTTGCATACGATTATGGTGCGAAGCACAACATCCTGCGTATGTTGGTAGACCGCAGTTGTAAATTGACCCTGGTACCAGCACAAACGCCTGCTGAAGATGTTCTGGCGATGAATCCGGACGGTGTATTCCTGTCGAACGGCCCGGGTGACCCTGAGCCATGTGATTACGCAATCGAAGCGATTAAGACCATCGTTGATACCGGTCTGCCGGTATTCGGCATCTGTTTAGGCCACCAGTTACTGGCATTAGCCAGTGGCGCAAAAACAGTAAAAATGAAGTTTGGACACCATGGTGCTAACCACCCGGTTAAAGACCTCGAGCGTGACGTTGTGATGATCACTAGCCAGAACCACGGTTTTGCGGTAGACGAAGCATCTTTGCCTGACACGCTGAAAGTTACCCATATTTCATTGTTTGATAAATCCCTGCAGGGCATTCATCGTACCGACAAGCCAGCGTTCAGCTTCCAGGGGCACCCTGAAGCGAGCCCGGGCCCGCACGATGCAGCTGCATTGTTTGATCATTTTATCGACCTTATTGAACAGTCAAAGCAGTAGGAACTAGCCCAATGCCAAAACGTACCGACCTAAAAAGTATATTGATTCTGGGCGCCGGACCGATTGTTATCGGCCAGGCATGTGAGTTTGACTACTCAGGCGCTCAGGCTTGTAAAGCCCTGCGCGAAGAGGGCTACCGGGTAATTCTGGTTAACTCTAACCCGGCTACCATTATGACCGACCCGGAAATGGCGGATGCGACCTACATCGAGCCAATTCACTGGGAAGTGGTCCGCAAGATCATTGAGAAAGAGCGTCCTGACGCCATTCTGCCTACCATGGGTGGTCAGACTGCACTGAACTGTGCGCTTGACCTGAACCGCGAAGGCGTACTGGAAGAATTTAACGTTGAGTTGATTGGTGCTACGGCGGATGCCATCGACAAAGCGGAAGACCGTGAGCGCTTCGATAAAGCCATGAAGTCAATTGGTCTTGAGTGTCCGCGTGCTGAAATTGCGCACACGCTGGAACAAGCTCACGACGTGCTCTCACGCATTGGTTTCCCTTGTATTATTCGTCCGTCTTTCACCATGGGTGGAACCGGTGGCGGTATCGCTTACAACATCGATGAATTCAATGAAATCTGTACCCGTGGTCTGGACCTGTCACCGACCAACGAACTGTTGATCGATGAATCACTGATCGGTTGGAAAGAGTACGAAATGGAAGTGGTTCGCGATAAAGCAGACAACTGTATTATCGTATGTACCATTGAAAACTTCGATCCAATGGGTGTACACACCGGTGACTCCATCACTGTTGCACCAGCGCAAACCCTGACCGATAAAGAATTCCAAATCATGCGTAACGCCGCCATGGCAGTACTGCGTGAAATCGGTGTTGAAACCGGCGGTTCAAACGTACAGTTTGGTGTCGACCCTAAAACGGGCCGTCTGGTTATCATCGAAATGAACCCGCGTGTATCTCGCTCATCAGCGCTGGCATCTAAAGCCACAGGTTTCCCTATCGCGAAAGTCGCTGCCAAACTGGCAGTAGGTTACACCCTGGATGAACTGGCTAACGATATCACCGGTGGCTTAACACCTGCGTCGTTTGAGCCGGCTATCGACTACGTTGTAACTAAGATCCCACGCTTTAACTTTGAGAAGTTTGCCGGTTCTAACGACCGTCTGACAACACAGATGAAATCAGTGGGCGAGGTCATGGCGATTGGTCGTAACCAGCAGGAATCACT
>CEUS01012310.1_pt1 | contig 12188 bp, 12 predicted proteins | sample 427031 | NCBI WGS metagenome assembly CEUS01 (sample SAMEA2622837, study PRJEB7988) | marine metagenome | biome: marine biome (ENVO:00000447); feature: marine epipelagic mixed layer (ENVO:xxxxxxxxx); material: "saline water (ENVO:00002010), including plankton (ENVO:xxxxxxxx)" | depth 140 m | reverse complement strand
CGTCAACAATCCCCCCACAGGCTCGTCGTCAATCTCGGCCAGGAAGTACTCCCCTCTTGACGGATCCAGAAAGACCCCCCGGACACCCTCCTCCAGCGTCTTCTGATCCATCTCGAACCCCTCGGTCATCGCTTGCTGGAAACCCACGATGGTTTCCAGATCCCCCAGCACGGCCTCTCTGACCCGCACCATCAAGCCGCCCTCGTGGCTGCCGCCGTGATGCCCAACCTTGACCGCCACTCGTCCACGATCCCTCCCAGGTCGTCGATCGCAATCAGATCCACTTCGTGGAAATCGAATGTGCTCGACCTGCAGATGGGCAGAATCGGGAGACCGCGGCGTTGGAGATAGAGCTTGGAAGAGGCAGGGTAGTTGTGTCCGACGGCTTTTTCAGCCACGGTCAGGAAACGCTGAAGCGCACGAGAATCTTCCGCCTTCACCGAAAAATGCTCGCACATCCAGACGTGAAGATCGGGATAGACATTGGCAGAAATCCCACAGAAACCGTCGCCGCCTGCTTCCAGGGAAGGCAGAAGAGTAGCTGTGTTCGCGTTGTAAAACCTCAGGGCTGAGCCTTTCACGGCCTCGATCTTCGCCGCGATCGTGGGCAAGGATCGGCTCGTCTCCTTGATGAATTTGAATCGGCCCGCAGACGCACACCAATCGAGCGTCCCGGGTTGCAGGAGTCGGTGATACGGCCTCGGACACTCATAAATCCCCAGATCGGCGTCTGTGCCCTCCAGCAGGCGAGAAACATTATCCTTCCACACGTCCTCGCTTTCACCCTCCTCCGCCATCTGAGCCGCAATCACCACCACCCCATCCACTCCCGTGTCGACCAATCTGTTGGCGAATTCCGCGTGGTCCGCGGCTGGCCCCCCAAAGGTGCCCGAGGCATAGACCGGGATGCGACCCCCTACGCGCGCAACCACGTGCCTCGCCACCGCAAGACGCTCGTCTTCACTCAGATCGTACATCTCGCTAGACAGACAAACCGCGAACAACCCTTGCACGCCTGACGCTAGATACCACTCGGTCAGCGTGTCCAGCCCCTGCCAATCAACCTCCTTCGAGTCCGTGAACGGAGTGAGCATGACGGGCCAGACGCCACGGGTAGGATTTTGAGGTGTCATAACGGACCTTTATCTTGAAAACGATGGCTGGGGAAACAAATCAGATTGGGAAAGTCTTGCGACGCGGACTCCGAAAGCGGTGTCCGCGCTGTGGTGAGGATCCGGTCTTTCAGCGATGGCACGAAGTCAAACCTGCCTGCACTGCGTGCGGTCTCGAGTTCCAGTCCCGCGAGTCGAATTGCTGGGGGTTTATGTATCTCTCCACCGCCGCAATTACGGGAATTTTTTTCATGGTGATGCTGATCTACCGCCCCCCGAGCCTGTTCCTCGGTCGGACGGCGCTCTTTTTCCTGGGTCTGGCTCTTCTCACCGCGTCTCTCCCCTACCGAAAATCGGTCGCCCTTGCCCTCGACTTCCTGATCGACCCTGACCCGAAGAAACCCCTGTCAGAATCAGGTCATCCTCGTCAAGATTGACGCCGTTACTTCGTGCTGGGGCCGCTCTCCCCTCAGCATCCGTTTCACATCCTCGACGATACCCTCTCCCTGACGAACGAAGCGATCGTGCGTCAATCCACCCCCGTGGGGCGTCAGAATTACGTTCGGAAGCGAACGAAGAGGATGATCCACGGCCAGGGGCTCCTCCCAGTACACGTTGAGGGCCGCCCTCAGGCGGCCTCGCGCCAGTTCACCGACAAGGGCGTACTCACCGACGATCTGAGCACGCGCGGTTTTCACGAGCAACGAGCCATCCCGCATCAGCGACAGCTCGTAAGACCCCAACATCCCTACCGTCTCGTCCGTCCAGCATGGATCGAGACCACGTCGGAAGTCGCGAGTAGATCCTCGAGGCTGGAAGGCTGGACCCCACATTCAAGGATCCGACGATCTGAACAATAGGGATCGTAGACCCGGATGGTCGTCGAAAAGGGCCGTAGCAGGTCGGCAACGCGCTGGCCGATCGCCCCGAACCCAAGGAGTCCCACCTCTCTTCCACCCAGATCGACCGGGCTCCGAGCCTTCCCCCATCCATCCTCTCGCATCGTCGCAATCATATGAGGAATGTCGCGCAGCCCACAGAGCATCAAGGCCAGCGTAAACTCGGCCACTGAATTGGCCATCGCGAATCCGGAGTTGAACAAAACGATTCCGCGTTCGAGAACACGCTCGGGGGACACAGCTTTTACACCACCGCCCACCACCCCGATGGCTCTCATTCGACCACCCAGAGCGTCCACAGACGCCACCGACAGACCACCCCCCGAGCGGCCCAGAATTGCGATGTCTACACCCTCGCACGCTTCGCACTCCTGATTCTCTGTTGGGCGATGCGTGCCTCGATGCTGCACCACGTGGGCGAACTCGGCGATCTGGGCTCTATGTTCGGGCAACAGTTCTGGATCGTCTTCCAGAAGCGCGATTTAGACCGAGCCCAGGATCAATAGTAGTCCGTAATTCTCTCGAACCGGTGCCGGACCGTATAGGGGTCCAATCGTTCCCCAGCCTTGTAGCCTCGCGAAGCGGACTGCGCAGACTCGAGCCGTTTATAGCGAATCTCGAATTCGATCGGAGATTCGAACTTAAACGCCTTCATCGATTTGCGATTCTGAACCGCCCGTTGCGCGCCTTCAAAGATCTCGTCGAGCACGCGCTCCGGATGTTTACTGACAGCCGCATTCCATCCCTTAGCGACCTTCGTCGTCACGGTCTCAATCCCGCTGAAGAATTCTGACGCTTCGGCCACAGCTCTGTCGTCGCTCGATGTGAAGATGGGGGGCACGCCCATTTCGCCCGCCACGGCGGCATCGATTTCCATCTCCCCGACCTCGACGCCATTCACCTTCAGATACTGATACGTCGCCGAGCTGAAGCTGTGGCACATCACGCCATCGATCGTGTTGTCCATCGCGTGATAGCCCACGAACAGGATTCCGTCGAAACTCTCATCGACACCTGGCCAGCGATGCTCGAACCCGACACCCAGAGCGATGTCACAACGTCGATCGAGAAGATCATAATCCAGATTCAGGCTCCCGTTGTGGTTGTCCCACACGATCACCTGTTCTGCACCGGCCTCGAACAGCCCTCGGGCGGCCGCATCGGCCTCCCGCGTCGCCTGCAGTTTGGCGAATTCGAGGTTTCTCGAACTGTTGAGGGAAGCCCCCGGCGATCCCACGCCGCAGGCCACGCCCTCGCAATCGACCCCGATGGCAAACTTCATCTTTCCTCCTCAGGACCCTCGTCCGATCACGACACCGGTCGGATCGACGTCCGTCCTCAATACGTGTAACTCCTGCTCGGTCGGCGCCTCCGTCCCGGCCACCCCTTCGGGTATCTCCAGACTGAATCCTGTAGCCTCCTTAACATCCTGCCTCGTCACCCCAGGGTGGATGCTAACTACCTCCATCCAACCTTCGACCCCGTAGCCCATCACGCACAAGTCCGTGATGACCCTGTAGGGGCCCGTCTCCGAGGGCAGCCCTGCTGCTTCACGAGCCCGCCCTCCGGACAAGTAGCCAGGCGAAGTCACAAAATCCAGGGTTTCCACGAATCGACGAGGGCTGTGCTCCGTCATCACCATCGTTCTCCAGCAGAAACTTGCAAAGTCGTTGCCACCACCGCTCCCGGGAAAGCGCACCGACGGTTTCTCGAATGGACCCACCACCGTCGAATTGAGATTTCCGAACACATCGATCTGCGCTCCACCCAGAAAAGCGTAGTCGATCAGGCCTCGCTGACACATCTCGAAAACATCTGCCATCGACGTTGCCATCACCGCGCGATGTGACGTTCGAGAATCTCCCACCGAAATCGGCATCGCCGGAAGCTCAGGCCCCAGTCCTCCTGCTTCGAAGACGACGAACAAACCGGGCGCGTGGGTTTTCTGCGCGAGCATCGCGGCTGCGCAGGGCGCCCCCGTGCCAACCCCGACCGTCGCCCCGTCTTCGAGGAAGCGGGCCGCCACGCAGGTCATCAGTTCGATCGCATTGTAGTCCCGGCCCGCCACCTACCCTCCCTTCTCGATCGCTTCGAGTTCGGCGAGACGATGGGTGGCCCCACTCGCTTCGAGATAGTCCTGGAACGAGTCAGTTTCATAGATCAGGCGGTCAACGAACGCTGTGAGTTCGTTCGGGTCACGCTCCACCGCCAACCACTCTCGCAGATGAACTTCGTCCGAAAAATAGCAGCCCGGCATATTCCCGGGGTACGAGCCGTAGGGCACCTCGCAGACCGCATCCACACACGCCGACGGAATCAGAGTCTGCTGGGGACTTTCTCGTGTCTGATCGACGGAAACAATCTTCTCCGTCGTCAAAATCACCCGCTTGGATGCTCGCGCAAGATCGGCATCCGCGACCGAGATGCCTTCGACTCTCGCATTACCGAGCGGATCGCAGGTGTGAACGTGGATGAAGGCGACATCGGGATAAAGTGCTGGAACAGCAGCAAGGGGCCGACCTGTAAAGGGGCATTCTACGGTTTTTGACGCGCTGAATCGGAATGTGTCCGTCCCCTGCGTGCTTCGCATCGGGAGAAAGGGTACCCCAGTAGCCGCTGCACGCAGCCGGACCGCCAGCGCGTAGTTCGACCATTCGCAGACCTCTACATCCCCGCTCTGCATAACCCGCCTGGCCTGAGGGGACAAACCACGAGCCTCGAGACCCACGATGTAGGCAGCATCGACCCGGGCCAGGAGTGGACCTCGAACATGCCCCGCGCACAGAATCTCGAAATCGTGGGTCGTCGTGTGGCCGGCGAAGCTCAGACCACGTTTCTCCTGGCGCAGAACCTCGTGGAGGAGAGCGGTTGCGATTCGATTGGTCCCGAAGCCACCCGAAGCCAGGTAGTCTCCATCGTGGACAAAGGTCGACACGGCCTGGTCGACAGACATCACCTTTTCCGAAAGTGCCACACGCTTCGATCGGAAAAAGGCTCGCGCTCGATCCGGGTCCGGATCCGAAAACAGAGGGCCTCGCCCCGTGGTTACATCGTCGTCCATCCACCATCCACCAGAAGGGTATGGCCCGTGATCATGCCTGCTGCGGGACTGGCCAAGAACACGACTGCGCCCACCACGTCCTCGGGCTGTCCAACGCGACCCAGGGGGATCCGTGATTCGATATCCTCCCGAAGCTGAGGATCGTCGAAAGTGGATTGGGTCAGAGGCGTCAGGATAAACGTCGGGCCCACGGCATTGACCGTGATGCTGTGAGACGCCCACTCGAGTGCCAGCACACGCGTCAGGTTCACGACGCCACCTTTACTCGAGCAATAGGCCGCACGCTTATAGTAACCCACCACTCCATTCTGTGACGCGATGTTAATGACCCGACCCGATTGCTGGTCCCGCATCAGTCGCCCTACGCGCTGTGAGGTGAAGAAAAGGCCCTTCAGGTTCACATCGAGCACGGCGTCCCATTCCTCTTCTGTCACGTCGAAGGCATCGTTGGGCAGATTGATGCCTGCATTGTTCACAAGCACGTCGATACGGCCGGCCTTTCGCTTTACCCCATCCACCATCGCATCGATGCTTGCCACGTCGGGAAGGTCCAGGGCGGTCGGAAAAGCCTTTCGTCCGGTTGCCCGGATCGCGTCACACACTTCGTCCAGATCGCCCAACCGGTCGGTACGTTCACAGGGCACACAGTCGGCCCCAGCCTCGGCAACAGCGATCGCGATTGCCTTGCCGATTCCCGATCCGGCGCCCGTCACGACGGCCGTCCGGCCGTCCAACTTCATGCTGGGAAGAATGGTCTGGTTGGACATAGTTCGATCTTGACAGAAAAATGCCGTTTGCGTATGTTTTAAGACCTTATACAGTGCGTAAAGGATTGAAAATACAGGACTAAGCCACCCTAGCTCAGCTGGTAGAGCAACGCACTCGTAATGCGTAGGTCGGCGGTTCGATCCCGCTGGGTGGCCCCATATGAAAAGGGCTTGTGCCGTTTCGGCACAAGCCCTTTGTGCGTTCCTGCTCCGGTCGTTGGCCAATTCCCCGGCTGGCCTCTATGCGAGAACCTTTCCATCCGCCTGCTTGGCCTCCCAGGCCTTCCAATCCGTCAGAAAGCGTTCCAGTCCAATGTCAGTCAGCGGATGCGCGAGCATCTTCTGCAGAACGTCTGGAGGAAGGGTGACCACATCGCAGCCTGCCAGTGCACACTCGACAACGTGCTTGGGCGATCGAAGACTGGCACCGAGGATCTCGGTCTCGTAACCGTAGTTGTCGTAGATCTGACGGATCGTCTGGATGAGGTCCATGCCGTCGTGCGCAATGTCGTCCAGCCGTCCGATAAACGGACTGATGTAGGTCGCTCCGGCCTTCGCGGCAAGATAGGCCTGATTGGGCGAGAAACAGAGGGTCACGTTCGTCTTGATGCCTTCGTCGGCGCAGGCTTTAATCGCCTTCAGTCCCTCAGGGATGATGGGAATCTTTACCACCACGTTGTCCGCAATACCCGCGTTGTGGCGTGCCTCCGCCATCATCCCATCGAAGTCGGTGGCGACGACCTCGGCGCTCACGGGGCCGGGAACCTCATCGCAGATCTGCCGGATGATGTCGTCGAACGCGCCGGATTCTTTCGAGATGTGCGATGGGTTCGTCGTCACCCCATCGAGGATGCCCATCGCATTCGCCTCCCGGATCGCATCCATATCAGCCGTATCGACAAATATTTTCATCGCCCTCTCCTCTTGTCGCCGTGTTTGCCCACTTTGAACCCGTCGTTAAAAAACTCGCTCGACCAGAAACGAACACATTTCTCGCAACGTCTCTCTCGACTCACTCTGTGGCAAACGATCCAGATGACCCTCCGCCGCCTCAGCCCGCTCGCGGCACTCGTCTTGAGCCCGATCGATCGCCCCGGTCGCCGACATGAGATCGATCGCCCACTCGATGTCCGCCTGGGCTGTTTTATCCCGCTCTTCGTCCAGCACCGCCCGGAGCCTTGCCGCGTCCTTTTTAGACACACTGTTGAGGGAGTCAATCACCATCAGGGTACGCTTCCCTTCAGCAATGTCGCCGCCCCGCTCCTTCCCATACCCTCCCGCTGTTCCGGTCGGGGCGGTGGATGCATCGTCCGCATCCACCGTCAGATTCAGAAGGTCGTCCCGAATCTGGAAAGCCACGGCCATACGTTCTCCAAACTCGCCCAGCGCCTCACGATCGTTGGACGACCCGTTCCCGATGATGATTCCGGCTTCGCACGGACCGCGACCGCTGTACCACCCCGTCTTGAGCCGCAGCATTTCCAGGAACGCTTCGACGGTCGGAATTTCAGACGCCTCGATCCATCCAATGTCGTAGGCCTGACCCTCGAACGTACATCGAGCCCCGGCGATGATCATGTCGAGCAGATCGAGGGTCCGCGCATCTCCTAGCCGTGCGCGATTGTCCACAAGAATCTCGAACATTTTCGAATACAGCGCATCGCCCACGTTGATCGCCAGCGGCACGCCGTGAAGGTGATGCAGGCAGGGCTTCCCGCGCCGCATCTCGGATCCATCTTCAATGTCGTCGTGCACGAGCGCGAACGACTGGAACATCTCGAACGCCGCAGCGGTCTTCAGCGCGTCGTTCGGGTCCCCTCCGACGGCTTCGCATCCGAGCAGAACAAGCACAGATCGAAAGCGCTTCCCCCCTCGGAGCGGGTAGTCGCGCATGGGTTCGTAGAGGAATCGGAGAGGCTCATTCTGCGGGAGATAGGAAAACAGCTCCTCATCGATCTGCGGAACGCTCGCTTCCACGTAAGCACGCAGTCGATCTCTCATCGACCGAAACTCCGGACCTTCCGCCGAATCTTGGCTTCGACGTTCGTGGGCAGGGGCTTCACCGGGATCGGGACCACCGTCGCCGCTGGAGCGCCGTCCGTCCCGGCCAGCACGGCCACGGGGCGATCGGCTGGACGCGGCACTTTCGGAGTGTAGGGAACCTTTTCGAGCAGCGCGTGGAGCAGGACAAGAGCGGCTTCCTTGTCTGGAATCGTCTCGCGCGTACCCTCGTCGCCCAGATTGGGAGGTTGAGGCGCCCCCACACACGATGGACACCCTTCCTCACACTTGCACTCCGACACCACCATCCAGCAGGCCGAAACGACTTCTTCCATCATCTCATAGATCTTCTCGGCGAATCCGATCCCGCCCGGATACCGATCGTAGAGAAACAGAGTGGGGCCTCCGGTATTCGAACTGTCGATCGTTGTTCCAATGTCGGAAGGGTCGCACATGGCGAACAGGGGTGCGACTTCAGCCATCACGTTCGCAATGCCCTTCAGGCCTTCGGTCGGGACTCGCCCGTGTGTTCTGCAGAGCCTCAACACGTCTCGTGGCGGGATCAACCAGCACCCCATCGTGTCGAGTTTGATTTCGGGAAGATCCAGATTCTCCCAACCAATACTGTCACGACCCTCGAACTTCACCTTCTTGAACATCATGACAAGGGTCGTCACGGATACATCCCCAAAACACGTCTGCGAGATGCGCCAGGATTGCTCTACCTCCATCTCGTTTACCTTGATCGCCGTTTCATCTACCGCCTGGGTGTAGTAGTCGAGTCCCTGCTGGCTGACGTTGGCAATCTTTCGATCGACATCCAGCCTGTCGACGAAATAGGTTTGCGCATTGTGCATGTAGACGGCGTGCGTATGAAGCTGGAAATAGGCACTTGCTTCGTCGAGCGTGCCGATGACCTGCGGTCCTTCCCATGTGTCTTCGATAATCGTGTAAATCTTCTCATTCGTGTTGCGAAGGCTGACGTCGGCCGCGGGATAGCCCGACTGATTGTAATACCAGCGACCATCGATCTGCCTGGCCTGAACCTCTTCTTCAAGAATCTCAAGCAGCGCTCCGGTAAATTCCCCGAACAACTCGCCTTCTTCAGGATCGACGGGCAACTCTCTGAGCGCGCATCGAAGGTGACCGATCGCAATGTGTGGGTTATGCGGATCGACCGTTGCGTGTTCTGGAGATTGTTCGAAGAAATATCCCGGCATCTTCATCAGAAACTGGTCGACCGGCGCATTTTGACCGATGAACACGACGAGCGACTCGTCGGAACTGCGACCGGCTCGACCTCCCTGTTGCCACATGCTGGCGATCGTCCCCGGATACCCCACGATCAGTGCCGCGTCCAACCCACCGATGTCGATCCCGAGCTCGAGCGCGTTCGTACTGACAACTCCGAGCAACTCACCTTCGAACAGCTGGCGTTCGATCTCTCGCCGTTCTGTTGGAAGATAGCCGCCACGATAGGCCCGAATCGCATTCGCCATTTTCGGACTCACACGCGACAGGTCGTCCTGACAGTAGCGATAAATGACTTCGGCCGTTGTCCTCGCGCGAACGAACGCAATGGTCTGGATTCTGCCCTGGACAAGCCGGGTCAGCAGAGAACGCGCCTCGGTGTTCGGGCTGCGCCGATCGTTCGTGCTTCCTTCGAGGTAGGGGGGGTTCCAGAATACGAACCGGCGCTTGCCCCGGGGAGAGCCGTCATCGTCCACAAGCGTCATCGGCTGGCCGACCAACGCCTCCGCATGATCACCGGGGTTTGCAATCGTCGCGGAACTGCAGATGAATCGAGGGGACGCCCCGTAGTGGTTGCAGATTCGCGTCAAGCGTCGGATGACGTTACCGACGTGCGAGCCAAAAATCCCTCGATAGGCGTGAACCTCGTCGATCACGACGGTCCTGAGGTTTTGAAAGAACCGGCCCCACCTTGGGTGATTCGGCAAGATGCCCGTATGCAACATGTCGGGGTTCGTCAGAATGACGCGCCCTTCTTCGCGAAGTTTGCGCCGAAAGTCGGGGGGAGTATCCCCATCGTAGGTGCCCGAAACCGTTTTCAGGGCATCCCTGTGATCACCGAAACGCGCAAACCCTCGCGCCTGATCCTGGGCGAGGGCTTTGGTCGGAAACAGATATAATGCGGTAGCTTCCTGTGTCGAGATCAGCGACTCGAGCGTGGGCACCTGGTAGCAGAGTGTCTTTCCGCTCGCCGTGGATGTCACGACAACGACGTTTTCACCTCGACGTGCCGCATTGATGGCGTGGGCCTGATGCGTGTAGAATCGTTCCACGCCCTCGGCGGTCAGGGCATCGCCGATCGCAGCATCAAGGGGCTCGTCCAGTTCGGCGTAACGAGCCTCACGAGATTCGATCTGTTCGACGTGTGCGACCTGACCCGCATAGTCGTAGCCGCTGCGGACCTGCTGAAGGAACTTCCCGAAATCCATCCGGATGCCAGACAGAGAGGGTGGTGATTACTGCGAAGATACTCGGGAGAGAGCCGGCAGGAGAGGAGAGGAGAGGATACCACGCCGGTGTGGAGAATATAGCCGGGCGAATCAGGCCGGTCAACCGCGATGTCCCGAACAGCCAGGAGCGTGCAGGTTTTCACTGCGGGAGCTGTTCGTAGGCAGACATCACGATGCCCAGGTCTTGAGACGCTTTGGCATACCCGGACGAAGATGGCTCGCCCTGTAGTAACCTCAGAAAAGCGTCCATCATCGCCCCATATCCCATTAGATCGGAAAGGCCTGGAAACTTCAGGGCGTGCTGGCGCCCAAGACACATCGCATAGATTCCGTTGCTTTCGAAGACGATTCGGCCTTCGCTGCCGACGATCTCCGAATGCTGAAACGCGCCTCGGGTCAGGGACGGCGTATCCCAGGCATAAACCAGTTCCCCAGTTACGCCGTTCCCGAAAGTCACTTCGAGTGACGTGTGTCGCTCGGGTTCGCGATCAACGAGGCCGGGGAATTCCGCCTGGACATCGACTGTATCCGATCGGACAAGCGATGTCATCAGCGCGACGAAGTGGATACCGCCTTCGAGTAAAGCGCCGTGGGCCGACCTCCATCCTTCCCCCGCCTGTTTCGTACACTTCCGAAGTCGAACGCGTTCGAGATTGCCGATCTTCCCGGAATCAATCCACGACAGGAGCGTGTGCAGGGAGGGCTTGAAGTCATAGTTCTCGGCGACCATCAGCCGATCTGTCCTCACCCGTCCCACGGCCTCCAGTTCGCTTCGATCCAGACAGAGAGGCTTTTCCACAAGGACGGCCTTCCCCGCTTCCAGACCGCCGATGACCTGCTCGGCGTGCACTATGGGGGGTGAAGTGACGATCAGGGCATCGACATTCTCGTCCTCGAGAATGGAGTCGAACGTCGCGTAAACCCCCTCCCCTCCCAACCTTGCGTTCATCGTCGTGGCGCTCGACTCACTCCGACTGAAGAACTTCATTCGAACCCGGCCCTGGAGACGTTTCGCGTGGCTCGCGCAGATGGAGCCACAGCCCACGAAGCAAACGAGGGGCTCAGCCACGGGCGATGCCCTCGCCGATCCTCATCGCGTTGGCAGCAACCGTCAGGCTGGGGTTCACCCCGGCCGAGGTTGGAAAAACGCTCGAATCCGTCACGTAAACATTGTCTGCGGCTCGCAGCCTACCCGTTCGATCGACAGGGCCGTCGTTTTCTGACGTGGTCATACGAAGCGTACCCAGCGCGTGCGAAAATGTGTCCAGACGATGTCGGTATGGGACCCTCCCGCCTGCCGCCTTCAGAATATCCTTCGCCCGATCACTCAGCAGGCTGTTTCGCGCGCAGTCGGCGTCCGTGTAATCGTGCGTCACTCGAATCACGGGTAGCCCCTCTTCGTCCAGACGATCCGTTAATGTCACGGCATTCTCGACACGCGGCTCGTCCTCTGCCACACACAACAGGTTCTGCAGGCGCTTATGCGTCAGGTTGATCAGCCACCTGCCCCAGCGGGGTGCGTAGTGCCGCATGACCTCCGGCGCCGGCGTGTAGATATCCTGAATCACGCCCACAGCAACTCCATCGCGCACCCGAACGTCTTCGTACAGATCGGTCACGCACACCTGTTTGTGGAAAGTCCCTTCCGGATTCGTCTCGAACGGAAACAGACACGTCACGATCGTGTTGCAGTGCCGCATCAGGTAACGTCCCACGGCTTCGTGTGCTCCCAACCCTGACCTCAAAAGAAGAGCTGGCGACTGAAGGGCACCGGCGGCAACAACAATTGTATCAGCCTCGATCTCGACGCCAGCCCGACCAGCTCGATCGACACAGATCAGCCGACTGGCGCGCCGGCCGGCTACCGC
>CEUS01027514.1_pt1 | contig 12191 bp, 14 predicted proteins | sample 427031 | NCBI WGS metagenome assembly CEUS01 (sample SAMEA2622837, study PRJEB7988) | marine metagenome | biome: marine biome (ENVO:00000447); feature: marine epipelagic mixed layer (ENVO:xxxxxxxxx); material: "saline water (ENVO:00002010), including plankton (ENVO:xxxxxxxx)" | depth 140 m | reverse complement strand
CTACAACATCAGGAACGCAACAAGTGGCAGTAGGTAAAGCAGCGATGCAATCTAATACAACTGGTAATTACAATACTGCTTTCGGAGCTTATGCAGGACAGGATAATGGTGAAGGCAGCAATAATACTTATATAGGTTATCAAGCAGGTAAAGACATAAATTATACTTCTGGAGAACAAGCCTCTGAAAATACTTTTGTTGGATATCAAGCAGGTCATCAACTTACAACCCCATCTCGTGGTACATATGTAGGTAGAGGCGCAGGTGGAAATATGATACAAGGCCCCACTCACCAAACTGCTGTAGGTATGTATTCGTTGTATGGTCATTATGGTACTTATTCTACTGGAGTAGGATATGGTTGTTATCAAACAGGTTCAGGAGCTTATCTTGCAGGTCTTGGATATGGCCATTCGTGTACAGGTGCAAGTTCAATTCATATTGGCTATAACATAAGTGATAATACTAGCAACCAGATTAATATGGGTGGTGGTTCTACTTATATTACATGCGATTATTCTTCTGGAAGCTCTTGGTCAGGTGGTTCTGATGAAAGAATGAAAAAAGATATTACAACAGATACTTTGGGGTTATCTTTTATCAATGACCTTAGACCAGTAACTTTTAAATGGAAAGCTCCTAGTGAGTTTCCTACAAGTTGGGAGACTTATTCTCCCCCTACTTATGTTAATTCTCTTGGAGATACTATTGAACAGGAAACAGAGCCACAATCTACAGATACAGTTCATGGTTTAGTAGCACAAGAAGTTAAAACTGCATTAGATACAGCAGGAGTAAGCACTTTTTCAGGTTGGAGTGAAAGAGATGGTGGACAACAATGTATCTCAAAAGAAATGTTTGTAATTCCACTAATAAATGCAGTTAATGAACTAACAACTAGACTAGAAGCAGCTGAGGCAAAGATTACAGCGTTGGAGAGTGAATAAAATAAATACTATTCTTATTGGCTTTGTTATTTTTTCTTTAATATTTTTTATTATGTCAATAGGAACTATATTTGGAAGGGAACCTATAAGAGGTTCTTGTGGTGGTAAAGAAAATTGTAAGATTTGTAAATAAAAAACCCGCTAATTAGCGGGTTTTTCTTGTGCTGCAGCTTCTTCTTCCACTTCGGCGATCATTTTCTCATGAGCTTCGATATATTGCCCTAAAAGTCCTTCAAATCCTTGTTTTGCAATTTGTTGTTTTGTTAATTGCTTGTTAAGATCGTTTATATCTGAATCTATTTCTTGCATATAAACTAAACAGGATTGTGCTTCAGGAGGTAGCTCTTGAATTACATAATCTTTACCATTAAAGTTAAGAGTTGCTGGTTGTTGTGATATTTGTGTCATTTAAATATATCCTGCCAATTTCCAGTTGTGCTAGCTTTAGCATACTCAGTAGCACGGTTTTCAAAAAAGTTGGTATGCTCAACACCATTTAATATATAATCCAGCCAAGGCAGAGGATTAGTTCTTGCATGAAATATCGATTTCATACTAATACCTAATAATCTTCTATCTGCGATATATCGAATATATTCTTTAACATCACTAGCAGTTAAGTCAGGTATTTCTGCGTTTTCAAAACAAGTATCAATAAAAGCATCTTCTAGTTCTACTGTCTTTTCTGCCGCACAGTATATATCATATTTTAACTCATCTGTCCATAATTCTGGATTTTCTCGTATGAATTCTTTAAACAGACGACTCATACTTTCAACATGAAGTGTCTCGTCTCTTACACTCCAAGTTACTATTTGCCCCATTCCCTTCATAAAATTATGACGAGGATAGTTTAATAGTATAGCAAAACTACTAAATAACTGAACTCCTTCAGTAAAAGCACTATAAACTGCCATAGTTTTTGCCATATCATAAGGAGTATCTACATTAAAGTCACTTAAATACTCATGTTTTTTCTGCATAGATTCAATTTCTTGAAACAATTGGTACTCATCATCATGATATCCTAAAGTTTCTAGTAATAAAGAATATGCGTCCTGATGTACTGCTTCCATATTTGCAAATGATGATAACATCATTCGTACTTCAGGTTGCTTAAATGTAGGTAGATAATGATTAGCATATCCACTTGCTACATCTACATCAGCTTGTGTGAAAAATCTAAATATGTTTGTTAATAGATTTCTATTATCCTCACTTAAATTTTCACGGAAATCTTTTAAATCATCAGCTAAATTCACTTCATCGGGAATCCAATGCATTTGATTTTGTGTTTTATATGCTTCATAAGCCCAAGCATAATTAAAAGGCTTGTAAAATTCTCTTTCGTCTAATAAACTCATTTTATCCCTCACATGCTAAACAATCATCTTCATAATCAAAAATGTACTCTCTTAATACTTTATCTGAGACTACATCAGCTCTTTTTATTGCTTCACTTCTTAAATAGTAAAGTGTCTTTACTCCATTTTTCCATGCACGCATATGTACATTGTGTAATTCTTGTTTCGAAACATTTGAAGGGAAGAATACATTACAACTTTGGGACTGACATATGAACTCCTGCCTATCAGCCGCATGATCTACTACCCATCTCTGATCAATTTCTACTGCAGTTTTAAATACATTCTTTTCCCAATCAGTAAGAAAGTCTAAGTGTTGAACACTTCCATTATTAGTTATAATGGTTTTCCATACTTCTTCTGTATTTTCACCATATTCTTCTAGTTTCTCTTCCAAAAATTTATTTTTAAGTAGAGAACTACCTGTTTTAGTCTTTTGAGTAAATGCATTAGCCCTGTAAGGCTCAATGCTAGGACTAGTGTTGCCACATATAATACCACTACTAGCGTTAGGAGCAATAGCCAGTAAATGAGCGTTACGAACTCCAACACCCTTTCCATCTGGACACTCACCTCTTTCTTTCGCCAATTCTTGAGTAGCTTTAAATGCTCTACTTTTAATATTGTTAAATGCACGAAGATTAAAACCTTTTGCCATTGGTGATTCAAATGGCATATTATTTTTCTGTAAATACGCATGAAATCCCATAGCTCCTAATCCAATGCTGCGTTCTTGCGAAGCACTATACTTGGCTTTTTCTAATGAATCAGGAGCATTTTCTATAAAATGTTGTAATACATTATCTAAAAACCTTATTAAATCTGGAATAAAATTATCATCATTTTCCCACTCATTATATTTTTCCAGATTTACACTTGATAAACAACATACTGCTGTTCTATCATCATTTGTAGGTAAAGTTATTTCAGAACAAAGATTACTTTGATTTACCTTTAATCCCAACTGTTTTTGAAATTCTGGTAAATTTTTATTTACAGTATCACCAAACATGATGTATGGTTCTCCTGTTTCTACTCTGTTTTGAATCAACTTAACCCACAATGTTTTAGCAGAGACAGTCTTTTTCACTTCTCCACTATGAGGGTCTATTAAATCCCAGTCATCATTAAATCCTTCCTCTCTAGTAGCTTTATCTATGAGCTCCATGAAAGCATCAGGTATAATAATAGCATGATGGAGATTAATAGACTTTCTGTTAATATCGCCGCCTGTAGGTTTACGTACGTCCAAAAATTCCTCAATTTCTGGGTGACTAATGTCCAAATACGCTGCATAACTGCCCCTCCTTGTAACGCCTTGACTAAATGCTAACATCTCAGCGTCTACTACTTTCATAAAAGGTATCACTCCAGTACTCTCACTTCCATGAGAAGTCTTAGAACCAACACTTCTTAATGCGCCCCAATAGCCTCCAATTCCTCCTCCTACTGAGGATAACCATGCATTTTCTGTGTAGTGGTCTGTAATTCCACCACGACTATCGGGTATATAATTTAAGAAACAACTAATAGGTAATCCTCTAGTTGTTCCACCGTTTGAAAGAACAGGAGTAGCAAACATAAACCAAAGGTTACTTGCATACTCATATATTCTTTGTGCCATAGCTTCATCATCTGAAAATGTGACTGCAGCTCTAGCAAATGCGTCTTGAGGAGATGTTTCTCCTTCTACCATGTATCTATCATTCAGCGTTTTTATGCTGAAATCTGGGAGTAAACTATCCCTGTTATAATCTATTTGTAATGCCATTATATTCCTTATATGTATGTCGACATTGAACTGTCGATCTGTACTGTATTATCCCCTCCAATGGCTTCTTCGCAATATGCTAGTAAGTCCATGAGTTCGTAATTTCTTAGTAACCTTTCTATATTTTCATTTAAGGACTGTATGTATTTATATCTACTACTAAAGGGAGCTGCATCATAAATATCAAATGCACTACCAAATTCCTTAACTAATCCTTCCGCTCTTTTCGGTCCAATCTGAGGTATTCCCGTTATATTATCTCCAGAATCCCCCATCAGACATTTAATTGTGATATAGTCTTCTATTTTATAATTATGAGTATCTTTCCAATTTTCAAAAGTTGTTTCTTTTCTATTAATATATGAAAATCTTGATACATTAGGACTAATTAATAAATCCCAATCTCTATCTGTACTTATCAACCAAATATGGTCGATATTATACTGTTCTCGATTTTGTACTACATAAGCCGCTATATCATCAGCTTCTACACCACTAAATCTTAAAACACACCATTTTTTATCCATTAAATCTAGTGTGCGTTCCATTTCTTTTATAAAGTTTTCAAACGCAATCCTTTCTGCATCTGTTTGATCTTTATATTTTTCTTCTCTATCAGCTTTATACTCTGGGTATATACCCTTTCTATAAGAGCTACTTCCCTTATCTGCCGCAATAACTATACTGCCACAGTTATAAGAGTTTGCTAATGATTCTACAGTTTTCATGTAATCATCTGCAAAGTCCGTTCTGCCTTGATGCTTCCATCTAAATCCTAAATTTAAAGCATCAATTATTATTGTTCTATCTCTAGGAGCCTCCGCTCCCATTTCCATAAAATTCTTAGCCATTTGTAAAACTCGGGTTTTCAAGAAGTAACCAATCTTGTGCAAGGCTAACATAGCAACCTAAAGAACTAACATACATATAGTTTAGCCCATTCTCTGGCTTATCTCTTTGTGCTACAAATATCTTAGAACGATTGTATTTAAAGAATAATGCAGGTTTTGCCCCCGCTTTCTTTGCTTGTTCTATTGTCTGATCCCACCATCTAATAAATATATTCGACTTAGTAGCCGTTAGTATCTTATCGTTAAAATGACTATCTTTATAGAATTTAACTTCGATACAATAATTATTGTGCATATTCGGTAGAAACAAATCTCCTTTCATATATTCAAGTGCGCCTGACATTGGCACTCTTTGAAATTCTAGTTCTGTGTGTTTTCTTAGTAAATCTCTTACTTGTCTTTCGCCTTCGGCTCCCTTTGCTCTGGGGTCAACCATTCCTTGCCTCTCTTAATATAACTTCTTGTTCTGTTAAAAATACATAAAATTCCTCGTCAACTTTTATTTTTCGAGTTGCATTATGCCATTCAAAATAAACATAATCTCCAACTTCTAGTTCAAAAGGAACTTTATAACCTTTTCTGGTAATACTACCATAGTCTCCTACTGCTACGACCTCGCCACTATTATCAAGTCTTCGTGAGGTGTCGGGCAAAATAATCCCGCCCGCAGTCGTAGAATCCTCTACTTTACCACGCTTTACGAGAACCAAATCTCGCACAGGGCGTGGAACCTGCTGTAATTCAATATAATCACTTCTAGTTTGTGCCATTATTATCAGTCTCCAAAAATTTTTTAATTAACCAATCTTCATACTTGTCTATGTATTCTTTCTTTGATAACCTGTTACCTGAGGCTGGAACTGTAAGATTTTCATCTTCATGATCCAACCACATACGACTACAAAAACTCTCTAAGCGCTCATACCACTTTCTTTGTTCTTCCCACCTCTGAAAATCTTTTAAATGCCTATTCCAAAACTTTCCGTCATACGCACTATTACTGTTTTTTACTACATCTTCCAATGTCTTCTCCTTCATAAAATAACATCTTCTTCTTGCCGATATTCTTCTATTGTTACTACCACCTCGTTTTCTCACTCTAATCTACTTATATTGTCTTCCTTAATTACTTCTATCTTTTCTAAAAGAGGGTGTGTCCACCCATGAGATACGATATAAGTATTTAAGCCTTCTTCTTGAAGCAAAACTTCAACAAGTTTTTCTCGTCCTTGTTCGTCTAAAACATTTATGACTTCATCAAGGAATAAAACGTTAATACGACTCTTCGAAATACTACTCATCAATTTTCGTATTGCTACTAAAGTCGCTGTATTAACTCTGGTCAATTCACCACTACTTAATGCGGTTATATCTATTATTTTACCATTATCTGTGACTTCAACATTTAACTTGTCATTCGTCACTACGAAGTTGATGCTAAATCGTCCGTCACTAAGCTCTCCTAAATAATCATTGGCTAAATCCTCGAGGTCTTTTACCATATTTTCAATCTTATAAGCAATAAGACCATTCGTGGAAAAAGCTTTCTTAAGGACTTCTATATGCCCTGATTTCTCTTCGATTTTAGATAACTTGCTCGTAACTGCTTCAAGTTCGTTTTCAAATTCTCCTGTCTGTTCAAGGATAACTTGGATCCTTGTGTTTCTTTTTGTTGTTTCTTCATTTTCTTCTGCTATTTTTTGTATCTGCGATTTAGCGTCAGTAATCTTTCTTTTAAGTTCATTAATTCTAAAAGATAGATCACCCCCATCGAGAGTATCAGTAGGAAGATCAGTATTAATTCGTGAATGTAAGTCTTCAAACTCTCGCTTCGCACTTGCATACTCTTCATATTTACTTTCTTCAGTCTTTCTATTATTAATTTCATTTTCTAACTCTGTTACTTCTATCTGATGATCTTCTGCCATTTGTTTCGCATCATCTATTAAATCTTCTATTAACTGTTCATCTACAGATTGCCAGCAAGTAGGACAGTTTCCTTCTAGTCTTTTATATTTTCTTTCTTTACTTTTCCACTCCTCTACATACCCCTTTACCATGCCTTGTCTAGAAATCAAATCATGATAAGATCCGGGCTTCTTTAGCTTACTTTGTATTAACGACATATCCAGCTGGGAAAATAGTTGCTTATATGTATTATTTTCGTTAATTTTTTGATTTTTTTCTGCGATATTTTCAAAATCTATTGATAAAGAACGTAACTCCTTCTCATCAATTTCCGAATATTCGGGTAATTTTTTCATTGGCACTATGGTAGTATCTTCCAATTTATTGTCATTTAACCATTTTACAATAGTTTTTTCTTTCCCGTCCAGTTTTGAAATATCTTGTCCCATTTGTCGGGAAAGTTCACGGAATACATCATAATATTCCACATAATCATCTAAATTTAATAACTCGATTAAAAATTTCTTTCTATTTGCATCAGTCGCAGTTAAAAATTGTAAAGATGCATTTGTATTTTGATAGACCAACTGCGTAAACGTCTTGAAATCCAGTCCCAAAGCTTCTTGAACTGTCTTATAAGTATTCGTAGCAGTATGACTACTAATATCCTCACCATCTTTATATAATTTTACTTTTATACTTCCTCTACTTCTATTTACATCAATTTCATACTCTTTATCATCAACAGAAAAGGTCAAATTTATACTATATCCAGCGTTAATAAAACGATTCTGAATATCAGCTTTCTTTATGCCTTTACTGTTCTTATTGTAAAGTACTTCTTCGATAATAAGTGGTAGGGAAGACTTGCCTGTACCATTGGTACCCACCAATTGAGTGAGAGTACTATTATTAAGGTCAAGGCTGTTTTCTTTGCCATAGCTAAAACAATTATCCCACTTTAGCTTCTTTAGAATAATCATGAAAAATCCCTATTATTTGTTGTACTGTTTCTTCTTTTAATTCCAGAATATAACTAAGATATTCTGCTAACTCCTCTTCTATTGACATATCATTGTCTAATATAAGAGTAGCTTCCGTTTTTCTCTTTACTACTTTCTTATCAAGTAGTTCAGAATTTTTAACTCCTGAAAGATCGGCAACATCACCTTCTAGCTCATAGATCGTATGATTATAAGTAGTTGGGATCATGTCTACTGGATCAGTCACCGTCTTCCTAATTAATTGTGGCAATTTAAATTCTTTCCATTCCCAACTCCAATCATCATCTATAAGTAAGTATCCAGTTTTAACTACAGTTCTATGAAATTGTGTCGTCATAGGACTGCCTGGATATACTATATTTAATTGTGTATTAGAATGACTATGTAAATCTCCTGCAAATATTACAGGAAATTGAGATAACCTTGCCAAGTCTATCTCTGGTGTTACATGGGGTGGTATTGATGCCCTCACATGAGTAAATAGCGGTTTTCGTATATCTAAATCAATTATTGGATTCCATTTCTTATGTAAATCGCAATAAGGGAGAATACTAAATGCTTCTCTTTTATCTATGTAATCTACTATCTCTACGAGAGGGTTAAGTTTTGTACTTGCATTTTTCAACTGTGTGAAGAATGTTTTATTCTTTCTAGTTGCTTCATGGTTTCCATCAAATATAATTGTTGGAACTTGTACTCCACTTATAAAGTCAAAATATAATTCTAACTCAGGCATTGAAGGGAGTCTATCAAATAAGTCTCCCCCAATGATGTGCAATTCGACATCTTCTTCAAGTTTTCTAACTTGATTAAAGAACTCATAATATCTATTACGAGCCCATTCTAAAGGTACATTCTTTTGTCCTAGCTTTAGATGCCAGTCTGCCGTGAATAGAATCATGCTACGAAGTCTTCTCCAGGTTGCCAATTACAACCAGTTAAACCTCCAGCCTTGAGTGCTTGTAAAGTTCTTAAGATTTCATCTACATTTCTACCTGTATCTAGTGCATTTACTGATACGTGCTGTATTATTCCGCTGTCATCTACTATATAAGTTGCTCTAAGGCAGACCCCTTCATCAGGATCAACTATTCCTAATTCTTCGGATAATTGTAATCCGCAGTCTGCTGCAAGGGTATGCTGAATACTTCTAATCGTACCATTTGCGTTTTTCCAAGCTAGTTTACAAAATTCGTTGTCCCCACTAATCCCAACTACATTACAATGATGTCTTAAACTATCAAATGCTGCAATCTCTGTAGGGCAAATAAAAGTAAAATCTTTAGGATAGAAGTATATTACTGACCAATCTCCATATAGGTCATGCTCATTAAATACTACCATTCTATTTTTTCTATTTACTGCGTTTAGTTTAAATGATTCTGGGAATTCCTGTCCAACTCCTAACACTACCACTCTCCTTCTTTTTCAGTTTTCTTAAACTCTGCTTCGACTTCGGCAGGAGCATCACTTGATCCTGCTCTAATTCTGTCTAGCAATTCTTTTTGAGCATCAGCACTTGGTCTAGGAAGAACCTCGTCCATTGACTTGAGTTCCTCGATAGAACCTTTTTCTTCCTCTGATAATGCTCTAGTTTTGCATCTAAGTACTTGTAATTGATACTCTACATTAAATGCCATTGGACCAGTTTTAACTCTTTTAAAGTGAACGTCCCAACCAGTCTCAGGGTCGGTAGGGTCACCTAAGTCTTCAGCTGCTAACATAATTTGTTCTAGCAACTTTTTCTTTAGATTTAGAACTTTAACTTGTCCATCTTTTGGGTCAATACATTGTATTGCGTAAGACCAACCACATTTCATTTCTGGGTAAAAGTCTTTTACGTGATCCTTCTCTTTATTGTCAAAGGTTTCTGTAGAACGATTGAAGGATAAACATTCCATAGGAATATTTTTTGCGTTCTCACCTTTTACCCAATATACATATCTAGGAAGTATGTCGCCGACCATTCTGACAACATTGTCTCCATCTTGATACTGAAATTGGTTTATAGAAGACTTTTTAGCCTTCCCTTCTAATTGTGCAAATTTTAATGCCATTTATTTCTCCATATGTGACTTCTCATAACGAAAATGAATTTCTCCATTTTCAATTTTAAGTAGTCTATTTTTTAATATTATAGGCTGAAGTCGTTTCGGTACTCTTTCTACCTCAATTGTTAATTTTTTACTTAATAAATACTCGTTATAACTTCTATAAGATGCTATCCCGATGTATGCTGCCCATTCCGAATCTGAAGCAGACTTTCGATACTTATATATTCCTTCGGGGTAAATCAAGAAACTGTCTCCCGAATAGTCCTTTCCGTAGAACTTAAATAATCTATCTCTCTTACTTGTAGGTGGATAATCATAGGTGATATACCATGTTATCAACAAAATGTCTGACACCTTACTTTTACTGTCTTTGAGAATCTTTTTCCAATTATATCGTATCATATATTATATCAAAAAGTCAACCTGTTGTCAAGAAGTATTTTTTCATAGGTGGTTTACCTCATAACCTTGCTTCATGTAATATCCTTTCCTATTGTTAGCCTGTCTTCTTGCAGTCTTTCCTTGTAGGTTTATATCTACTACAACTGGTTGCTTTTTATTTTCTTCTACCCGTATTATTCGACCAATCAACTGAGTGAGTAGGGGCTCATTGTTGACTGGTGTTCCAAGAACTAAACAGCTTAAGCAATCTAATGAAATACCTTCAGAAAATATGGATTGAGTTCCATAGAGGATATCCTTATCCTTCCAAATCTGTTCCATCATAGCAGGTCTTTCCGTATGCGGTATATCACCTGTTATACAAATTGCGTCATCTCCGCTTAGTCTAGCACAAGTTTTTAGAAACTCTACTCTATCAGAGACAACTAAAACCTTGTGTCCTCTAGCTGCATAATTGCTAGCTATCATTGCGACAGAATGTATATATTCTTCTTGATAGGCTAAGTGCGTTACTTTATTAGCCCACGGAATATTTTGTCCGTCTAAAAATCGTACTTGAGAATATATCACATCTATACTAGGTGTCATATAGTTCTCCTTTGGTGGTTTATGAACTGTTTGTCCAAAATAGTCCCTAAATACCACATGTTTACCGTCTTTTCTTTCTATTGTTCCAGATAATCCAATCTTATATCTAGCTTTATTTTTATCTACTATTCTTCCAAAAGTTGGACTACTAACATGATGCATCTCATCAAGTATTACTAGTCCAAATTTATCAGAAACTGCTGCAATCCTACGGTATAAAGATTGAACACTTCCTATTACAATAGGACTATCAATATTAAATTTTCCACTACCAATAATTCCTGCTTCTATTCCAAATACTTTTTTCACTTCAGTTTCCCATTGCTTTAATAAAGCTAAAGTATGAACTACAACTAGAGTTTTTTGTCCAAGTTTACTTGCGATTGCTAAGGCGGTAAATGTTTTGCCCCAACTTACCCAAGCGTTTATTATACAACTGTCGTCTATCACATCATAAACAGCTTTCTGACTTGGTCGTAATTCAAACTGAAATTCTGGGAATTCTACTGGCATTTTTATTCGTTTTTCAACTATCTCATAGTCTCTCGGAATTAAATCTTCTCTACCACTAGGAATAGTTACTAAACCTTGTCGAATAATGCCCATATTTTTAATAGTAATAGGTGGATCTCTAGGATCATGACTAGGAATACTATATGTTAATTCCTTATCTACATATTCTTGATGCGTAGCATCTACAGATAAATAAACTCTATTACTTAAAACTGCTTTCATTTTATCCAATGAAGTCCTTGTATCTCTTTTATATCGCTCCATACAAACCACGCATAGTCTGTTGCGTCTGTGCCTTTGCCTGTAAATGAAGGTCTTTTACTAAGAATAAATAATCCATCAGGTACAAACTGTTGCCAAAAATCATATCTTGACTGTGCTCCGAGAAAATTTATTCTTAGTAACATTATAACTGTTGTGGAACAGCTCATAGAATGCTCAATAAATTCTTTTGCTAAAGAGAATGGGGGATTAGTAAGTATTAAATCAACTTCTCCATTCCATTCAAAATAGTCTTTATCTTCTTGTATTTCACTCCAAGATGTTTCTATCCCTTTATTTTCTAGAAATGATACTATTCTTCCATCACCTTTACAGGGTTCATGAGCAGTTTTAAACTGGCTCCAGTCTATAGGTAAATTTTCATAACACCATTCTGGTGTGGGGTAGTAATCATATGCGTTTCTCATATTTTTCTCCTTGTATCTTCTACCTTCTGTTCTAAAAACTCATATATCAGCCACGGCAACCCGTTTAGATATAGTACTTGTGCCCACGATTTCTTACTTA
>CEUS01015577.1_pt1 | contig 12192 bp, 14 predicted proteins | sample 427031 | NCBI WGS metagenome assembly CEUS01 (sample SAMEA2622837, study PRJEB7988) | marine metagenome | biome: marine biome (ENVO:00000447); feature: marine epipelagic mixed layer (ENVO:xxxxxxxxx); material: "saline water (ENVO:00002010), including plankton (ENVO:xxxxxxxx)" | depth 140 m | reverse complement strand
TTTGGATCGCCTGTTGTTCCAGATGTATAAATATATAAAGCAACATCCTGATTCACTACATCATAATCAATATTTGGAAAAGAAGTTGGCAAATCCTTTAAGACATCATTTATTTTTTTATGTTTTGAATCATTAGATTCACCTTCTACCCAAACTTGAAAACTATCTTTTATTGAATCATTTGTGGTATTGAAATTGTTAATAAGTTCACTACCCAAAATTAAATTTTTAGCACCAGATATACTTAAAGAATGATTAAGGGGATGTTCTGTTAAATTTGTATTGATTAGAGCTGTTGTTCCACCTATTTGAGCAACTCCTATCCAAGCCATTAAAAATTCAGGGCGGTTCTCCATAAGTAAAGCAATTACATCTCCCTTTTTTAAATTATTTTTCAAAAACCAGTGAGAATAACGATTTGCTCCTTCCATTAACTCTTTATAGCTAACCTCTCTATCTTCATAATAAATTGCAATCGATTGAGGGTTAGTTTCCGCAAAACCAGCTATTTTTTTTGTAATTATCGCTTTCTCATCATTATTAATAAGCTTCAAAGAGGATAAAATCCTTCTTAAAGTTGATAAGTAAATCAATTCATTTTTTATTTTATTAAACATTTATTTATTTAAATTCTTAAGATATTTCTTATGATCATCTAAAAAGCCAGGAATTAAGTGATTTTTAGCTTTCGAGTTAACTTCCCAAATGGGTCTTTTTATAAGAGTTGGAAATTTTAAAAGTGTGTTTTCAATGTTAGAATCTATATTCTTCTTTAAATTTTGACTTAATTGTCTCCAAGTTGTGCTCTTTTTATTTAATATTTTATTGATTGTATGGACATTAATCCAATTCTTAATTTGATTTTCAGAAGGCGGGTTAGATTTTATATCGAAAAACTCAAAACTTATTTTATTTTCTTTCAGCCAACTTAATGCAGACCGACAACGATCACAATTTTTTAAGCCATATACAATTATCATTTTTGATTATGCCGCTACTTGAGCTTCAACTTGCGAGTGTTTTTTTTCTTTATCAGAAAATTCTTTTATTACCTTTTTGTAAAGAATTGGATTTCCCGCTTTAAGCTCTTCTCGAACTATATGTAGAGGTTTTTCTAACAAATTTTCCCAATCAGCGCATCCCCAGAAAGGAGCAGCTTTTCCTAATCTATAACCTTCTTTTACTACCTCTCTTAAGTCGACACTAAAATTTAATTCTTTAGTTACCTTACCCATAATGTGATAGCCATAAAGAGTTATAGCGCCAATTCCTCTATTTCTGTCTTGCGCATAGGTAAATGCGAGTAAACTTAGCTCTCCTAAAGCATCACGGCCATATCCAGTGGTAACATGCCAGAGGTCATGCATATCTCTTAATCTCGTATGAAAGATATTCTCTTCTTCGGTTTTATTTGGATCAGAATAAATCTCACTGGCTGAAACAAGTTCGTCTGGTGTAAGACTTTCTTTATAAATGAAATTATAATAATTTTTTCCCAATGAATCTTCGGGAAGCTTAGATAAATATTCTTTATTTTTGAGAGTATCTATTAAGTTAATTTTTTTCTTTAATACTTTTTTACCAACATCACTTTTTTTGAACATATTAAGGTATTTTCTACTGGAACCACCCATTGCATTAATTACATGAAAAACTTGCTCCGTATCCTCTTTATTTTCTGCAAGTGCCTTAAGAGCCCTTAAAGCTTTTAAAGGCTTAATCCTATTAACCCATAAAGACCTAAAATATATATATATATTTTTCATTTTTACCTTATTTATTCAATTATCATTAATAAATGAAATAATATAGAGAAAATTATCAATTATTATGACAATATTCAAACTGCTTTTATAAAATTTAGTGTTAATTCACTTTTATTAAAGCGGGTGTGGCGGAACTGGTAGACGCGCCAGATTCAAAATCTGGTTCTGGCAACAGAGTGGGAGTTCGAGTCTCCCCACCCGCACCAAAAAGGAAATTTTATGTTAAATATAAATGAAAAAGCTTTTAAAACTTTAGAAAATAAGAGATCAACTTGGTTCCTTTATTTCATATCATTTATAGAGAGTATTTTTTTTCCAATACCTACTGATATTTTTATTATACCAATTGCACTTACGAATAAAAATAAAGTTTTATTAATTACATTTATGACTACATTGTTTTCAGTTCTTGGAGGAATAATTGGGTACTTAATAGGGCTATATTTTTTTAATGAAGTAGGGAAAGAGCTAATAGGATATTATTCACTCCAAGAAGAATTTAACTTCTTTACAAATCTTATCACAGAATATGGTTACATTTTTATTTTTATAGCCGGATTTACTCCACTTCCTTATAAAATTGCGGCTATCGCATCTGGATTTATAAATATGCCTATTTTGATATTTATCATATCCAGTTTTTTTTCAAGGGGGCTAAGGTTTTTTATTGTTACTTACATAAGCTCTAAAGTGGGTATTAATGCCGAAAAAATAATTAGAAAAAATTTCTTATATATTTCAATTTTTCTGTTTTCATTGGTATTAATAATAATGTGGTTTGAATTAGCTAAATGAAATCAAATATAATTATATTACTTATATCAATTCTAATTGTCCTTTCAGTTCATTTACTAGAATTTCTTGGTTATGCTCCATGTGATTTATGTATAAAACAAAGATGGGCATGGTATTTAATAATATGCATTTGTTTAATTTCTAGCGTTTTTTATAAAAAACTTTATCCATACTATATTACTCTAATTGCTATCCTTTTCTTGGGAAATACGATTTTTTCAGGTTGGCATGCAGGGATAGAATGGGGATTTTGGGATGGACCAGAAACATGCTCAACTGCATTACAATCATTAAATGATCATGATAATTTTCTTGATGAAATAAAATCAACAAATAATTTTATACCTTGTAATGAAGCAGCAATAAGAGTCCTTGGGATTTCTTTAGCAGGATATAATTCTTTTATTTCTTTGATTATGTTTATATATTCAATATCGATTTTAAGGAAAGAACTTTGAATAAAGAAAGAATAGAAGAGATCATTAGGGTAGATCATGCTGGCGAACATGGTGCAACAGCTATTTATAAAGGTACTTTGGATATTCTAAACCTATACGGGGATGAAGAAACAAAAAGAATAATCAAAGAAATGGCCGAGGGTGAAAAGAAACATGTCAATGAATTCAATAAATTAATCAAAGATAGGTCTATTAGACCTACAGCTCTCCTTCCATTTTGGAAAATTACAGGTTACTCATTGGGAGCTCTTTCAGCTATTTACGGAAAACAAGCAATTATGGCCTGCACTGAAGCAGTAGAAGAAGTTATTGATAAACATTACTCCAATCAAATCGAAGAATTAGAAGAATCGGGGTTTGAAAAAGATCTCCTTGAATCAATAAAAGAATTTCATGCTGAAGAAGTTGAACACGAAACAATCGCTAGACAAGAGGGAGGTGAAGCCTCTCCTTTTATTTCATTCTTTAAAGATGTTGTAAGATTTGGTTGTAGGGGAGCAATTAAAATTTCTGAAAAAATTTAAGATTCTAATTCAACATCCCAATAAAGAAAATCCATCCAACTTTCATGTAAATAATTAGGCGGAAAACATTTACCATTATGATGCAATTCGTGAACATTTGGTTTAAATGGTAATTGAATAGGGTGCATATCTATATCTTGATGAAGCTTATTAGATTTCTTCAAGTTACAAGAAGAGCAAGCGGTAATGACATTTTTCCAAGTAGTTTTACCGCCCTTTGATCTAGGAATAAGATGGTCAAAAGTTAAATTTTCCCTTGAACCACAATATTGACACATAAATTTATCTCTTAAAAAAACATTAAATCTTGTAAAAGCAGGCCATTCTGGGGCTTTAATAAAATCTTTTAACGATACTACTGAAGGAATTTCAATTTCAACACTAGGTGACCTAACTTTTAAATCATATGTTGAAACAATATTAACTCTTTCGAGATAAACAGCTTTAATTGCATCCTGCCAAGACCATAAAGATAAAGGATAATATGACAGCGGACGAAAATCTGCATTTAAAACTAAAGCAGGACAAGAATCAGGATGCGAATTATTAATAGATGTCATATTCATTTAATCAGACTTATAATATATTAACTAATTCTATCAAAATTTTAAAAAAAATATAAATAAATAATGAAATTACATAAAACTAGATTTGCACCAAGCCCTAATGGAAAATTACATTTAGGACATGCATTCTCTGCAATAGTTTCAGAAAGAGTGGCTAAAAAATTTAATGGAAAATTTCTTATTAGAATTGAAGATATAGATATAGGAAGAAGTTCAGTCAAATACGAACAATCGATTTTTGAAGATTTAAATTGGCTTGGCCTAAAATATGATAAAAAAATTAGAAAACAATCAGAGCATTTCAGTTTGTATGAAGTTTATTTAAAAAAACTAAGAGATTTAGATTTAATTTACCCATGCTGGGCTTCAAGAACAGAAATCAAAAAATTTATAAATAAAAAAGATATTGAATTAAATCATTGGCCCATAGATCCAGATGGGCAATATATCTATCCTGGTATTTATAAAGGAATATCACCCGCAAAAAGATCAGGATTAATGTTAAGCGGAAAAGATTTTTCCTGGAGATTAGATATGGAAAAAGCCATTAACTTTGCGGAAGAAAAAATAAAATCAGAAATTTTTTTTAGTGAAATAGGATTAGAGCCTAAAGGTTTACGGAGGATTGAACCACATTTATTTGGAGATATTATTATTGCCAGAAAAGATATTCCTACTTCTTATCACTTATCTGTAACCGTTGATGATTCAGATCAAAACATAACTATTATTACAAGAGGCTTGGATATTTATCCGTCCACTTCAATTCACAGATTATTACAAATTATATTAGATCTACCTGAGCCAAAATGGTTTCATCATAATCTTATAAGAAATAATGAGGGTGTAAAGTTATCGAAATCCACTGAGTCAACTAGCCTGGAATCTTATAGAAAAAAAGGATTCTCAAAAAAGAACATAGTAAAAAAAATTAATGATCTTGAATCCTTTCCAATATAAAAATTATAATGCGACTTTTTAATACTTTTCCTTTAACTTTCTAATGTTATAAAAAATGCCTTCTGAGGTTTTATTATGAATGATGGCCAAATTATTAATGATTTAGAAAAGATATCGGATTTCGGTATTAAATTAATAAATTCAGCAAGGAAAAATATCACTGATCTTAAGAAAAAAGCTTTAGATGAAAATCAGCACTATTTTCACGGATTAGCATGGTATGCGACATATATTAAAGCTATTGAAAATACAACCTTATGGATAAAAGACCTTAAGAAAAATAATGAATTAACTGATTATGAATTAGAAATTGCAAAGGTTGGATTAGGAGAATTTTGCTTACAAGTTTTACATGGAATTCCAATGAGTCAAAGTGAAACTATAAGGCCTAGTGAAATTAAAATTGATGAAAAATTATTAACTGAATTTTCAAATATATCTAAAAATATTATTGAAAATTCATCTTCAGAATGTAAACAAAATTTATGTAAAATGATCAGTAAAAATACTAATAATGGCATTTTCCCAAAAATCGGTCTTGATGAAACTTACGAACAAATAAGAAATCAATTTGCAAGATTTACCGATGAAAAGATTCTTCCAAATTCTCATAAATGGCATTTAAACGATGAACTTATACCTATGGATATAATTGAAGAAATGGCTGAATTAGGTGTTTTCGGGCTAACTATTCCTGAAGAATATGGTGGTTTGGGCTTGAGTAAAACAGCAATGTGCATTGTGTCTGAAGAGTTATCAAGGGGTTGGATTGGCACTGGCTCTTTAGGAACAAGATCTGAAATAGCTTCTGAACTTATACTTATTGGAGGGACTGAAGATCAAAAGAAAAGATTTCTTGCGGGTATTGCAAAAGGAAAAATCCTTCCTACAGCTGTTTTTTCAGAACCCGATATTGGATCTGATTTAGCTCACTTAAAAACTAGAGCAGAATTAGTAAATGACAATTACAATATTTATGGAAACAAAACTTGGATAACACATGGATCAAGAGCAAATCTTATGACGATTCTTGTAAGAACCGATAAGAATATTAAAAATCATGATGGTTTATCAATTCTATTGGCCGAAAAAGTTGAAGGGTCTGAAAAAGAACCCTTTCCTGATAAAAATATTGAAGGCGGTGAAATAGAGGTTATCGGTTACAGAGGAATGAAAGAATATGACATTGCGTTTGAAGGTTTTGAAGTGCCATCTGATAATCTCTTAGGACTCATAGAAGGAAAGGGTTTTAGACAACTGATGTCTACATTTGAATCCGCAAGAATTCAAACAGCAGCCAGAGCAACAGGAGTATCTCAAAGTGCATGCGACTTAGCATTAAAGTATGCTCAAGAAAGAATTCAATTTGATAAGGAGCTTATTAACTTTTCAAGAATTAATGAAAAAATAGCCTTAATGTTTGCTGAAACTATGATTGCAAGACAATTAACTCTGCATGCTGCCAGAATAAAAGATACCGGGCAACGTTGTGATATGGAAGCAGGAATGGCAAAACTTTTAGCTGCAAGGATTGCATGGTCTTCTGCAGATAGTTCCCTTCAGATTCATGGTGGTATAGGTTTTGCTACAGAAACACCAATAAGTAGGATTTTAGCAGATGCAAGAATATTAAGCATTTTTGAAGGGACAGCAGAAATACAAGCACAAGTTATATCTAAAAGGCTTTTTGAAAGCGACAATAGATAACTCTTAATAATTAATATAAAATGATTTATTCTAGATCTTGTAGAAGAGAGGTAAAAATGGTTATTAAAAAGATCCTAAAAACTTTGTTGTTTGCCAGTATTTTATTTGTTAATTCAACATTTGCTGCAGAGTATCGTGTTGGACTATCAATGCATGATGTCGAAAGAAGAATTGAAGGAGGACCAGCATTATCAATTGAAAAAATATTTGATAGACCTGATTGGTGGCATCGCTATGCTGGAAGACCTCACATTGGAACTCAAATAAGTTTAGCAAATCACACACATTTATTTTATGCAGGCTCAACCTGGAACCTTTTTCAAAAAAATAAATTTTCAGGAGAACTTGCCTTTGGTGCAGCTTTTCATACTGGTAATGAAGAAATAAAACAAGGTGAATTAGGTTATGGTTGCAAAGTAAATTTTAGAGAGTTGATTGCTTTTGGTTATGATATTAATGACACTCAGAAAATTCAACTCAGCGCACAACATATGTCAAATGGAAGCTTATGCGATCCCAATCAAGGATTGACAAGCGTTGGCCTAAGGTTTGCTTGGAAACTTAAGTAATGATCAAATTAACGAAGATCTATACTCGGACAGGTGATAAAGGTAAAACGAGTCTTGGTGATGGTACCAGGGTTTCCAAAGAAGATTTTAGAGTGGATGCTTATGGAACAATTGATGAAGCTAATTCAGTAATTGGATTGGCAAGAACAAGAACAAAGAATGCAGAATTAATTTTGTTAGATAATATTCTTGCAACAATCCAAAACGAACTTTTTGATTTAGGTGCAGAATTATCTATTCCGCCCTCAAAAGAAAATAACCTCTTGATTGAAAAAACCAAAATAACTAATGGTCAAATTGATAGAATTGAAAATGAAATTGACCAGTTAAATGTAAATCTTAAAGATCTAGATTCTTTTGTTTTGCCTGGTGGAACTTTGGCATCTTCTTACCTACATTTAGCTAGAACAATTGTTCGCAAATCTGAAAGGTTGATGGTTAAAATGAATTCCCAAAAGAAAGGCAGTATCTCAGACACAGCTTTAAAATATATTAACAGGCTTTCAGATTTACTATTTGTTGCTGCTAGATATTCTAATCAAGTTGATATCGGGGGAACAGGAGATATTTTATGGCAACCAGGTAGCTCACGAGAAGAATAAATGGATAAAAGAAATAACCTATTTTTGATTAATTTATATTGAAATCTTTTAAAGTGAGTTGTTGACACAACATGTTTGGGGTTTTAACTTCCCGTTAATTTATTTTCAATTTTTGGAGAATGTAATGAAAATATTAGTGCCTATAAAAAGGGTCGTAGATTACAATGTAAAAATCAGGGTAAAATCTGATCAAACTGGTGTAGAGCTCGATAATGTTAAAATGTCGATGAATCCTTTTGATGAAATTGCTGTTGAAGAAGCTATTAGATTAAAAGAGGCAGGAACTGCAGAGGAAATTATCGCGCTTTCTATTGGGCCCCAACAATCTCAAGAAACGATCAGAACAGCATTAGCTATGGGCGCAGATAGAGGTATTCTTATTAAGACAGAAGAAAATGTGGCACCTCTTAATGTTGCAAAAATAATTAAGGCCGTCACAGAAGAAGAAAGCCCAAATATAGTAATTTTAGGAAAACAAGCTATAGATGATGATTCTAACCAAACAGGACAGATGTTATCAGCCCTATTAGGTTGGTCGCAAGGAACTTTTGCCTCAGAAGTAAAAATTGAAGGTGAAAACGCCTTGGTTACTAGAGAAATCGATGGTGGATTACAAACTATAAAGCTTAAACTACCAACAATAATAACTACTGATCTTAGGCTTAATGAACCAAGGTATGCATCGCTTCCAAATATTATGAAAGCAAAAAAGAAAGAAATAACTGAAAAAACACCGGAGGATTATAATGTCTCTCTGGAATCAAATATCGAAATTGTCAGAGTTTCTGAACCACCTCAAAGAGAGGCGGGAATTAAAGTTGAAACAGTTGAGGAATTAGTCGATAAACTTAAAAATGAAGCAGGAGTAATTTAATGACTACATTACTAGTTGCAGAACATGATAATAATTCCTTGGGGGATTCAGTAAAAAAAGCTATTAGCGCAGCAAAACTTATCGGAGAAGAAATTGATGTTCTAGTAGCAGGAAAAAATTGTACAAATGTTGCAGAAGAATCAGCAAAACTTGAAGGAGTTAATAAAGTATTAATTTGTGATGATGATCTTTATGAAAAACACCTTGCAGAACCATATGCTGAATTAGTAATTTCACTTTCCGAAAATTATAAAACATTTATTGCAGCAGCATCTACAACAAGCAAAAATTTTATGCCCAGAGTTGCAGCATTACTTGATGTCCCACAAATATCAGACATAACCTCGGTTATTGATAATCAAACATTTGAGCACCCTATTTACGCAGGAAATGCAATTGAAACAGTTAAAATTTCTTCTGAAAAAAGAGTTTTAACAATTCGTGCTACTGCTTTTCAGGCTTCTGGAGAACAAGAGCCTGCTAATATTGAAAATTTAAACTCTAATGGCAATCCCTCCTTATCAGAATATATTTCTGAAGAGCTTACTAAGTCTGATAGACCAGAATTAACATCAGCAAGAATTATTATTTCTGGAGGAAGAGGAATGCAATCTGGAGAAAACTTTACCTTATTGGAGGCAATTGCTGATAAATTAGGTGCTGCGGTTGGTGCTTCAAGAGCTGCAGTGGATGCAGGTTTTGTGCCTAATGATTACCAAGTAGGTCAAACTGGAAAAGTAGTTGCTCCAGAGCTTTATATTGCTGTTGGTATATCAGGCGCAATTCAGCATTTGGCTGGAATGAAAGATTCTAAAGTTATAGTGGCCATTAATAAAGATGAGGAGGCGCCAATTTTTCAAGTAGCGGATTATGGTTTAGTTGCAGATTTGTTTAAAGCCATACCTGATCTTGAATCTGCTTTGGATTAATTATTAAGTTCTTTTAATTTAGTTAAATAATCCATAACTTCTTTAGAGTCCCATTCTAAAGGACCATCAAATCTTCCAATTTCCTTGCCTTTTTTATTAATTAATAGTGTAACGGGCAAACCTTTGGCATTAATATGCTGTCCTAACATCGTAGTCGGGTCATGGTAATTTTTTAAATTTTCTATCGCAATTTCTTTAAGAAATTTATCAATTTCTGAATACGCAGTTCTTTCAACAGCTACAATCACAACCTGAAAATTTTTATCACCAATTTCTTTTTGTAAGTTATCTAAAGAAGGCATTTCTACCCTACAAGGCAAACACCAAGTTGCCCAAAGATTCATTAAGATCATCTTTCCCCTAAAATCGGATATGATATAATTAACTCCATCTGAGTCGTTAAATTCTATTTTAGATAGATTAGATAACTCATCTGGTTCAGAAAGTTTAAAATTTGTACTTTCACTAAAATAAAACTTAATTGAATAAGAAAGTATAAGATACGAGCAAATTGATATAATTATAAATAGGAAAATTAATTTCTTTTTTGACTTAATCATGACAATTCTATAGAGAGGTTTTTTTTAAAATAAAAGTAAATATGAAAAGAAAAACAAAAAAAAATAAAATGTGGGGTGGCAGATTTAAATCTGACCAAGATAAACTTATGCAGGATATAAATTCTTCCATAAGTTTTGATTCGAGACTTTATGATGAAGATATAAAGGCTTCAATTGCGCATGCGCGAATGTTAGCTAAAAAAAACATCATCACTACTAAAGACTCTCAAAAAATTATTTCTGGTTTAAAAAGAATCAAAATTGAATTTTCAAATGATACTTTTAAATTACAGACTAATTTGGAAGATATACATATGAATATAGAAGCTAATTTAGAAAAAAAAATTGGGTCTGTAGCTAAAAAATTACATACAGGAAGATCAAGAAATGATCAGGTGGCCACTGATATGAGACTTTATATGAAAAAAAATTGTTTAGTAATTATTAAGCAAATAAATAGTTTACAATTACAACTAGCCAAAAAGGCCTTAAAATATTTTGATTTTGTAATGCCTGGATATACACATATGCAGATTGCCCAGCCAATTACCCTTGGCCATCATCTTTTAGCATATGTAGAAATGTTAGATAGGGATAAAAATAGATTTAAAGATTCTCTCAAAAGAATCGATGAAAACCCTTTAGGGGCTGCTGCATTGGCTGGAACATCTTTCCCAATAGACCGAAATATGACCACTGAAGAATTAGGATTTAAAAGACCTATGGCAAATTCTATTGATGCTGTATCAGCAAGAGACTTTATCATTGAACCTCTAGCCGCCTCCTCAATTCTCGCAACTCATCTTTCAAGATTTTCTGAGGAAATAGTTTTTTGGGTTTCCGAAGGATTCGATTTTATTGATTTACCTGATAATCTAGCAACAGGATCTTCAATAATGCCGCAAAAAAGAAATCCGGATATTGCCGAACTTGTAAGAGGGAAAAATGGAAGAATTATTGGTTCTTTAATGTCAATTCTTGTTGTCATGAAAGGATTGCCTCTTGCCTATTCAAAGGATCTTCAAGAAGATAAAGAATTAACTTTTGATGCAATAGATAATATTATTATTTCTCTCAAATCAATTGAGGCTATAACTAAAGAATTAAAACCCAAAAAACAAAATTTAAGAAATGCTGCTGAGAAAAGCTATTCTACTGCTACAGATTTAGCTGATTGGCTTGTAAAAAATATTGGTATACCTTTCAGGCAAGCGCATAAGGTTACTGGTAAAATTGTTAAATATTGCGAGGAAAAGAAAATTGATTTACCTGATATTGATTTTACTGAGCTAAAAAAATTTAATAAAAAGATCACAAAAGATATTTATAATGTTTTAAAAGTCGAAAAATCCGTAAACCAGAAGAAATCTTTTGGAAGTACAGCTCCAAAAATGGTTAAAGGGGCAGCAACAAAGTGGGTAAAAAAACTACAAAATGAAAAAAACTAATCTTATAGTTCTTTTAATTATAATTCTGCTTACTAGTTGTGGAAGAAAAGGAGACCTATTACCGCCTCCGTCATTTAGTCATAATTTTGAAAGAATATCCTATATTGGAGAATAAATATGTATTCATATATTAACAATCAACTTCATTGCGAAAATGTTGATATATCAGAATTAAGTAACGAAATTGGCTCGCCATTATATTGTTATTCGTCTGAAATATTAACGAATAAATATTCTGAAATTGAAAGAGCGTTTGAAGGAAAAGATTTATTAATCTGCTATTCTCTCAAAGCAAATTCGAATCAGTCAATTATTAAAACATTTTCTTCAATGGGTTCTGGGGCTGATGTCGTTTCTATGGGCGAACTTAAAAGAGCTCTTAAAGCTGGCATTCCCAATGACAAAATAGTTTTTTCAGGAGTTGGAAAAAGTCC
>CEUS01065408.1_pt1 | contig 12193 bp, 12 predicted proteins | sample 427031 | NCBI WGS metagenome assembly CEUS01 (sample SAMEA2622837, study PRJEB7988) | marine metagenome | biome: marine biome (ENVO:00000447); feature: marine epipelagic mixed layer (ENVO:xxxxxxxxx); material: "saline water (ENVO:00002010), including plankton (ENVO:xxxxxxxx)" | depth 140 m | reverse complement strand
CTACTCCAGAGGATATAGTAGCAGGATATAGAGAACAAGCAGGGTATGTTCCTCCTAGTTCTGATGATATTGTAGTAAGAAATTTACCAGAGTCTTTTGGACAAAGAATGGCAGGAGCACTTGGTATAGTATCTAATAAAAATATTCCCGGTAGAGATCAAACTGTTACTGCAATAACAGAGCCTGTACCTGCTCGTCCTCTAGACAAGCACAATCTTATGATTCATGGTCACATAAAAAGCTTCTAACGAATACTGATAATCAACGAATAGATGCAGAAAGAGCAGCTATAGAAGAGGCCAGTCCTAGATTTACTTCAGCAGAACTATCACCCTATAAAAAAGTAGCTGAACCCGGATTTGGACAAAAGCTGTTTGGTCTTCGTCGTTCTGCACCTGAAATAGAAAGAGATGTTATATATACTCGATTAAAAGAACAAGGTCGTGATGAAGAAGCAGATCAATACTGGAGTGATTGGAATGCAGAAAATAAAGCAAAAAGAGATGCTGCTCTAGGAGAAGGAAAAAGTCTAACTGAATATACAGAAGATGATGCTGACAGAGAAACTTCGTTTGCAGAAGACATTGTTAAAAAAGTAAATAAAGCATTGCCACAGAAAAAGAAGGGAGGTGGTCGAGTATCTAGCCGCCCCAAGTCTTATCGAACTGCAAAAGTTATGAAAAAGTATGCTAAAGGCGGTTCTGTTCGTAAACCTAAAAGAATTTAAAGGAGAAATTAATGCCCTATATGAAAGAATACACTGCAAAACATTTTGAAGGAATGGAAGAAAAGCAGGGAGATATGAGTCCTGTACCTGATGGTGTTCTATATCGTGAGCCTATGGAAGCTGACCTTCTTGGTAATACCGATGTAAATTTTAAGCAATCAGCAGATGCTCCTGCCGAATCTGGTAGTAAAATGATGACTGCTGATTTTATGAAGGAAGATAATTCAATCTATGGCTGAAGAAGAACTTCCTGAAGCTGTAGAAGTAGAAGAGGATGAACTTCCCGGTCTTGTAGGCTTTATCAAAAGCAAGTTTCTTGATGCTGAAACTGGTCGTCTTTCTGATGAGAGACGGTGGCTAACAGCATACAAGAACTATAGAGGTATCTATGATACTGCCTCTACTTATAGATCATCAGAGAAATCTAAAGTATTTGTAAGAATTACTAAAGTAAAAGTTCTTGCATCCTTTGGACAAATATCTGATATTCTCTTTGCAAATAATAAATTCCCTATTACAGTTTCTAATACACCGATTCCAGAAGGAATTGCTGAGTTTGCTCATCTGGCAACTCCAGAAGAACAGATGATGATGGATCAGGCAGGTAATGTGCCTCTATCACAACTGGATGATTTTCTTGGAGGGCTAAAGGAAAAGTATGCTGCTGCTCAAAATCTCAAGGAAGGACCAAGCGTTATTCCGGGTTCTCCACAGATTGAGCCAGCAGCTATTGCTGCTCGTAATATGGAAAAGCAAATTCATGATCAGTTACTAGATACAAATGCTACAAATGTTCTACGTCATGCAATCTTTGAATCTGCTTTGTTAGGCACAGGTATTATCAAAGGACCGTTTAACTTTGATAAGACAGTACATAACTGGCAGATGCAGGACGGTGAGAAGATATTTGAGCCTTATGTAAAGACTGTACCTAGAATTGAAGCTGTATCCTGTTGGAATTTTTATCCTGATCCTTCAGCTACAAATATTGAAGATGCCGAATATGTAATACAGAGGCATCGTTATAACAGAGAACAACTTAGAGAGCTTGCCAAGCGTCCTTTCTTTAAAGAAGACGCTATTGAGAGTGCATTAGAGAATGGCCCTCAGTATGAAGAAAGGTACTTTGAAAATACAATCTATTCAGAGGATAACGATCCTCTTTATACAGAAAATAGATATGAAGTATTTGAGTACTGGGGTACACTGGATTTATATCTAGCAAGAGAGATTGATCTTGAGCTACCTGATAATATTACTCATATGGATTCAGTACAGATTAATGCATGGGTCGTAAATAATAAAGTTATTCGTTGTGTACTGAATCCTTTTGTACCTGCTCGTTTACCATTTCATGCTTTTCCATATGAACTGAATCCTTATCAGTTCTTTGGTGTAGGTGTAGCAGAGAACATGGAAGATGCACAGCTTCTCATGAATGGTCATATGAGAATGGCTATTGACAATCTGGCTCTTGCTGGTAATATGGTATTTGACATTGATGAAACACAACTTGTACCCGGACAGAACATGGAAGTTTATCCGGGCAAAATCTTCAGACGGCAATCTGGTGTTACTGGAACTGCTGTCAACGGACTTAAATTCCCTAACACGGCCCCAGAGAACCTTCAGATGTATCAGGCTGCACGACAGCTTGCAGACGAAGAAACGGGGATACCCTCTATCTCTCATGGACAAACGGGTGTAACGGGAACTGGACGTACTGCTGCTGGTCTATCTATGATTATGGGATCAGCAGGACTCTCAATTAAAACTGTTGTAAAGAATATAGATGATTATCTACTAAGACCATTAGGTGAATCTTTCTTTCAATGGAATATGCAATTTAATGATGACAATGCTGAGATTATAGGTGATCTTGAGATTAAACCTAGAGGCGTTGCATCTGTTATGCAGAAGGAAGTCCGTACACAGAGACTTGTAACACTGTTGCAAACGATTGCTAATCCTCTTCTGGCTCCATTTATTAAGATTCCAAATCTTATGAAAGAGCTTGCAATCTCTCAGGACATTGATCCTGATCAGCTTGTAAATGATACAGATGAGGCAGCAATATTTGCAGATATATTGAGAGGTCTAAATGAATCCACTAATAGCCCGGAAACTGCACAACCTAGTTCACAACCCGGAGGCATGGGAGCCGCTGGAGGAGTACCTGCTGGAGCAAATCCAATGGACGCATCAGGCGTTGGGGGTGGAAACATCGGAGTTGGAGTTCCGCCGATTGCAGGGGAAGCTGGCTTCACTGGAACTGATCAAGAACCTCAAGGACGTGGTTAAGTCTACTATAGAAAATGATGATCTATTAAGAAAGCAAGATAAAAATAATGAGTATTGATTTACAAATACAAAACTTTATAAAAGATCAGAAAGATACTATTCCTGAGTATTTAAAACCTTTATTTAGATCAGCACAGCAGGAATCTTCAGGACAGCCTGATACAGTTGGCGATGATGCTGCTCAAAATTCTCCTAATGCGTCTATAGATGCTGCTTTACAAGCAATGAGTCAAAATATTGATATGACTGTTGAAGATGTAATAGGTACATTTCCGGGAGTAACAAGAGCTAATTTAGAAGCTAGAGCTACACAAATAGATAAGTTTGAAAGATCACCTATTGGACAACTAGTTTCTAATGCTGCTAAACATTTGGGACCAACTATAGGAAAAGCGGTAGAATATTTTAGACCAGAAGAAAGACGATCATATGCAGATTTAGCAAGTGCTATTAGAGCATCTAATAATATTCACTCTTATTATAGTAGACCTGATATAACTTATGATCTACCACAACCAACAAATGTGGGATTAGGAACTAAAAGAGATACTCCTCCTCCTACAACAAGAAATGTAGATCGCAATTCATCTGAACCTGCTCCTGTGTCAAGTATGACTCCTACTGAACAAGCACAAACTATGGCAAGTTCTAGATTAGGAGGAATTGGTGAAGTAGAAGCTCCAACTGGTTCTTTTAGTGATGATACTGCTGCTCAATGGGGTGGATATGATGGGCCAGATTCAGGTGCAGATTCTTCTGATGCTCCAAGTGGTGCAGATGCAGCAGCAGATGCAGCAAGTGGAATAAGGGATGGTGGCAGAATAGGTGCTTTGATACAGCATCTTCAAACAGGAGGAGATGTTGAAAATGCAGAAACAGACTTGGGTAATGCCAATGTTCCTATGGGGGTTGTTGATGACCCAGATGGTGCTCCTAGTCCCTTTAGTGGTGGAACTGGTGTTGAAGATGATCTAGATATGGAGGTAGAGGCTGGTTCGTATGTTCTTAATGCAGAATCAGTACAGCTAATCGGTATCTCAGATATAAATGCAGTCATTCGTGATGCATATGCTATTGCAGCAGCACTGGGTAAACCAATGCCTCAAGACTATGATCCACAGAATAAAGTGCCTATTCGTATCTCTAACGGAGAAGCTGTAATACCAAAATCATTAGTAGATATTATTGGTCTAGATAAGCTGGAGAAATGGAATCAGAAGGGTCTTCAACTTAGAAAACAAAAAGAAGAGTTCATGGCTCAACAACAGCAAGCACAGCCACCACAAGGACCACAGGTAGCAGCAGAAGCTCCTATGCAACAGCAGATGGGGCAGCTTATGGCTAAAGGTGGTAAGGCAGAAGAAGAAAAGTTTTATAATGTACTTTCTGGTAAAGAAGAAACTGTAGAAGATTTTAAACAAACAGGAAGAGGAAAAGCTATAGACCTTGGTGGACCTTTAAAAATAAATATAGGATTTGATTTATATGATAAAGAATCTACTTTAAAAGCTGCTGATCTAGCAGGATCATTACTAGGAACAACAAAAGAACAAAAAAGAAATGCTACAAATCTCATGAGAAGAACTGCTGCCGTAGAAAGTGATTTAGGAACAGGTAGTAGAGATATAAATAGAGCTTCTGGTGATAAAGAAAGATTTACAATAGGTCCATTTCAAGTAACTAAGCTTGCTTTAAAAGATATACAAGACAGAATAGATGATCCTTTTCATAAGGGTATGAATGCTAATATTAAAAAAATAAAACAACATCCTAGATTTGAAAATGTAGATTTTAAAACAATAGATGTAGATGATTTAAAAGACCCTTATATAAATGCTATAATAGCTAGATTATATTATACTACTAAATCAGGAGATATTCCAGAAAGTTTAAAAGAGCAAGCAATATATTGGAAACAAAAATATAATACTGAGGCAGATAAAGCAGGAAAAGCTTCTGATTTTATAAAAAAAGCTAAAATACATAATTTATAGATTTCGTCTGGATACCCGATAGTCGGCCCCAGACATTAACACCAAATAGGGATACCCAAGTTTTCTTGGCCCCCATAGGAGGTAAAGACTATGACCGATGTTAATACAGAAGAGGAGACACTAGAGCCTACCCCATATGATAATGCCTACAGGAGAACACTTATGGATGATGATCCTGCTCCTGAAGAATCAGACCCAGAGATTTTGGACCTTTCAGACGGAGATACTCCAGAACTTGAAGGTTTGATTAAGGCACAGGATGAGAAGGAGCATGATTGGAAAAAGCGTTATAGCGATCTAAAGAGTTATCATGATCGTAAGAATAATGAATGGCTTCAACAACAGGAACTTACTGAAGCTAAATTAAAACTAGCTCAACAGCAAGCTTCTGCTCCACGAAATCTTCCAAAGTCTACTGAAGAGTTGGAAGAGTTCAAGACTGAATATCCTGATGTTTATGATGTTGTAGAAACCGTATCTAGACTTGAAGCAGATGCTCGTATGAAAGAAGTAGAGGAACGAATTGAATCTCTACGAAAAGCAGAGAGAGAAGCACAAGTCAGAACAGCAGAGAAGGAACTACTTTCAGTACATCCAGATTTTCTAGAGATCAAGAGTGATCCTGAATTTCTATCATGGCTGGAAGAACAACCTTCAAGTATTGCTGATGGTGTCTATAAGAACAGAACAGATTCTAAATGGGCCGCAAGAGTAGTAGACCTCTATAAAGCTGATAAAGATATTGGTCAAAAGAAAAGAGGAAGACCCAGAAAGGCTGAAGCTGAAGCTGCAAAGGCTGTTACTAAAACAGAAAGAGCCTCTGCCAGTTCCAGTGAAGGTGAAAAGAAAATCTGGACTTCTTCTGAAATTGCCCGATTAAAGCCTCATGAATTTGCACAACTTGAAAAAGAAATTGATAAGGCAAATCGGGAAGGAAGAATTATACCATAACAAATAAGGAGACTTAACTATGGCTGAATTTGGTTTAGCTGCTGGTTATCAAAATCTACCGCAAGGTAATTGGGTTCCAGCAATTTACAGTCAGAAAGTACTCAAATTCTTCCGGCGTTCTTCGGTTGCAGAAGCTGTAACCAATACCGACTATGCTGGAGAGATTGAAAACTTTGGTGATACTGTAAAAATTATTAAAGAGCCTTCGGTTACTGTGTCGTCCTATTCACGGGGTGCTGTTGTAAACACCCAAAATCTTGATGACAATCAAATTACTCTGACAGTTGATCAGGGTAACTATTTTGCCTTTAAGGTTGATGACGTGGAAGAACGGCAGAGTCATGTAAACTGGGAAGCTCTCTCGACTTCTTCTGGTGCTTATAGCTTGAAGAAGGCTTATGACTACAATGTTCTAAAAGAGATTAGTGACAATGCTTCCACCGATACTACGAATCTCGGTGCTGCTGGTTCTGCTATTTCTTGTAATACGGGCAATGAGTGTGCTAACTATCTTAGCACGTTCTCTCGTCTTTTGGACGAAGCCGATGTTCCCGAAGATAATCGTTGGATCGTGGCACCTCCACAGTTCTACGAGATTCTTCGTCAGGCTGATGCTAAGTTGATGGACTCAAGTGTAACTGGTGAAGATGCCTCCGCTCTTATGAACGGTGCTGTAACCAGCCGCAAGGTTCATGGTTTTACTTTGTACCAGACTAATGCAATTACCGTTGGTACGGCTGGTGTAGCTGCTAGTCATACTTTTGGCCCATCCACTACAAGTGGTGAGACGATTGTTCTTGGTGGTCATAAGAGTGCGACTGCTACTGCTTCGGCTATTGCCAAGACTGAAGTTATTCGTGACCCCGACTCGTTTGCTGATATTGTTCGTGGTCTGCATGTCTTTGGTCGTAAGGTTATTCGTGCATCTGGTACTGGATTCACGGGTGTCTACAAAGGCATCCCTGATCTGAATACTTAGAAGGGAGACTGAAATATGGCTACTCATGATAAAACGGGTAAAGGCGGTACGACAGGTCATCCTTCAACGGGTGGTCGTAGACCTTACCTAGTAGAAAATACTACTTCAGTTGTGGACTATGATCCTGCTGCTGGTGACATCATTCAGATGATTGATGTTCCTGCTGAAACGCTCGTTATGGCGGCAGGACTTGAAGTTCTAACTGCCAGTTCCAGTTCAGTGACCTTTGATCTTGGTATCACGGGTTCTACTGCTGGGCATGAAGACCCTGACTGTTGGGTTGATGCTTATGATGCAACTGGTACTGGACATGCTCCAATGGATGCTACCGATGCAGCCGCAATGCTTGTGGTGAAAACGGCAGATACCATTGATGTTCTAACTGCTGGTGCTCAAGATACTGCTGGTAAGTTTAGAGTATGGGCTGTTCTTTGTGACATCTCTGGTGTTGACGAAGAAGACCACAACTAAAAACTACTGTATTGGGGAGAGCCTTCGGGTTCTCCCCTCTACTACAGGAGGAATATTATGTCTTTAGAAAAATTAAATATAACGGAAATTAATAAACATGACGGATATACTGCTGCTACAAAAGCAGGAAATACAGTTTGGAATGCAAGAAGTACACAAAAAATACATAAACCGATAGAAGATGATTATGATTCTACAAATGGTGAAAAGATTGAAAGGTTAGAAAAAAAACTAAATGCTCTTCAGGATACTTTGGAAAAAATACTACGGAAACTTTAATATGTCTAAATTAAAACAGATATACTTTGATATTTTTGTTATTACATTTCTTATAGTATCTATGATTAGTTTTATAGTATTACTTGTTAATGGAGTGACGAGTAAAGCATATGCACAAGAAGGATTTAGAACAGGACCACCTATATATTGTGGTGATCCCGATAAAATGAAAAAAGGTCTTACAGAATATAGTGAAGAGCAAGTAATAATATTAGTACAAACTACTCCAGATAAAATTTATTTTATTCTTTATAGAAATATGAATACAGGTTCGTGGTCTATAATATCATATAATGTTCCAAATATTGATCCTAAGTTTTCTTGTTTAATGCTAGGAGGTCATAGTTCCTTTATTCTTCCAGATATTAAAGAAATAGAAAAAATGTTAGGTAAACAAAATAAAGGGTTAGATAATTGGCTTAGTCCTCCTACTCCAAAAAATAAAGAAAGAGAATCATAAATGGCAGATTATGTTACATTAGTAAATAGAACTCTTGAATCTTTAAATGAGATTACATTAGCTACTAATGGTACTGACTTCAGTTCTTCCAGAGGTATTCAAAGTGCTGTGAAGACATTTGTTAATCAGTCTATTAATGATATTTATAATTCGGAATTACAATGGTCTTTTTTACATTCAGATGGAACACAGGCTACTACGGCAGGAACAGCAGAATACTCTTTACCTTCTGATTACAGGCATGTGGACTATGATACATTTATTGTAACACCAACACAACTTGTATCTACAAATAACTTTTCTTCTGATGCAAACTGGACTCATACAAACAGTTCTATTAGTGGTGGATTTCTAGTACTAGATGAAAATGATTCTGCTCAACAAACTATTACAAGTTTTATAAATAATAGACAATATAGAGCTACGTTTAGAATTACGGGAAGTACGGTTACACTTAAAGTAGGTACAAGTTCGGGTGGAACTCAGATTAAAAGTGAAGACTTTACTATTACAAATGAAGGAGAAGGTACAGTACATACAACGACTTTTGGTGCAACAGCTTCTACTCTTTATATTACTCTTACAAATACTACAAGTACTCAAGCCAAGGTAGACTTTATTAATATTACGGAAGATATTGATCCACAAAGATTACAGCATATTACTTATGAAGACTTTGCAAGAAACTATAGAGAAACAGATGCATCTATTGATTCCAGTAGTTATGGTACACCTGAATATGTTTATCCTACACAGGATGGAAAGTTTGGTCTTCACCCTATTCCCGATAGAGGAAACTATACTGTTCTATTTGAATACTGGACAACTCATACTGAATTGTCTGCTTATGATGATACTCCTACTCTTGCTACTCGTTATCAGGATATAGTGGTAAGCAGAGCCAAGTATTATGCTTACATGCTAAGAGGTGATGCAGATATGGCAGATAGATGTATGGTTCAGTACCAAGATGGAATTAAACGAATGAGGCTTGAACTTATAAATAGAGATGAAGTGATGAGGTCTGTATAATGTATGCTAGTAAAACTAATACTAAAGTAAACCAACTTGGAGAGAACATTGGCAGAACTATGCCAACAGAAAATCTAAAGCTTGGTCGGGGTATGATGGAACGAGAAAAGACTAGAAAATATAATATGATGGAAGGCGGTAAAGTAAAGAAGTACGGTTATATGGGCGGTGGTAAAGTATATGGTCAGCCCAGAAAGGCTAATTATAAGGCAGGTTAATGGCTACTAGAATTGTAAATGCAGGAGCTTCATTAACAGATACAAGTTTAACAACTGTGTATACTTGTCCTGCTAATTATAAAGCTATCGTAAAAGAACTTTGGCTAACAAATATTGATGGCTCTAGTGCTGTAGATGCTACTGTAAAATGGACAGATAATTCAAATTCAGATACAGCTTACCCTTTAATAAGTACAAAGTCTATAGCAGCCGATGATTATCTTAGAATTGATGGAGCGAATCTAGTTATAGAAGCAGGAGATACTATTAAAGTACAGGCAGGAGCCGCTAATGATCTTGCCGTATCAGTTTTTATAGAGGAAATTTATACACCCTAATGGCTAGTAACGTACAAGCATCAGCAATATCAACAGACGGTGGACTTGTTCTTGATCGTGATCCATTTTCTATATCTCCCGGTGCTGCTCTTATTCTAGAAAATTATGAACCAGATGCAGATGGAGGATACAGCAGAATTAAGGGTACTGTCAAGTATGATACTAATCAGTTAAATAATACGGCAGTATCAGGTGCTGGTACAGGTGCTATGTTAATGACTGCTTTATTTAGTACCACGGCTGGTACTAATATGGTTCTGGCAGCTAGAGGGACTATTATCGCAAAGAGTACAGGTAGTGGTTGGACTTCGGTACAAACAGGTAGAACAAGTGCAGAGAAATACACATTTGCTACATATAACTTTAATGGAACTAATAAAATTATTGTAGCAGATGGAGCTAATGCAGCAATGTCATATGATGGGTCTACTGCTACAGCTATTACAGCAACCGGAGCACCTTCTGATCCAGAAAGTGTAGAAGTATTTAGAAACCATATTTTCTTTGCAGGTATGGGAAGTAATAAGCATGAGGTTGTGTTTGCTGCACCTTTTGCAGAGAATGATTTTACTGCTGCAAATGGAGCAGGGTCTATTAAGGTAGATAGTCCAGTAGTAGGAATGAAAACATTTCGTGATAGACTTATTGTTTTTGCTAAAGATGAAATCTATCAAATTACTGGAACAAGCCTTGCAGACTTTCAAATGCGGCCTATTACAAGAAAACTTGGTTGTATAGATAGAAATACAATACAGGAAATAGGTGGTGATATTATTTTTCTAGCACCTGATGGTCTAAGAACAGTTGCTGGTACGGAAAGAATTGACGATATAGAATTAGGTACAGTATCTAAACCTATTCAAAAAAGAATTAATGCTATTGGATTTGATAATATTACGTCATTAGTTATACGAGAGAAAAGTCAATATCGTTTATTTTATCCTACTACTGCTGGTGTTGAGTCAAGAGCCTTTGGAATTATCGGAACTATGAAAAGAAATCTGGAAGGTAATATAGGATTTCAGTGGGCAGATATTAAAGGAATTAAACCAGCATGTGCAGATTCAGCATATTTTGGAACTACTGAATATATAGTACATGGTGATTATGATGGATATGTATATAGACAAGAACAATCAGATAGATTTGATGGAAGTACTTCAGATAGTACTTCAGGAGATGTAATAGAAGCAAACTTTAAAAGTCCAGATATCTCTATTGGAGATACAGGTATTAGAAAAAGTATGCAAAGAATACTTCTTAATATAGAACCAGAGGGTGAATTAGAATTTGACTTGTATATGAAATACAATTATAATAATTCTGATACTCCTCAACCTACAGCGATAAGTATAACAGAAACAAGTGGTATTGCTGCTTTTGGTAATTCATTATCAACTTTTGGAACAGCCGTATTTGGATCAACTGGTTCTCCTATTATAAGAAAGTCAGTAGAAGGATCAGGATTTGCAGCAGCAGTACATATTATTGATTCAGCAAGTAAGAAACCCTATTCAATTAGAGGTTTCCAATTAGAATACACCCCCGGAGGTAGATATTAATGGCTATTCAAGGTTACGATAAGACTTCAACATACAGTAGTATAGCTACTGGTAATGTTATTGAAGCATCTTACTTTACAAACGAGTTTGCAGAACTCTTTAATGCTTTTGCTAAAACAAGTAGTACAAGCTCTAGTGGGCATAGGCATGATGGTGGTGATGCTATGGGTGGCTATCTTGCCCTTTTATCAGATAGTGATAATGATACTAAAATCTCTATGGAAACTATTAGTATATCTAGTGGATCACCTAGTTATACCGATAGTGATACAATTACAATTATAGCAGGGGGTGCTACGATTGCAACCATTGATTCTGGAGATATTAATGTAGCAGCAAATAAGGGAATAACCTTTGGTGATGATGGAGAGAAGATCGAAGGAGACGGTACTGATCTTACTATTTCAGGAAATAACATTAATCTTACTGCTACTGCCGATGTAAATATTCCAAGTGGAGTTGGTATCACATTTGCTACTGCTGAAAAAATTGAGTCAGATGGCACAGACCTTACAATTACAGTAGGCTCTGGCGGTGATATTAATATTCCAGCAGATATCGGTATTACCTTTGGTAATGACGGAGAAAAGATTGAAGGAGACGGAACAGACTTAACTATTACAGGTAACAATATTAATCTTACTGCTACTGCTGATGTAGTAATTCCTGCTAATGTAGGTATTACATTTGGTACTGGTGAAAAGATTGAAGGTGATAGTACTGATCTAACAGTTACATCAGGAGCAGATATTAATCTTACAGCAACATCAGATGTAAATATTCCTAGTGGTGTAGGTGTTACATTTGGTGATGATGGAGAGAAGATTGAAGGAGACGGAACCGATCTTACAATTAGTTCAAGTGCTGATCTAAACCTTACT
>CEUS01118932.1_pt1 | contig 12200 bp, 10 predicted proteins | sample 427031 | NCBI WGS metagenome assembly CEUS01 (sample SAMEA2622837, study PRJEB7988) | marine metagenome | biome: marine biome (ENVO:00000447); feature: marine epipelagic mixed layer (ENVO:xxxxxxxxx); material: "saline water (ENVO:00002010), including plankton (ENVO:xxxxxxxx)" | depth 140 m | reverse complement strand
TTTCAGGATGGAAATTGGCCCTAAAGATATGGCTACTGGTCAGGTTGTTCTAGCGAAACGCATGTTGTTTGGCGAAGATTCACGCAAAGAATTCGTACCGGAAACCGAGGCACTTGCGACTATGGAAAATCGGCTTGATGAATTTCAGGCTCAACTTCTCGAGGCTGCCAAGAGACGGCGTGAAGATAATTCCTACAGGGGTATTGAAAATTTGGATGAGTTGGCTGAAATCATAGACACTAGCGGTGGTTATGTCTTTACAGGTTGGAGCGGAGATCCTGCTGTGGAAGATATAATCAAAGAAAAAACCAAAGCCACATTGCGTTGTATTCCCGAAGAAGAATTTCAATCTGAAAAAACTCCCACACGGTGCATAGGAGGAGAAAAAGATTCTACTATGGAAGTCGTATGGGCAAGGGCTTACTGATGACTGATTTGGTTGGAGGTTTGTGAGCCAGGTCTTTCCTAGGTTCGACGGCGATCTTTACGCTGGCGAGCATATGGTTTCAGAACTCGCTTCCGAGTTTGGCACACCTCTTTACGTATACGATGCTAAAGTCATAGAGTCGACTTATCGACAATTCACAGCAGAATTTGAAGGTATTGATCTGCTTATGGCTTACTCGGTTAAAGCCAATTCTAATCTTGATATTCTGCGTCGACTTTTTAATCTGGGATCAGGTGCTGATATCGTTAGTTTGGGAGAGCTCCATCGATGTTTGAAGGCTGGAGTTCAGCCCGAACGAGTGGTTTTTGCAGGAGTAGGTAAAACTGAATTAGAGATGGAGGCTGCTCTAGAAGCCGGAATCTTGGCGTTCAATGTGGAAAGTGAGAGCGAGCTCCGGTTGTTGAATGATGTAGCTCATCGTATGGGCAAACGTGCCCCCGTATCGATCCGAGTAAATCCCGATATTTTAATTGATACAGGCCATGAGTACACCCGTACAGGACATAGCGAATCCAAGTTTGGCATTCCGTCAGATCGAGCTGTGGATGTTTATCTATGGGCTGCTGAACAGCCTGGTCTTGAGATTGTAGGTATAGATGTACACATCGGATCTCAGATTCTAGAATCGGATCTCTATAAGCGTGCCTTCAACGAGGTTTTAAAGATCGCTAATGAATTGGATCGTAAAGGTATTAATCTCAACTTTATAGATTTGGGAGGAGGGTATGGGATCGGCTATTCTGATGAAGACGGAATAGCGATGAGTACTTTTGCCAATGCGATCGTTCCTATTGTAAAAGATTCTGGCCTGAAGCTCATACTAGAACCAGGTCGTTTTATCGTTGGAAGAGCTGGAGTTTTAATTACTAAAGTGTTGTATGTGAAAGGTGAAGGTTCCAAGAAATTTGTAGTAACGGATAGTGGTATGAATGACTTAATTCGCCCTAGTCTCTATGGAGGATTCCATCGTATAGAGCCAGTACAGCTTAAAGACACTAATGCTAGTACATTGGTGGATGTGGTTGGTCCGATATGTGAGAGTGGGGATTTTCTGGCTCGGGATAGAGAGATGCCTCTTCCTGAAGAAGGAGGTCTACTCGCTGTTCACACCGTTGGAGCGTATGGCTTTACTATGGCTTCAAACTACAATTCTCGTCCCCGAGCTGCTGAAATCGTAGTGGATGGATCTGAAGTGGTTCTAGCCCGACGGCGAGAGACTGTTGATGATTTGATCCGTGGAGAACTACTCCCGAACGGCACCCTGTCTTCTTGAGGTCGTATGATAGAGCATGACCGGATATTGATTCTCGATTTTGGATCCCAATACACCCAACTCATTGCACGTCGGATCCGGGAGGAGAAGGTCTATTCTGAAATCCATCCTCCTACGCAGTCAATTGATTGGATACGAGAATGGGGACCCAAGGGGATCATCCTCTCCGGAGGTCCATCTTCAGTATATGATGAAGGGATACCAACTACTGATCCAGATCTATTAAAGCTTGGGGTTCCTGTGCTTGGCATATGCTACGGCATGCAGCTCATTGCACAGATTGAAGGGGCGGACGTAATTGTGGGGAAGCGTGAGTATGGTAGAGCTCAGTTAAGTATCAATGAGTCAACTGATCTTTTTGCAGGCCTTACTGACGAAGAATCTATTCAGGTATGGTGTTCGCATGGTGACCATGTGGATCAACCACCTAAGGGATATCGCACATTGGCGTCTACCGAGGGGCTATCTGTGGCAGCATTTGGGTGTGAAGATCGCTCAATCTATGGAGTTCAGTTTCATCCGGAAGTTGCACATACGATTCGTGGTGACGAGATCATTTCAAATTTTCTCATACGCATCTGTCAGTGCCATGCTACTTGGACAGCGGGGGCGTTCATCGATGAGTCTATTGCAGATATCCAAAAAATAGTTGGAACTGGAAACGTCATTTGTGGTCTGTCCGGAGGAGTGGATTCTTCTGTAGCAGCAGCACTGGTACATCGGGCCATAGGGGATCGGCTTACATGCATTTTTGTTGATACAGGCTTACTCCGAAAACACGAGCGAGAAAATGTAGAACAAAACTTTAACGAGCACATGGACAGCCAACTAATTGTTGTTGATAGTGCCAAAGAATTCATGAGTGCTCTGGTTGGTATAGAGGATCCCGAAGAGAAGCGTAAACGTATTGGACATGTCTTCATTGACGTTTTCAGCCAAGTGACACGTACAGAAACTTCAGGTGCTGATTATCTGGTTCAAGGCACGCTCTATCCCGACGTTATTGAATCCGTTTCTACGGGTGGGCCTTCTCAGACGATCAAGACCCATCACAACGTAGGAGGGCTTCCTGAAGATCTTCCATTCCAACTTATCGAACCCTTTAGAGAACTTTTTAAAGACGAAGTTAGACAGGTAGGCAGAGAACTCGGCTTACCTGATAACGTTACTGGTCGACATCCATTCCCAGGTCCGGGGTTGGCGATCCGAGTATTGGGAGAAGTTACAGAAGAACGCCTAGCTGTTTTACGAGAAGCGGATGCCATATATCTCGAAGAAATTAAAAGGGCAGGGCTATATGACGATATATGGCAGGCTTTTGCAGTGCTTCTTCCGGTGCGATCTGTTGGTGTGATGGGGGATAATCGTACCTATGAGAATGTGGTGGCTCTCCGTGCTGTTACATCCCGTGACGGAATGACTGCAGACTGGTATCCCTTCTCCCCAGATGTTCTAAGCAGGATCTCCTCTCGAATCAGCAATGAAGTAGTCGGAGTGAACAGGGTGTGTTACGATGTCTCCTCGAAACCGCCAAGTACTATTGAGTGGGAATAATCTCATGAAAAAAGATGATATAAAAAATCCGATAAACTTTATGCCAAAGTAGAGAATTTTAGAAAAGATAATCTAGAAGAATTTCCAGAATGGGCAGAAGATTCAGATGGCTTTGAGGAAAATATAAAAAGCTTATTAAGTAATTAGATTAAGTTAATAATGATGAAAATTAAGGATTTATTAAGCAGTTTCCCTAAAAAACGACCCCATCTTAATGAGCGTATAAAAGATATATACGAAAGCCAATACAAGGCTAACAGAGATGGCTCCTCGCCTGCCACTTCCTTGGCTCAGCGTCTGGAAAGATGGATGCATCATCGGGTTGCTGAAAGTGGTAAAGTGAATCGTTCTGAAGATAGCGAAACTCTTGAGTTGGGTGCTGGGACATTAAATCATCTCCCTTATGAAAATTCGTTATCAAACTATGACATTGTTGAGCCGATGTCTTTTTTATTTCAAAATAACGATTCTCTTAGCAGTATAAGGGATAATTATGCTGATATATCAGACATATCTGGTGCTAATAAATATGACCGGATTATTTCAATTGCCGTGTTAGAGCACATAACTAATTTGCCACATGTTATTTTTGATAGCATTAAACTTTTAAAGAAAGATGGTATTTTTTCCTGTGGAATCCCAAGTGAAGGAGGGTTTCTATGGGGTTTGGCATGGAGACTCAGTACTGGGCTCGAATTTCGTTTCCGTTACGGATTGGATTATGGAGAGCTTATGAGATATGAACACGTTAATAATATGAACGAAATTGAGTGCCTATTAAAATATTGTTTTGAAGAAGTAACTATAAAGAGATTTGGGTTTGGAAAGCATTTGTCACTCTACACATATTTGGAATGCAGAAAACCAAATCAAAGGACTAATGAGTTTCTGAGTGAAGCAATCGATGAGCGATAGCAAGAAAATCCATGATTGCATGACTTAGGGCTAAATTGAGTTGGAATAGGTTGTTCTATGTCTCCTTGGAACCGCCAAGTACTATAAGAAAGGCCAGGCAGAAGCCTGGCCTTAATGCATCCAAATTAGGGGGAATTGGGATGCCCTCTTAACGGGAAGTTAAGTCTTTAGAAATCAACTAGCTTTGTTAATCGCCTGATCTATGTCAGCAATAATATCCTCTGCATTTTCAATACCGATCGATAGCCTTACATATCCAGGAGTAACACCAGCTGAAAGCTGTTCATCTGAAGATAATTGGCTATGGGTTGTTGAGGCCGGATGTATTGCTAAAGACCTAGAATCTCCAATGTTTGCTATATGATAGAGTAGCTCTAATGAGTCTATGAATTTTCTACCTGACTCAACCCCACCCGGCAACTCAAAGCCAATTAATGCTCCGTAACCACCAGATAAATATTTATCAGCTCTCTCTCTCTTAACACCATCCGAAATTCCAGGATAAATAACAGAAGACACTTTATTATTCTCTTTAAGATACTTTGCTACCTCTAAGGCATTCCTACTATGCTCCCTCATTCTTAAAGGCAAAGTCTCCAAGCCTTGAATAAATACCCAAGCATTAAAAGGACTCATGGCTCCACCTAAATCTCTAAGTAGAGTTGTTCTAGCTTTCATTATATAAGCGATAGGACCCAGAGGCTTAATAGCCTCTGTCCAAACTATACCGTTGTAACATGGGTCTGGAGTATTTAGGTTTGGCTGCCTTTCAGGCCCAGCAGCTTCCCAATCAAAGTTTCCACCGTCTATGATCAATCCACCGATGGATGTCCCATGACCTCCAATGTATTTAGTCGTAGAGTAGACTATCACTGCTGCTCCATGATCAAATGGCCTGCAGAATATTGGTGCCGCTGTATTATCTACGATCAGAGGGATCCCTAAAGAACGACCTATATCTGATACTTCTCTAATTGGAAAAACCTGAAGCTTTGGATTCGGTAATGTTTCTCCAAAATAAGCTCTAGTTTTATCATCAGTAGCAGATCTAAAGTTTTCAGGGTCAGTGGGATCTACAAACCTTACTTCAATGCCCATTTCTGAGAGATTATTTTTGAACTGATTATATGTTCCCCCGTACAAATGAGAGGAAGAAACTATATTATCTCCTGCCCTAGCAACATTCTGAATTGAGTAAGCAGATGCGGTCTGACCAGATGAAACTGCTAGGCCTGCCGCACCTCCATCTATCGCAGCCATTCTCTCTTCCAAAACAGCATTGGTTGGATTCATTATTCTTGTATAAATGTTTCCTAACTCAGCCAAGGCGAAAAGATTAGCTGCTTTCTCTGTACTTTCGAACAGATAACTTGTTGTTTGATGGATTGGGACAGCTACAGATCCTGTAGTCTCATCTGCCCTCCATCCCGCATGAAGAGCTATTGTCTCTAAGTTTTTGCCTTCGTAACTCATTTTTATTTCTCCTAAAAAAAACCTGCTAGTTAAAAAAAAAACCTGCCAGCTTTCGCTAAGCAGATCTGTCTCAGAAGAATCCTCTTTAGCAGTATTTATAAAGCACCCGCAAGCTGGTTCAAATCGGTGCTGGTAAAAATTATATGATTTATTTTTTATAAATCAACACCATAGGTCTATTTATTTCTAAAACTCAAAATTCAATCCTATAGTTCTTTGCTCATCTTTCTGGGTCCTCTTCTGCTGTCTGAATAATCAGGGATATTTGTGCATCTGCATCGTTCCAAAGATCACGCATGAATTCGGATTCGGAATTATAGAAATCTAAAAATGAACGCAGGTCTTCTTCAGTAACATTGTTCAAGGACAATATGCTGTCTCGTTCTGTAGCATTGATGATGAGTGATGTTTTACGAAGGGCCACGGATCGCAGATCGACATAAGCTTTGATGAAGGTATCGCGATCTATTATATCTTCCGCTTCGGTATGATCATTTTTACCGCAAGCACCTTGTGGCAAACTTAGAATCATTAGAATAAAGATTGCTATATTACGGGACATAATCTTTTGGTTTTTGATGATTAGGATTGCTGAACTAACTCTATGAGTACGTTGCCTGTAGTTTTGGGATTAAGAAACACTATCTGGTGACCTCGAGCTCCGGGGCGTGGTCTATTGTCTATGGTTTCGAATCCTTGTTCTTCAAATTCCTCGATGGCTGTTAGGATGTCAGGAACTCGATAGGCGATGTGATGAAGGCCGGGCCCGTTTCGTTCTATGAAGCGACCGATCACGCCATGTGTAGATCGTGGCTCTATGAGTTCAAGTGATCCGAAGAAGGCTACGTTAACATCTTGGATTGGAAGTTCTTCGATGACAGAACAGGCGCATCCTGTTATGGTTTCGAAAATCTTTGTTGATTCTTGAATGGATCGAACTGCGATGGCTACGTGATCGATAGGATAATTGTTCATAATTGGATTAGATTATCTAGTTAAACTCAGGCCAGATGGTAAGGCTAGTTCAATTAAGTTACAAGGAGATAGGCTTGTGGGTAATAACACAAAGGCAGTAGAAATAACTGACGACAATTTTACTGAGGCTATCGAAGATAGGTCCGGCCTTGCTTTGGTGGATTTTTGGGCTGAATGGTGTGGTCCTTGCCGAATGATAGCACCGATTATTGAAGAGTTGGCTGAGGCTTACAACGAAGAGGATCTTCTAGTAGGAAAATTGGATGTCGATACAAACCAAGGATCTGTTGTCCGATTTAGTGTGCGTAGCATTCCTAGCATCCTGTTCTTTAAAGACGGTCAACATGTAGACACAGTAGTTGGTATGGTGTCGCGATCCGCCTTAGAGGACAAGATCCAAGAGCATACCTAGATATATTCCTCAGGTAGGTTATTCGTTAGGAATTCAAATCGTCCGTATATGAGCACCTTATATATAGTACCCACTCCGATTGGCAATCTCTCAGATATTTCTGGACGAGCTCTGGAAATTCTGAGTTCGGTGGATGTTGTCTTAGCTGAAGATACTCGACGTACGAAGATATTGATGGATCACTTCGATATTAACACATCACTTACATCTCTTCATGATCACAATGAAGTTTCACGTATAGATGGTATTATTGATCTTCTAAACTCAGGCAATAGCCTTGCCCTTGTATCCGATGCCGGTACCCCTCTGCTATCAGATCCTGGGGCACAGTTGGTCAGTAGTGTAGTCGAAGCTGGGCACGAAGTTATTCCTATTCCTGGACCTTCGGCGATCCTTACAGCTTTAGTGGGGGCGGGTTTTCCTCCGGTGCCTTTCACTTTTCATGGTTTTGTTCCTAAGAAAAAGAAGACAAGGAATGAGCTTTTAGAGAGTATTGTCGGATCCAGAGATACTTCAGTGGTGTTCGAATCACCAGAACGACTTTGCGTACTTCTGGAGGATCTCCAAATTTTAGCTGAAGAAGGAAGGCAGATTGTTGTGGCCAGGGAGATGACTAAAATTCATGAGGAATTTTTCCGTGGAACTATTGATGAAGCGGTATCTTATTTTGCTGAAAGTCCACCTCGAGGTGAGGTTACAGTAGTTATATCTCCTAGAATAAAAGAAGAAGCTGATCAGCGAATAGACGTAGCTGCTGCCCGTGCCCTAGCTCAGGCACTTTTAGATGAGGGACTAACTCCCAGTAGGTCGGCAAGAGAACTGTCGATCCGGCTTCGAATTGGTAGGAACATGGCATATGAAGTGGTGCATTCACTGTTAGATAAAGACGAAAGCATTATATAAATCGTATAAAGTTTAAGAATTGTGAATTATAACTGGAGAATAAGAGGAGTATGGTCAACATCGCTCTGTCCTTATGTGTGGCAGTTTCGGTAGGATTGAGTGCTCCACCTGATTCTGTTCTTTCCATAGCACGTTTGCAGTACGAGGGTGGTGGAGATTGGTACGCTAATCCTTCATCATTGCCAAATCTTCTTGCTGCTATCAATGAGCGTACTGACATTCCCGTTTCGAGTTTTCCTAGGGTGGTAAGGCCTTTGGACACTTCTCTTAAAGAATATCCATATCTCTATATGACAGGGCACGGTAACGTGCGATTTTCCAGGGAAGAAAGGCTAGCTCTTCGGGAGCATCTGTTGTCAGGAGGTTTCCTTCATGCCGATGACAACTATGGTATGGATGATTCGTTTCGGAGGGAGATAGCTGAAGTTTTTCCGGAGTACGAGTTATCAGAAATAACTCCGGGCCATCCGGTTTTTAATGTTATGTATCAATTTCCTGAGGGATTACCCAAAATACATGAACACGATGGCAAGGCACCTCAGGCATTAGGGATATTCCATGGGGGTAGGCTAATAGTCTTTTACAGCTATGAGTCTGATTTAGGTGATGGCTGGGAAGATTCGGGAGTTCACGAAGACGCTTCTGAGATTCGCGAATCTGCTATTCGTATGGGAGTCAATCTTTATCTCTATGTCCTAAGTCAGTTGGTAACGTGACTCCTGCTACAGTTCGTATAGTTAACGTCGTTGAAGATGTGAGAAGACATCTTACGAGTCGGCTTCGTAAAGTCTTTGCCTTATGGATTATAGCAGGAATCATGGGTGCCTTGATTTTGGCGTGGTTAGCAGTGACTCCCGAGGGTTGGCATCAGGGTACCGTTATTCCGATGTCCATTGATTTGATTTTGGTTGGGCTAGGTGTTTTTGCATGGAAGATTTACCAAAGGGCTAATAGACTTTGGTTAAGAGAGCCTAATCTCACCGCTAGTATGGAAGAGAGATCTGAAATTGCTCCTGGTGTTCTGCAGGGATCTTTGGAGCTATCCAGAGCTCTTCCATTGGGGGTATCATCTGCTCTTGCAACTCAAGCTACTGAAGATGTTCTAGCTGAATTGACAGAATCTATACCTAATTTGGCTGGACGTTTGTCTGCTGAATCCGGGAGATGGATTCGGCATGCTATGATTGGGTTTGTTTCTTTAGTATTAATTTTCGCAATGTTAACTACGACATCTCCGAGCAGATCTCTATCTGCTTGGTCTGGTTTAGTAAAACCATTTGGTCTTTTGGCCAGCCCCATATTTCCACCCTTGGAAGTTAAGCCTGGAACTGCCGATGTTCTGCGAGGCACTGATGTGTTGATCGACATAAAGGCTCCGGGACGCACAACAGTTGTGGTTCACTGGAAGGAGGCGGGCGACTTAGCTCTAGAAGAGCGCATTGACGTGATTGCTAATCAAGCAGAATTGATTCTCAAAAAGATTGATAATCTTACGGAATACTGGATTCAAACATCTGACGGAACTCGTTCTCCAGTCTACGAATTGCGACCTGTTGATCCTTTTTTGGTTAATAATGTGATTATTTCTCTGATTTTCCCTCCTTACTTGGGGCGTTTCCCAGAAGAGTATGGAGTTGACATGCCTCCTCTCAAAATCCCGTCAGGGAGTAGATTAGCCATTAAGGGTTGGGCAAATCGTTCTCTCAGTTTTGCAGGGTTGGACGGTCCGCAAGGTGAAAAAAGTATACAGTTATCAGTATCGGGACGGGGCTTTGAAGGAGATTGGATTCCTAGGATCAGCGGAGTTTATCCTTGGCGTTTCACTGATACCGAAGAAAGTCCAGCTGAAGTTGTACCTGATCCGTTAGAGATTACACTGGTTCCGGATTCGATTCCTGATGTAGCTGTTCTGGTCCCAGGCAAGGATGCATCACTGCCAGTGTCCCAGCTTCAGCCTCTTGTTCTTGAGGCTACGGATGACTACGGCCTAGATCGTCTGGAGCTAGTAGTTTATAAAGTCACCGCCTTTGGAGATCGTCTGGATCCGGAGATCAATAGTCTCAAGATAGGTGGTGCTCGTGAAGTACTGTTACGTCCAGTAATGGATCTTAGGAACTGGAATCTTCTTCCGGGAGACACGGTTAGGTACTTTGTGCGTGCCGTTGATAACGCACCTTCTCCAAATGTCAGCGAGACTCCTGAATATGTACTCCGTCCGCCCACTCTGGCATCTCTACGGCGAGAAGCTCAAGAACGTCTAGACTATGCGGTCCAGGGTGTAGAGGATCTTGCTAAACGGGCAGATAAGCAGGCTCAAGAGGTGCAGAATCTAGAGCGCAAACTCAACAATCCTCGAGAGGTAGATCTTTCATTGCTGGACACCCCTAAGAGACAAAAATCTAATGAACGTATGGAATTTCAAGAACAAGAGGAAATCCGAAAGGCTTTAAAGGATCAAGAGATTGTTCTCAATGCTATCGATTCACTTGAAATCAAATTAGCTCAATTGAATAGGGATTTGGAATCTATGGGATTGGGAGATCCGGAGCTCCAACGGAAACTTCAGGAATTGCAGAATCTTATGGACAAGCTTGCTCCAGATAATCGACAGGATCGTTCTAAAGAATTGATAGAGCGGACTAAGGATATGAATGCTATCGAGGCAGGGGAGACACTTAGTGAGCTTTCAGCTGATCAAGATGCTCTTCGCGACCGACTGGAGGAAGTTTTAGAAACTTTTAAGCGAGCGGCAATGGAACAAGATTTTCGGGCTGTAGCTGCAGAAGCTGATGAATTGGCCCAGCAAGAAGAAGCTCTCGCTGATGCTATCGCAGAAGGTGACGATCCTGATTTACGATCAGATCAGCAAGAGATCCTCAAGAAGCGAGCCGAGGAACTCCAGGAACACCTTAATGAACTTCAGGAACGTTTAGATGAGGCGGGTGAGAATACAGCCAGAGATGCTGTGGATGAGGCTACTCAACAAGGAGAGCAAGCTCAACAACTCATGGCTGACGCCCAACTGCAGTCAAGGATGAGACAAACTCAGCAGGCAACTCAGTCTGCTCAACAGGCTGCTGAATCCATGAGCAAAATGTCTCAGGAACTGCAACAAGCTCAACAGGAAATGGAAAAACAGGAGATGGCTGCTTTTCAGGGAGCCCTGCAGGAGACTGCAACTTTAGCTTTGGCTATGGCTAGAGAACAAACAAGTCTGCGTGATCAGATGCGGAGTGCAGGGCAAGAAGAGCTGTCGGATGTACGCGGTGGTCAGTCAGCGCTTCTTCAGGGTGTCCGTAGTATTGCAGACAACCTGTCTGCACGTGATCGTTCAAGTCGAGGAGATGACGATAGGGATGTTGTTAGTGAAATCGGCAAAGCTATGAATGCAATCGAACAAACTTTGACTGCACTGCAAGATCAAGGTGGACGGATCCCATTGCTTCTCGATGTAGCTGGGAAAGCTGTTGGAGCACTTAATCAAGTTTCATTAGCCGCCATGGCTGCGACCCAGCAGGCTGGTCAGATGGGACAATCTCAAGCGTCTCAGCAAATGATGGAACAAATGGAACAACTGGCTCAAATGCAGGGGTCTATTAATAATCAGACTGGCCAATTAACACCAATGCAACTTGGAGAGCAGGCTATGGCTCAGCAACTCAAAGAAGCTGCAGAACGACAGAAACAAGTTGCTGATGAACTGGAGGGCCTCTCACAGAAACCTACTGCTCAGGATCATATTCTTGGTGACCTGGATGCTATGGCTCTGGATGCTATGGATCTTGCCAACCGCCTGTTTGATGAACGCCTGGATTCCGAGACACTCCAGCGTCAGCAAGCTCTTTTCCATAGATTGTTAAACTCTGGACGCAGTCTAGAGAAGGACGAGTTCTCTGAAGAACGAGAATCGTTTGCACCTGGGGATTTTGAGAGAGGTATTGTCGACTCTCTCTCTCCTGAAGATATGGGAGCACTCCGCTTTGAGATTCCTAATATCGATATGCTACTATCTTTGTCCCCAGCCCAGAGACATATGGTAGTAGAATACTTTGAGAATCTAAATAGGTTAGAGCGCCAGTATATGAAAGTTGACTGGTGAAAAACTCGGCTTTTGCAAAATTAGCATTTTTTGGAATCCTTTCCTTGTTAGCACCAGTTATTCTACAAGCACAGGCAAGAGATTCTATTTTTGAAGCTGAGTCACTTCGGTCTGCTCTAAGGCAGGAAATTGAAGGTAATTTTGCTGA
>CEUS01277889.1_pt1 | contig 12203 bp, 13 predicted proteins | sample 427031 | NCBI WGS metagenome assembly CEUS01 (sample SAMEA2622837, study PRJEB7988) | marine metagenome | biome: marine biome (ENVO:00000447); feature: marine epipelagic mixed layer (ENVO:xxxxxxxxx); material: "saline water (ENVO:00002010), including plankton (ENVO:xxxxxxxx)" | depth 140 m | reverse complement strand
CCATTAAGCGAAGACTTGTGAGCATTGTACTCTTTATTAAACTGCTCATAGTCGGTGATATTATCTGCTCGCGCTTGCGCTTCAGTCCATCGTTTCATGTTCTTTTCCCCGTGATCATTCGAGTCCCAGAGGCAGTAAACTCAACTGCATACCCAACAATAACCATGTCATTGGTTGTTGATATCTTAAACTGAAAGTGAGAACATGAGCCTTGTGCTATGGGGTACCTGATGGGCGTAGCCAAAGGCTCCTCCCAAGGCGCATCAGAACCTGTTACGACGGTTGCAGTGTCATAGACGGACTGATCAACATGGTCAGCCCTCTGCATGGTCATTGACGGGCTTGTGGTCCCTGCATAGTTAAAGTCTTTGAAGTACTCCATTGCAATGGAATTGTTGCCTTGCGTCAGTACATATAGATAGACGTAGTGAACATTCTTCTTTATCGTCTCATCTCCCATGTCCATCCAAGGGCTTCGATAGATTGATGTTGGTGGCGCGTTGTCTACGATGGCTTCATCAACAATGCTCTGCCCCAGACACCTGCGCCTTGATACAACAAATATGCCAGCCTGACTTCCCGCTCCCGCATCGGTTCCCTGGTTATGTCCAAAGAAAATGTTTCCAAGATAGTCTCGCGCAAGACACCCAACAGGAAAGCCCTGTCGAACTGAGAAGGCGTTCTTTTCCACATGATATACAATACCAAGAGAAGGCAATGGGTTTCCGTCAGCAGGAAAATAGCAATGCCATTCCTGCCATTTGGGAGAGTAGACAGCACAAGCCTTTGCAATGCAATCGGGATTGATGCGCTCCATCGTTTTAAGCATGTGCGTTGAAACCCTTTTGATTCCTGGACTGTCTGAATATGCCATGTTTGAGCTGATCGAATAAACGCCATCGCTTGCCAAGAACACTACCCCTACGCCGGGAATGTTTGTAACAGTGTTGATCGCCCGCGTTCCGACATCTGTAGATATTGGAACGACACTGAAGTTAGGGTAGTCACCAGTAATGGCGTCTATCCCATTCTCTCTGAAGACAAGAAGAAAGTTGAAGTATGGATAAAGACCTGTGATGCCACCAACATTCCTGTTTCCTAACTCTACAAAGCTTAATGCTTCAAACTCATCTGGCTTTACCGGCTTGCTGTAGTGAAGCATGGTGTCATTATCAGCGCCACCATCAATAAAGAGACAGTCTTTGTAGACTGCACCAAAACGCGATCTTGTTGAAGGCATCGTAACACTTGACGTCAATCCAGGAGCAGTCGACCCCAGGGCGCCATCTGGAACAGAATCCCACACTGACTCATCCGTATTGTTGTTGATGTCCTTGACGAAGAAGAATTCGGACTCAGTTCCCCCTCCTTCCGCACCATAGTTCTTTGTTCTATACAGCCGCCTTCCTACTGTACCATCGGGGCCAGTCGGTATTTCTATATATGCTGCATACTTTCTTTTCGAGGCAATGGTCGTCCATGCAATTTCTTCCGACTCTCCAGACAGAGGCGATTCCGAACCTGCATTGTTGATGTATGACATTCGCCACTTGTACTTGTTCTCTTTTGCATCTGTCGGTATGCCCAGACCTGCATCGTCTTCCGGGTCGAAGAATACACAGACATTTTGTCCGATTGACGTTGCTGCAGAAGATGACGTCTCGACCCCCCAAGGATTAGGGGCATCAGGAATAGTATGCCAACCAAGATCATACTTAAATGGAACATAAGGGGCTATTGCATTCCTATAAAATGGCCATGCAGCATACTTTACAGGACGGTCGTAGCCATTCAATATAACCATCCATCTACCATAGGGTACATACTGGGTTGGCGCCTCATTCAATGTTGGCCTGGTTCTGCCGGTTTCTACTGTATGTAAAAACATTAGAGACTCAACAAGATGGTATAAAGTTCCGCCAGACTCAAAGAGTAAAGTTTGTTGCGACCCCTGATGACGATTAAACATAGCCAATGAATCAATTCTGCCAAGCGTACTGAATGGCTGAAAGGTTCCTGTAGGTACAGGATAGTACCGCTCGTAACCAATGCGATCATCCCACCCGCCAGTGTACTTGTCCACGGTCCAGTTGGTTAACTCAGTTGCACCGTCAGTTGCCTGCGGTAGCTTTTCATATAAGCCGCCCAGCGACTTGACTTGTGCTTGAGTATTTTTCATGTATGAGTCAAGGGTGTGTACAAGGGCATAGGAGCAATACGGCCATCAACCATGCCGCGTTTAACAAATCTGCGAGGAATTTGCGTAAGGTATCTTTGTTCAAGTCTAATCATCTCTTGAGCTGCTTTTCGCTCATATAGGTTTGCCTGTGGAAGATTGTCAAGCTTTACAAATATTTCCTTTAATGCCATGTATCCAAGGATCTGATGGGAAGCAGAAGGAAACTCAGGCGTGTCATTGTCATTAACCATTGGGTTGGGACGGTACATGTAACGCACTGTTATGTTGTAGTCCTTGTCTTGACGCGGATACAATCTGATGCGCTGCTCTGTTCCATCACTTGCAGTGTAAGGCGTTGTTCCAAATTCAAACGAACTGTCAAAGTCTGGATGCGAATACGTTGCGCTATTGGTTTGTGGATCAATCAAATGTGTAGATATGCTTGACCCACCGGCTGTTGCTGGTATTGCCCTAAACCCTTTATATCCAGAAGTTGTATTTCTTATATAGATTTTCCTGTAATACCCGCTTGCGTTGGGAAGGACATCAAACGCAACTGTGAATTGTACATTCGAAAGAGTTACTGCTGTTGGCGACGAAAGCGCAGACTCCCTTCCCGCAAACACGTATGACATAGCAATGTCAACTGAAGAAGGTGGCTTTGCTGCACCAGCGCCTGCAATTGCTCCAACACTTCTTGGCGTCGTCACATGGAACTCATCAGCCGGTATCCAGTAATGAGGAAGATTTACCTCATCTAACGGAAGGTTGTAGTATTCGTCTTCGTATCGAGCAAGCGCAGTAAACATCCCTGGCTCTTGCGGAGTCAGCGTCATGGAACGCTTTGCTACATTCATGATTGCTACGCAGTCTTGCGGCAAGTCAAGGTATCTGAATTTTATCTTTGCTGAATACGCTGTAACAGCAGACAAAGGGGTTGGGACGCCGGTCAAAAATAGTGTGTCATTATCTTTTACCCAGGCAATTGTATACTCAACACCCTCTATCTCTATAATTTGACCTTCCCAATGCAATGGAACTGAAGCAAGAGGTCCAAATTTTAGTTCTGATGTTACTACACCAGGAGTTGTAACATCAAGGCTAACATCTGAATACGCCTTAACTATCTCTTCTTTCTGTGCAAAGGTGAATGGCTTCTCGCTAAATAGCCTGTAGTAGGCATCATTAAGAAGATCAGTAATCTGGTTCCTGTAGGCTTCAACCGATGGGTCGTAGTCTACAATGTTTGCCACCATGTCTCTAAGATCAACAAGCCGCATATATCACCTTGATAAAATGAAGCCCCCTCCCACTGCACGTTAGGAGGGGGCCAGGGTAGAAGATACCCTTCGGTGGGACGAGCCCCCCGTGACGAACTGTCAAAAGCTTTTGCGAACCACGACACGCTTGAGCGTGATACCAGCACCACCCGGAACTGCTTCTGCAAGGATGCCGCAAACAGGAAGCGCCGAGGCAGCCGAAGCAACGTCAACCGTTCCAGCCGTTGAAGTAGTCTGAAGCAGAGTTCCAATAGCGCTACCGGCGCCACCGTTGTCACCAACAGAGGCATTGCAAACACCACTAATGCATACTTCGATTTTATCTTCAGCAGCAGTAGCAGCATGCAAGGCGACACCAAAAGCGGGCCTTACGGGCGCAGAGTTTGAGTCTGCTTTATAAACTCCAAGAGTTACATCTCCATCGGCAGTTGCAGCGATGTCAAAAGCCACCCAATCACCAATAGCAATTACTTCTTTTGCGATAAAGGTTTCAATTTGTCTACGATTTGAAGGTGTAACGCCTCTTGGCGTTCCGTCTTCATAAACAGAATCCAAGGATTGTAAATAAGTTGCACTAGCCATGATTAAGTCTCCGCGTTGAGAAGGACACCGTGTCCAGACAGATTGCTGATGCAAAGCTGAGAACGGGTCATAATGTTAGAGGACATAGCAGCGTAACCAGAAATGCGCTCCATTTTACCCATCTCGAAGAAGGCGTCTCTGTCGAAGTAGACTGAGAAGAGCTTCGAGTTCAGGAAGTACATGGAGATTGGATTTCCACCCACCGCCTCAGTAAAGCCAAGATTTGGTTCGATGTACATCATGGCGCCATTATAAAGGATACCAAGCCGTCCGGCAGTTCCCTTCATTTGCTCCATGCTGCTGTATCGTTCCAGCAAAGCCAACGAGTTGCGATACTCTTCATAAGAAAGAGGAGACGCAAGGATGATATCGATCTCGCCTTCAGGGGCATAGATCGAAGTATTGATCATCAGATTGCTCATTGCCTGCTGACCATTTGCAGGAAAGTTACCGCCCGCAGTTGCGGTTTGGTTCTGCCAAGAAGATGTAAATGCTGTCTTGTCAATCCCGCCAACCGTATTTGTTTGGGCACCAAAATTGCCCGACTCAAAGAATCCAGCAGTATTTTGAGCTTTAGCAGGCCCCCATGCACCAGCAGCAACGACGCCTTCGCCATTGAGGGTGTTGAGTTCAGTCAGAATGGTCGAGTTTCCAGCGACAGTCTGTCGTTCCCATTCACGCTTGAGCATGCCCATGACGGACTTGAGTCGCGCTTCAGCGATACGGATGACTGCACGGTCGCCCTTGTTCGAGAGTTGTTCCTTTTCGGTAACAACAACAGGAGCAACAAAGTCACACCAGTCGAAAGAAGCGGTACGCAGTGGGTCTTTAACAGCCAGGTTTACGGATTCGTAACCGGTTGCAAGTTGTGTAATAGATGAATGTTCAGTAAGAATAACGGGGTGGTCAACTTTAGAACCGCCGTTAACCTTCTCGACATTTCCAGCCTTCTGAACGGCGTCGAGTAAAGGTACGGTCCTAAACGTGTTGTCCACTTCCCGGTCTCGCAGAATACGTAAGGTACTCGCAAGAATGTCAAATGACAAAGCCATGATAAGCTCCAGTTAGAGGTTGCGTTTTGGCGTATCCATTTACGGGGCCTGACCTTCGCGTGTCCTACTGGGGCTACGGTCTATTTAAGTAATACTTTATTTTTGCTGAGATAGCAAGTAATCGTATATTTCTGCAGCCTTCATCCCCTTGGTTTCTGGGGGCGCTGTCATTCCAGCCTTTCTTCCGTTCCCGATCCTCAGTCCGGCTGCTCGTGCAGCGCGTTTCCTGTTCTCGTCTGCCATCTGACTCTTCTTCGACTCCTTGCGGGATCGCTTGCCATGGACAATCCAATACGCTTGCTCAAGATTCAAGTTTTTGTCAGCCAACAAAACCTCCTTGACCTCCCCTTTGAATGCTTCGTCTGTTCTCAGCTCTGAGTGTTCATCCATAAACTTGTTCAACTTGCTTCTGGTGCTCACCTTTTGCTGCTCGGCATACATTGGTTCAAGAACATCCTTCAATCTTTTTGCTACAGCCTTTTCAACATACTTCTTAAAAGAGTCTGGATCGAAAGGATCAAACTCTTCTCCCGACTCCTCGGAAAGTTCTTGAAGATTCTTATAAGCGTCTGATTCATAAAGGCTTTTCTGCAGCTGAAGGGCCTTGTCCATTTCAGCTTTGGCCTCTTTTCTTTGCTTAGAAACCTCTTGTGTCTTCTGGGTGTAGTCCTTTCGAAGTGACTGCATGGCACGCTGGACTTCCGGGTCTTGTCTTTTATAGATGTCGTTCCATGACTCACCCTCTCTCAGGGCTTCTGCTTCGACCTCCTTTCCTTGTCTCTCGGCTTCAGCGGCCTTGAGAAGACCCTCTATCCTGTCTTCATAGGTATCCGACTTGGCCGATGGAGCAGCCTCTTCCACTGTGGACGATGCCTCATCCGTTGCTTCAGTGGAAGGGGCGCTCTCAGTTGTGCTTTCCGCAGTTTCCGTCACTGGGGTATTCGTTTCGCTCATTGTTGCATCCTCTTATTGTTTAGCAGCATTTCGCACAAGCTCCTGCATGTTTTTGTAGTTTTTAATAAATTCGTCCTTTTTTTCCTTACTAGAAAACGTTAGCGTTTTTCCATCAGAAAACTTCACCACCCATGGTCTATCAGGCACTTCTCCCGTTGCAGTCAGTCCAGCCTCCAAGTTTGCTTTCTCTTTTTTCCTCCTTCGCTCTTCGGCAATCATAGCCCAACGTAATGGACTTTTTCCAGTCATCACGGCCCCAAAGACATCCCCTAATGTCATGGTAATATTAGAATCTCGGCTCCATTCTGGTCTTGGGAATGCTTTTTCCGATTTAAAATTAGGGTTCAATCCAGCCGCAATTCGAGCAGATGGGTCCATTTGATCGGTACTCTTTCCAAGCGTTCTTGGGTCGAAGTCTGGATCGTACTTATTTCCCAAGATCATTCTCATCATCAGTTCGAGTTCTTCTTTTGTTGGTTCATCAGCCATATTACATTCTCTGCATAAATAGTTCTTCGTCTTCGATCACTTCTTCTCCACCGCCTGGAAGGGGTTCTTCCACGACCGTTTCTTCTTCTACGATCTCTTCTTCTGGGGCCATGTTGCCGGCTATGTATTCCAAGAAAGCCTCTTCTTCTGCAAGTGCGCCTATGGCACCAGCAAGAACAGCAAGCTCCCTATCGGACTCTACGCCATCGAGTTCGATCAATGTTTCAACTCCAGCAGCATCAGCAGCGCCAGCAAGCCCTATGATGACATCCACGAACTCTGGTGGAAATACGGTAATGTCTTCTGTAAAAGTAGGATAAAGCGGCATTCCCATTTTGGGTAGGATCTTATTTACTTCATCTACCAATTGATTCAAGGCGCTGGCAGAGAACTGACCCCTTGGGGCGCTTCCCATCAAAACATCTGTTGTTATGGCTTCTTGTTCATCTGCAACCTGCTCGGCTCCAGCAAGTACTTCTTGTGGTATGGACATGTCGTCTCCTATATGTCATTGCATGGGAACGCAGCGGCAGCGGCCTCTGCACTACTATTGGTTTTCTTGTAGACTTCGGTAAACTTTTCGACATCCTTCTGATGTTGCTTGTGTTCTTCATGGACTGCGTGCTGATGATCCATTTGCTCTTGCTGTGTTGTGGGAACAAGTCCCTTTTCCTTCATCAGCTTGTCTCTATGCACGTAGTTTTCCACGTATGTTCCCAGTCCTCGGTCAAAATAGCCTGTCGAATCGCCCCATCTGCCTGGGGTGTTGGCCCATAGCGTTATGCATTGCTTCATTTCGCCGCCGCATTCGCATGTTTCCTTGGATTCGTCGTCAAATGAGCGCCACACTTCCGCTTTTGCGTCACAGTTGGTGCATTTGAAGTCATAAACCGGCATTTTCTGGCTCCGTCAATAGGGTATACGTAAAGTTTTTCCACCCTCGTTCGTCTATTTGCTTTTCGCACAGGTACATGAAGGCATTAAAGTCGGAAAAGTCGGAAAAAACCTGGCATCCGGCGCTGTATTTGTTGACATTTTGCGTAGTTCCACGCCCTGAACGGTGGATGTTGATGCCATACAGCCCTTCCCGAACAGTGTTCGGTTCCATATTGAAAAAATTGTCTTTATTCGAGTCTCTGAAAACCCTTACTGCCTTGACTTGCACCAATGCGTCGTACTTTCCCCTATGTTTTCCAATGCGCCACGCTCCTCTGTACTGTCCTGGGCAAAGAATGGCGGTTCCTTCCACCCTTCCTGGGTTGTTAAGCCAATAAAGCCCTGGATCTGTCGTCACTGGGAACCGTTCTTCTTGCCACAGTCCGTTCTTCTTGTAGCAAACGACAATGGTATCGTCGTACTTGTTTGGTTCTCCGTGTCGCTTTCTTACACCGATAATGTTCAAGTTCCAGTCGCCATCTTCAAAGACTGCGTAGTCGAGAGAAGCAACATAATCGAGTATCTTTGGTCTGGGATTTATCATTGCGGCAAGAACTGGGCTATGTCTTCAGGAGACGGGTTTTGTCCTGGCGCGAGGCCACCGCTTGACTGCATGCCAGCCTCTGCAGCGGTTGTCGCGGGAGGTTGCGGAGACATTGGCGCAGACTCCAGATGTTCAAGGAAGGAGTGCGGAAGGTCAAGAAACCGGACTATCTCTTCGAGAATCTTGTCGGGCGGAACGCCCATCGAGACGAGAGTTGGCAACGCGGCCATGAATTCCTGCTTCTTGATTGCTTCCGATACTGGAGTCGCGCCAGAATCTTGTGCATAGTAGGTGAAATCGCCTGTCAGATCGTCAGCATTAACGATTGTAGCCTCTCCGGAGAGAACCATAACATCACCTTCATCAGCTAAATACAGCTTCATCATTGCAATGTAAATAGACGCTATCCCTTCTATAGTCGAGTCTCTTTCTCTGGCGAGCCTGCCGACCTCAGAAGACGAGTAAGCAGCGAGCGCTGTTATCTCTGTCGCTGTAGCCCTGGTCGACTCTCCCCTTGTAAATGGAGCCAGAATGGAGCCTCTTTCGAAATCGTTCTGTACTTCAAGCGCATATTGCTGCAGCTCGTGTGGGACAGGCGTATGTGGAACAGCCATAATGGAGCCAGCAAGTTGTTGTCCAGGCGACAACTCCACTTCTATGAACTCTCCATCGACGCCTTGAGTAAGCTTTGCCATGGCTTCCGAGTCAAACACACCTGACTCTACAACCCATTGACGAGCAGCTTTCCGCACCATGGACGCCTGATAAGACCGAATAATGTTGTGTTCTTGAACCTGATCGTAGACTCTTCTCAGCGAGGAGTATCCTCTGAGGGGGATATCAGGCTGCCGAGAGTAATACAGAGGCACGATAGGAGCAATAGGGTGGTTAGCGCTATCCTTAAACGGAATGGCGTTGTACCTCTTTTCCTTGATCTCTCCTTCCGCGCCTTCCGGCATGACAATCCCATCATAAACAAACTTGTCTCCATTCTTGTAGTCCGGACTCCAGATGACAAGGCGATCATCAGCCAAGTCATAGAACTCAACTATCTCTACGTACTGAAAGTGCGGATCTTCGCTTGCTTTATCTTCTCCGCCGTACCCCTTGTCTCTGGCTTCGGACACCATATCCAGGAACCGTATCAAGGGATGAGGAGCAAACTTTTTGTTGCCATACTTCTTCTTTGCTTCATTCAAAGTAACATAGTAACGGTGGGCCACGAACTTCTGTGCGCCCCAAGAGTGTGCATCAGTATCCACCAAAACATCCCAAGGAGCAACCGCAGCAATAGAGACGCGCCGAAATGGGTCTGGATGATCATTGGGCACCAACTTCAAAAATGAACAAGGGTAAATAAGCCCGAGTCTTGTGCTGTCTTCCAGTTGATTTCGGACGCCGCTCAGATAATTGTTGACCAGGGCCTGCACCTTGGCCGCATCCCCTTTTCCCCTCAAGTCTCCTTTAACAACAACTGCAGGAGAGCGAGCAAACAGCGAAGCAACATAGCCTTCAATAAACTCATAAGCCCTTGAGGTTTCAATCAGTATCTGATCTGGCGTATGCGCCTTATCCCAATACCTGCACATGTACGCAGCTCGAAGCTTCCTCAATTCAGGACGCTTTTCATCCCAGTACTTCTTATGAGCAGCGTAATGTTCCTGAACAATCTTTGGACTGATCATGTATTCACCTTCCAGGGAAGTTGCGTCTCCTTCATTTTCGACGCCCTTGTTTTTGAGATTAGCATGTCCATGTGTTTTCGTCTCGCATTCGTCAATACTCTTCTCGGAATATCACGCATGCATCGATACGCCAAAGCCATTGACATAGCCATGTCATCATGCATCCCCTTCGGCGCTTCTGGCGTAACACGCATTACAACCAAAGACCGCAACTCTGCAAGCACCTGCATGTCCAGCGCCGTTATCATCCCGGCCCCCACATACTCTCTCAGCGTCTCATACGCATCCAGCTTGCTCTTCACCGAAGTAACCCAATCCATTCCCTTATAAGACAACCACAGGTTCTTGTACCCCATGTGGCGCATCCGATAAAGAACAAGATGACCATGGTTATTGCTCTCACACAAGACCTTCGCATTGTGATACTTCTGTGCCATCTTCACAACCACATCAGCAAAGTCAGTCGGACTGATCTTGTTGTTCCGATAATGATACACCGGCTGATGCGTCGATAGACTGACAATCGTAATGGCCGAGTAGTCAGACCCAACCCCTGCAGCAACATCAACACCCATCGCATAACAATCAGACTCTATCGGCTCTTCGTATACCCGGTCACGATCCGTAAACGGCAAAGCCTCAATAGCCAGCAAATCATCTGCATCAAAGTAAGTCGAACTCGCAAAGAAGAAAGCATCGTCCATGCATGCCGGATACTCCCTTCGAAACTTCTCTTTCCCCAACGTCGCTATCTGCTGCCTTCGCCAGTACAACTGCTCATCATCCAAACCATAACGGTTCCCCAAAGCCTCTTCTTCATCAGTCCTTTTAAACCTGCGCGGAGCTGGCATCCGGTAACGCTCATGTTCCCACCACCAGAACGTCACCAGATGCCAGCCATTCTCAGGACAACCCTGCACCAAACGATGAAAGGCATCCCCGCTCATGTTGGCCGTACTCTCAATAATGATCTGCCCTTCTCCAACTGTGGCCGTCACCTGAGCCAACAACTCACCAGGATCATCATAAAAAGCAAACTCCGACAAATGAGCAGCAGTCAACGTAAAGCTTCGCGTCCCTCCCTTCGATCCAGCAGTATACGAACAAAGCGTAGCTTCCGTATCTGCAAACTCCAACGTCGTAGAATTATCAACCCGCAACTCTCGATGCAACAACTTCGGAAGACTCTGAAGCAACGTATTGTCCATCTTCCGCAAATGCTTCGCTGACCTGTCATGAAAGCTTATCACCCCAAACTTGACAGGGTCGTCAGTTTTATAAACCTGCCACAAAGCATAAGCCCGTAACAAAGTACTCACACCAATCTGACGAGGCTTCAAAACAATCACTCGCTTCCGGTTCTGAACTTCCTCCAACAACCGCATCTGCTCAAGATTAGGCTCGAAACGAACACGCTTGGAACTCGCCTTGTCCGGTATCCACAACATCCGTATGAACCGCTCCGGATCACCAAAGATAACTCCCATCTGCTTCCGTAAGTCATCAGGCAAATCAGCTACTCTCACATAAGCCTCCCAAAGGCAGCATAGCACGTTGTGAGGGGTAATAAAAATTTGCCCGAATTTAGAGGGGGGTCCCCCTGCGGGGGTGTTCTCCCCCTGTGGGGGAGGGGGTCGGCATTGGGTCCACCGAACACCGTTCGGGAAAGGGAACCGAACACTGTTTGGAAAAGGACCTTCCCTTCATCCCTGGGATACAACCTTCTGTCTCTCCCTCCTTCCTCTTTTTCCAGAGGACGAGGGAGAGAGACCCTACCCCATCCCTCCACCTTCATCATTGTCAACGCCCCAACCCATCATCCGCCCTAACCGGTGGTCGGTGCGTTTGAGTGTCGGATTGTGTTCCGTTTCACTGCACACAATGTATCTTCTCCGCACAAGGCTTCATATTATTTTCACAGCCTTGCTCTTCAATCTGAATTATTTTGCTCCGCCTCTGTTGACAATGACAATGCTCTGATGTACCTTAGAATATGCATTGCTTTTGATGCATCAACCAAGGGACACCAAATGACTGAAGCCGAATTAAAAAAGCGAATTGAAGAGCTGCATCGTGTATGCTCCACCATTTATGAGGAGATACTGGAAGAGTCTGGCAGAGGTTGGAAAACAGATCGCGCCTATGTTGGCATTCTCCAACACAGGCTAAACATAATGGAAGGCATACTTGAGGGATATGAAGAACAACTTGCAGCGAAAGAGGCGACCAAATGAGCATTGATTTTCCACATTGGATTCAAGTCAACGAATCGCTGATAACTTTCAAATCAAGCGGAACTCTACCCGATGGCGTCGGATACATCACAATCGACATTTCACAGGCAGAATACGCTCACATTGCATACCTGCAATCTCCTATGGCCCTCGTCTACAATGGCGTCGTCTATGGACGTTCATCGTACAACTCTGACAAAATGGAGGTAGTGTACCGCACCGACAAACCAACAGCGACAGCCATTCGTTGATTGGCTGATATCGCCTT
>CEUS01203121.1_pt1 | contig 12206 bp, 14 predicted proteins | sample 427031 | NCBI WGS metagenome assembly CEUS01 (sample SAMEA2622837, study PRJEB7988) | marine metagenome | biome: marine biome (ENVO:00000447); feature: marine epipelagic mixed layer (ENVO:xxxxxxxxx); material: "saline water (ENVO:00002010), including plankton (ENVO:xxxxxxxx)" | depth 140 m | reverse complement strand
TCCTGAGATATGCCTGTTATTTCGTTAGGTGTATTGAAGTGAGTGTGGATTACAACTTCCTTGTGTAATTTGCGACCACGTTCCACAACCTCTGTTACCGCATCGGTCCAGTCCGTGTCTGTGACAATCTTCATTGGTTGGATTGCTAAACCTTTTGTAGCAAAACGAATTCTTCTGATGTGGGGAATATCTAAAAGGGCATTTCCAAGTTCCCTAACTTGACTTGCTTTGAGACGATACATGTCTCCACCACTAACGACGACATCCTCTACTTCTTTTCTTTCTCGAAGGTATTGCAAAGCTTTGTCCCATCGTTCCTGGTTTGCCTTCAGCTGGACTTTCTCTACTGTATCTGTGTCTAGACCCACTGCATAAGAACGGGTACAAAAACGGCAATAAACAGGGCAGGTATCGAGGGCAAGAAATAAAACTTTATCAGGATACCTGTGAGTCAGTCCGGGAACTGGTGCATCTGCCTGCTCACCTAACGAGTCAAGTGTTAGTAGTGGGTGGTCTGGTTCGAGTTGAGATGCGACCGGAAGGAACTGTCTTCTGATAGGGTCTGTGTATGGATTATCCCAATCGATTAGGGATATGAGGTATGGTGAAATACGAACTGCCATAGGAGCAGCATTAAATCCTGCCTCCAAATCTTTTACAAACTCTTCTGATACAATGCCATCAACGGCTTTTAATAATTTCTTAATATTTGTTGCGGCATTTTTCTCTTGCCACTTATAGTTTAGGAAAGCTTTCTCGTCAACGTCTTTCCATGCTGGGATCTTTTGCCAGAAGGGATCTCTTCTCAGGTTTCTCCATTCCAAATCCTTCTCGTCAACGAGAGGTTTGAGATGATTTGTTTTTTTATCTATAGTAACAATAGTCATTCGTGCCTCCTTGTGATTTATCATACCACACCAATAACAATATGTAAAAAAAGAGTCCCCTTGCGGGGACTCCATAATCACACTAAATGCAGAATTACATTAGAATGATAGACTTGCGTACACACCGACAACATGGCTGTTGCTTCGGTCTTCCGACGTAACCTGGTCGGTCTGTAAGAAGTATTCTGCTGTCACGTTCACGGCAGAAATCTTGGTGCCTACTGAGGCAATTGCTCGGTTGGTAGTAAGACCAGTTTCATCTGCAAACACTTCGTCTGCGAGACTTAACTTCAAGTCCTGACCTGCAAGAGCAATTGTCTTGGAAACGTCGAGTCTGTCTCGAAGTGCCAACTGCTTAGTTGTAACATCTTTAATGTTTGAGATGTTGTCTAACTGTAATCGCAGTCGGTTGTTAATGTCTAATCCTAGAGCACTACAACCGTTGTCAGCATCTAATGAGAGACGGTTAGTTGACGCACCCGCAGTATTCGTATTACGAACACGGAGAGAGACATCAGTACTCCCGACAGATTTGGTTGCTACAAACACAGTATGTTCATACGGTGCAGCAGTCGTAACCATTTCCTCACTAACTCCTAAATCATGGCGAACTTGTTCTTCGACGCTCAAAGTCAAATCACCGAGTTTAGCAGAAGCTTTTGCTTCCAAACGAAGTTCGTCAGCATAACTTACTCCGCTAATCATTAACGCCATAATGGTCGTCATTAATAGTTTCTTTAACATAGTCACTTTCCTTTCCTTGCTGCGTAAACAGCAATTGAATTGTTCCCATTATACAGGAAAGGGGTCTTTTGTCAAGCCAATAAGTGAAGTAATACTTTAGCTTTGTGCGTCATTTTTTCTTTTCTATTTTAAACTTGTTATCTATCCAGCACTTAGTGTAATACATCGCACCAACCCACAAGGTAAACAAGATGCCATCAGAGTATGTTAGGTGATTCCAGATGTCTAAAAAGTTCATTTCTTTTTTCTCTTCTGAAGTTTCTTTACATCTTTTTCAAGTTCTTCAATTTTATACTTCATGACCTCAACATCAGTTTCGAGATTGTTCACCGTGTTGAGTTGCCACGTCAAAACACCGACTACAAGTGCGGTGACAACTGTTACTAATAATTTCTTTACATCCATCATTACATTATATCCATAATCATATCGTAGAGTTCTTGAGTTGTTTCGTCCCACACTCCATCGTCTTTTTCTTTATCGAGTTCTTTTGCTACGGTCCTGATTTGTTCGGGAGAATCATCAGCTAATGCCTCGATTGCTTCCTCGTTGTCTTCGTCTTTTACCTGAAAAGAGTTTCTGTCAAACTGGACCTTATGTTGAAAAATAAAGTTTACAGGAACCATCTTTATTCCCAACTGTTTTGCAATTGCGAGCCTGTGATTTCCTTCTCCGATTTTGGCAACACCATTCTTGCCAAGTTCAACCATGATTGGATATTTGGGATTGAATCCTTTTTTGATACTCGCAACTAAAGTGTCCCACTCTTCCTGTTCTCCTCTGTGCTTCTCTGAACTCCAATCGTATTCCCTTATTGGCCAAAGATCTTCCACTGAGTAAAAACCGTGATAAGATAAATCGTGTCCAGTGATTAAACTTCCGGCATCGTATGCTTTTTTGCCATCCATCCAATCTTCCAAAACATCTCTTATCGGTGGTGGATTCTTAGGATCTATTGTGTAGTATTCTCTGTCTCTTGATTCTGGTAATGACTTTTCGGCATCGAGAGTTTTCTTGCTTTTCTTCTCATCAGGCAAGAACTTTTCAATTCTGAACTTCAACATTGGTTTACCATTGATGGTGGGCTGACCAAGTTCGTCTTCTCCGATCTCTTTTACTTCGATTCTTTTGTTCTTATATTTTCCGCCTAGAACGATGTCACCAACCTTGATGTCAACGTCGATATTTTCTGCTAAGAACTTTCTCCATTTTTCTATCTTCATTATTTGACATCACTCTTTTGGGGGTTGCTATAATTTACGGCACCTGTTCCCAATGCTTTATTAACCTTGTCTTGTCCACCTTCTCCGCCGGACTTACCTGCCTGTGGCATACCTTTTTCTCTCTCAAACTTGCCACGACGTTTTTGGATAATCTTGTGGTTTCTCCCATAATACTGTGCTGCCACCTCTTTCGATGGTTCCGGAATCTTCTTTGCCTCTACGAGAAGTCCTAACACTTCATCGGTAATGTTTTCCGCAACAAACTTCATAACCTCGTCAGTTCCCATCGTCATGAGATTGGCACCGGTGAGTGGTGCGGTAACAACATTCTGTGCCACGATAGCAATTGCCAGTTGGGTCATTTTAAGAGCATCCTCCGCAGACTTCAGTGCTGGACCTGACATGCTGTCAATCTTTACATCTGCCTCTGGGTTTGTCATCATGATTTGTGACCACCGATGGTGCCCGTCGAGAATGTACTTATTATTCCAAACAAAGAGTGGTACGGGCCCGGATTCATCGGTCATGACGATAGGGGTTCCCTTTAGACCAAGGGCTATCTCTGTTAGTCCATATCTATTCACCATCTGGTCTTCTAAACTTTTAAGTAATCCGATTTCTGACTGAGTAGCATAAAGACTAGCAATTGGTACTACACCACCTTCATCAACTGTGACAACCTCATCACTAGGTTCTCCATCAGTTTTTCCTGCTCTTGCTATTTTTTGGAAGTCGGGATCTTTAGCAACTTTCTTTAAGAAACTGGTATAATCATAAAGACCTTTCTCTCCTGCTTTCTCAAAGTCGGCAGCTGCATCTTCCTTTACAAAGTTTCTAAAGTTTTCAAAAAGTTTCTTAGTATTAGTCATTCTAGTGACCTCCTGCGGGTTTTTCTTCACTTATAAATAGACTGCCTATGAATGATTGTCAGGTTTCTTGTCAAAAAAATCTGCTGGTATATATTTTGTAAGGAGCTTTGACCAAGTTGGTATATCAAGGCCCAGGTATCTTCTTGCTGAGTTGAAGGAACCACAGTATGATAAAGTAAATTTAATGATTGATTCTTTTATCAGGTGATCAATATTTTTCCATAGATGTAGCCCATAGGTTTTATCACCTATTGATTTATATATAAGCTCTAGCTTTAAAGAAATGATTTCTTCAATTGAAAGCTGATTGATTTTTGTTTCAAAGTCAGGATCTGATCTTTTTTCTTTTCTAAGCTTAGCTATTAGGGAGTAGTTTTTAACTTTTGACATAATTTAAAATTAATTAATTAAATATAAAATATGTTTATATGAATATCATGGATCTCAGATTTTGTTAAAATGAATTTTTTTTGATGATTGATCTTATAAGGTTATATCAATATCATCATCTTCTTCTTCACCACCCAATTCATCAGGTGATCCCAACTCTTCTTCACCACCGAGATCGTCAGCAGCTGCATCGGCATCCATCTCTGCCTTCTCATCTTCGTACTCAGCAGTAGATGGTTCTGCAACAACCCCTTTGAGTTCGTCTTCGTACTTGTCAAAATAAAGTTTCAAATTGGTAAGAAGATAATCAGTGAACATATCCTCGTCTTTAGGGTTTGCAAGGATACTAAAACTATCAGCAATGTTTTGTTCAATCTTATCAAATGTTTTCGCAGCAAAGTTCCTTCCTGTTAAGTCAGCATCGGCACTCTGCATGTCAATTGATCCATCACCATCAACATCAGTTGCAGTCGAAGAACGAGGTGCAGTGATGTCGATAAACTTATCGAACTCACTCTCGGCTTCTTCGAGTTCATCAGCAGACATACCAGTTGGTTTCTCTTCCTCTTCACTACCAGCTTTAGCCATGGCAGAAGCATCAGCAGGATCTTCGACAACACGGAGACTTCCAATGGCATTTTGGACCGCAAGAACGAAGTGGGAACGATAGGAATCTCTCTGCTCCATGCTTGTTGTTAGTGATTTATAATCTCTCTCAACAACGGGAAGGATTCTCTCAAGAAGATCAGTGAGAACATTTATACCAGTATTCCCATGAGGTGCGAAGTCTGTTTTCTCTTTAAGGATCATTTTTCGAACATGCTTACGAAGTTTTCTATCTTCCGACAAAACAAAATCTTCTTTGACTTCAGTAATGTCTCTCGCACTCATAAGCTTCTTTAGAATCTCACGAACACCTTGCCGCAATCTCAGTTCTTGTATAAAATCTTCTCTTGAAATCATCATAATAAAGTCCTCTACCTATAAGTAGTATTTTTCTTTTTCTTCTTACCTAGTGGACCGGCAAAACCTTCCACTCCACCACCTGCAACGGCAGAAATCTCATTTGTCTTCTGTCTCCAGTTCATAAGGAATTCAAGGGCAGCTGCCTGATCATTATCTGCCAGATCCATAAACTTATCCTTTGCTTCTTCGGGAACAGACTTGTCAAAAATAAACTTGAAAGTCTCTTCAGCATAAAGAGGATTATAGTCTTTTGGGGCATTTCCCAACTCAGGAGCAACTTCATTGAAGAGGTCTTCTACGAGGTTATAGAAGGCATCCCTTCCGATCCCTACCCTGATGGGGTCTTTGGGTTGTTTTGCGATTACAGACGATTCTGGTGCTTCTGAGAGCACGTTTGACTTGACCATCTCGTAAATCTCTTTTCGTTCCTTTTTGTCGAACTTTGCTGGGAGGTTTTTCATAAAGTTTACTGCATCACCGTCTTTAGCAAAGTTTCTCATTTTAGTGCCACTGATGCCACCAAACTTGACGGCATACATGGAGACATTCAAGTCTTCTCTGTCTTTGCCGACACCAGCATACCTGCCGTCTTCGATATCCTTCTTACCAAGGACCAAAACAACATTGGTGCCGGGGTCTAACTTCTTTACATAGTCGTATGTGGTCTGTATCGGGCTTCGTGCATCCTTTACAAGTTCGGTATGCCCGACGGGGATCATTTTTCCTTGGTATCCATATTTTGCTACATACTTCTCCCACAACCAGAGGGATAGGTCAACACTAATGCCATCTCGTTCTTTTTCGGAAACAATAACATAAACTTTATCTGCTTTATTCATTCCTGCTTCTGCTGCTTGGAAGTGGCCACTGTGCGGGGGTTTAAATCCTCCGGGAAACAGTGCTATAGTTTGTCCCTCTCCTCCGTCTTCCTGTAGGGATCTTTTTGCAGCACCCTTACCATAACGGAGAATGCCCATAATTTGATTAATAGGAGCAAAATTACCAGTGAACTTATAAGTATTCCCATCATAATTGAACACAAACCCTTCTGCCGCAGACGAGACATTCTCTAGATCTTTTAATTTTGCCATTTGCGACTTTAACTTATCCATCTCCTCCTCGTCACCTGTGTTGGTAATCTGTTGGATGGCACTCTCTACTTCTCTTCTCATGCGGAATACTTCTGCATCGTTGTCGAGGACATATAAACTATGAACACCTCTGAGCATTTCTACTGCGAAATCATGAATAGCATCTTCGATAGGGAAGATTGCCCTCTTCAGTAGGAGGGGGGAGGTGTTTACAAAATCTTTTACCTGAACCTTTGTTTCTGGTTCTGCATCTCCCAATTGCTTGTAGATGCCGGTGAGGGAAGCACCCTTAATCTTCATGACGCGGGCAACGATCATCTTCTTTGACTCTTTGTCGAGTTCAGGGAAGTGTTTATCAGTCTCATCAGAAACCACCTTTACCATGTAATCTCCAATGGTATCTCCATCACTCAAACCCTCACCAGAAATAACTTTCTTTATTCTTGCCATAGCTGTTTTGGCATCCTCATCCCCACTCAATGCACGAAGAGTTTGGACGGCATTCACCACAAGTCTGTGTTCACCTTGGTTTGCCAAATCTTCAACTTGTTTGAAAATCTTCTCAATTAGTTCGACACCTTTCTTGGATGGGTCTGGTTTGGGACCATCATCGGTCCTAAGCATACCACCATCTCTATGGATGGTCACAATCTTGGTATCATATTGAATGACGTTCGTTGTTTCAGGATTCATAACTTCGATGTTGTAGAACCTATTTGATTGGGCACCAAACAACTCTTTCTGCATCTCTGTAGATAAGTTCTTTACAAAGCTTTCGAATGCACGAAGAGCATCCGCAAACGAATATTCTAATGGACCTCTGCCCCTGAACTTCTCTCCGAGTTCATCGGCATCGATACCACCTCTTCCGATTTCTGATTTGTTTCTTGCGGCAATTGCTTTGTCTTGCGGAATAGAAAAAGACACATACAGGTTTTGACCATCGGTCTTTTCAGTTCCGATAAGTTTACCTGCTGATGCTTTTTGGATTACGTCGAAGATGTCGGCAAATGACAAGTTGGGATTATCATAAAGATGATACATGTGTCCGTACAGACCACCCATTTTACTCCTCCTGATTTTCTTCTAGAGTACTCAATCTTTCTTCGAGTGTTGTGACCTTCTCCATGAGTCTTTTGCTGTGCCTCTTTACGTTTCGAACATGCTCTTTGGCAATCTCGATGCGACGATGTTCAGACTTCGAGGAAGGTTTAAGTGCATAAACAATCTCTTCTAGAGATTGAATATAACTCATTAAACTCGGTGTGTCAAGTCTTTCTCCTAAAAGAAAGTTTTTTGTCATCTTCCTAAGATCAGTCATTATTCTTCTTCTTCATCGTCGTCGAGGATGGAAGAGAACACTTCCTTCACGGTCTTTTTTGGTTTCTTTGCAGCTGGTTTAGGAGCCGGAGCTGCCTCTTCAACTGGTAGGACTTCTAAGACCTCTTCTCTCTGTTGTTCTCTAAGTAGAGTCTTTTTTTGTCGTCTTCTTCTTGGGCTTGGCATAATAGTTCTCCTTATTATTTCTTTTTCAAAGCATTTAGCTTTAATTTTACAGTTTTAATTTTCGCAGAAAGATTTTCTGCTAACTCTCCACTTTCTTGCGGCATGAGTTGGCCAACATTCTTCAGCATATTTCGCAAAACGAGGGTGAGTTCTCTTTCACCGACTTTTTCGGCACTCTGCATAAGACCCCTTACTTGAGAAACCATGACATCTTGTAATTTTGACACATTGTTGATTCTTCCACCGACAGCATCACTTCGTTTGTCAGATGATGCTCGTGCTTTATCCATGTCTTTAGACAATTGTCCCTGATCTCCGAACTCTTCATCCATTGCTCCCATATCGGATGCATGTGCGTCCATCTTATCCATGATCATGAGTAGTTCATCTGAAATATACTCTCTCGCGTCTTCATCCATATCGACTTTTGCGACATGCATTCGCAAAGCATCAAGCATCGCATACACGTCTTGGGAAGGATTACCACTTCCGGCATCGGGATTCAGAGAGTTTCCGTCCTCATCGTATCCCCACTCTTCGTCTTCATAGACTTTCTTCTTCTTACCCTTTGACCAGCTCTCGAAAGTCTTTTTCATGAGTTTCTCTGCTCGATCATTCCATAATTTATGTCGTTCCATTTTATTTATCCTCTGAAGATTCTTCTGTTTCCTCAACCACTTCTGCTTCATCATTCTTGATTGCTTCGAGTTTTGTCTTGAGACTATTGATCTCTTCTTGAGTTGCTGCAATCTTGGACTTCTTGATTTCCTCTTTCTTTGCTTCAACTTCCTCAGCAATGGCCATTGCGAAGTCTTTGATGTCATCTTCGATTTTTTCCATAATGCTCTCTGTCATCGCATCACCCAAAATAGCTTCGAGTGCTTGCTCGACTTCATCGTAGATTTCCTGAGCATCTTTGATGTCCATGTCGAAATCTCTTTCCTCTTCTTCCGTTTTGACAACGACGCCTTCATCACATTCTTCTTCTTTGTGTGCATCCTTAGTCATGTCATCAATTTCTGCTGCTTCCTTGACCGACAAGTCAACATTCTTGATTCCCTGTTTTTCGAAGATTTTCTTCATTAAATCTTCTGCTCGTTTGTTATAAATTTTATGTTTTTTCATTTTTGTTTGCTCCCGTATTTTATTCCGTCTTCCCAATCTCGGAAGACAAGGTTTCCTTGTTCGTATGCTTCTCGTTCCATTTCTCGAAGATGTTTGTCTTTCTGAGCATACCCATGTTCCCTCATCTTGGCTTCCGCAAAGTCACCACGACAATTTTGTGTGTGGTGAACAAGTTCGTGAGAAAAAGATCTCATAATATCTTTTGGATGACGACCTGTAACATAAACAATAATCTTCTTCTTGGCAGGATCATATTCACCGGTTCTGCCTAACACATTTGCTGCATTCGACTCGTTGTGTCTAAGTACAACTCTTGCGGGCTGATCAAAACCCATGACTTCCTTCGCATGTTTGTAATACTCTTTTATCATCTCTTTTAATTCTTCCATAACTATGCCACCAGATAAATCTATTATCTCCATTGCATCTCCCCCGTTGATACTATCACAATAAATAGTACCTACATAAGCACTTGGACCAAAATAATCACTATGGAGAGCAGAATGCAGATTAGTGTCTTTGCCGTTATTGCTTCTCCAAGAAATAAATAGGTCATAAAAGTGAATACAATTGTCCCAATCGAGAAACCCATCACTCTCACGGGCCACAGTTCGTTATCGAATGCTCCATAACCAATTCTTGTCGCATTTATAAAAAGATACGACAAAGGAATGCCAAACAAGCAAACAAAAAAAACATTGTTCCTAAATGAACTCCACATAAGTTGCCCGTTGCTCTGAATCCAAATTAGAATATGCCCTACAAGCAACAGGGAAACAAATTGTAGGAGTTTCATTTATAACCCTTTCAGTACCTTATTATACACTGTTTCAGAAATACTTGAAGTATTATTTTTTCTTTCGTATCCCTGAACGGGCACCAAGTCTTTTGGGTGGACGAGCAATTCCCACTCTCGATAACCTGATTCCCAAATATGAGGAATAGAAACGAGAACGTCTTGGAGATTTATGTAATATGCATCCACCTCCGTATCGTCTTTATGATATGCCTTCTTTCCCGTACAAAACTTGTATGCGTATTGTTCACTCCAAGTTACAGAAGTTACGGGCTGACCTTCGGTGACTCCGCATCTCCAAACTTTTACCACAGCACCTGTACCATCGGGACTCTTTTGTGCTATGCCGTCTCGTGCGAGAAGTTCTCTTGAGATTTCCCCAAGTTCTTCTCTTGACTTGTAGATCTCTTCCATAGAGATTCCTTTGTTGTACTCCCGACGTTTAGCCATTTCCTTCTCGGTCCAATCTTCCTCGTCTTCCCAATCAGAATCGTCCCACTCTCTCCATTCTGGTTCGGGCAGAAGGTAGTGCATCGCATCTTGAGGGTCGGACTCGTCCCACAGTCCTGAGATAGTTTCCGTATCACAACAGGCATCGTCACTAAGCATCAATTGTGTTAGACGACTAAGGTCACGTCGTTCAACAACATTCCAGATACTTGATAATGTGGAAGGGTCGTGAGATTCTTTTATGATTTTACTGTAGATACTCTCCGTCAAACTTTCTGATTCAGCAGCCATCTTTAGGATTTCCCTTTTCTTTCCTAAAGAAGCATCGCACTCACCGAACTCATCTAATATCATCTGTATTGCAGCAGGTTGCCAAATCATCTTTACTTCGTATGCTGCCTCTTCATTGGGGAACTTATAGTCAGGGTCTTCGGGGTCTATCATGCCCCAACTTTCCAACTTGTCTTTCGATATTTCTCCATCAACATCCCAAATCTTTCCCGTCTCTTCATCCAACACTGCTACATGCCCCACGGTAGTATCGAGTTCTTCGTAGGCATATTGATTTACGGCAGCAATCAACTTTGCCTCACCGTTGAAGAGAATGTCATTGATTGCTACAGCAGCACCCGCACATTGACCCTTCATTCCTGTAAATCCATTTTCCCTAGCTTTGCGGAGAACACGGTCAACCCACTCGGAGTTTCCTTTAGATTCGTTCACAGATGCCACCCATGCTTTCCCATCGTCACTTTGGTCGGGATTATATTCAACCTCGTCAAAGTCCTTCTTTGCTTGAACTAACAATCTCTTGGCAATACCCTGTCTTCTAAACTCAGGTTTTACAAACACGTTAGCAGCAACACCTTTAGACTTGTCTCTTGACATAACCTGAATTGCTCCGACAGTCTCACCATCCATCACCATAACATAACGATAGCTACCAAACTTGTTGGAGTATCTCTCAATACCGTCTTTGGTTTTCTTGTCCTGTTTCTCCGCACCGATTTGTTGTGTCTGCCCTACAGGTAACAGAAGGTATGACAAGTCACCACCTGCTTCGGTGAGTTCTTCTTCGAAGTATTTTGTAGCACCCTTATCACTAAGACTATTGTCTATCATGTCAACAATTTCTTTTGCTTTTGCTTTATAAACATCGATGCCTCGTGACTTCATCTCTTCAATAAATTCTTTGAACTCCTCGTCATCAGGATGACCAACCATTCCCCTTTTGTTATAATAAGTGTTTAGAAAATAAATGTTTTTTACTTTTATCTTATCCATAACATTTTCGTCGTAAATGTCCATAGCAGTGTAGTTTGTCACACTCGACTTAAAGGGATTTAAGAGAGCATACTCAATTGTCTTGGAGTGTTTCTTCATTACTGCTTCGGTGGTGTCTAAGTAAAACTTAACCATCTCATGCTTCATTTTACCATCAGCATCTTCCCTTGCTCTGTTCCATGCTCTAACAACTTCTGGCTGATACATCTTTGAACCCTTTGGGACTACTGTCGGTTCGGCATTCTTTTCAGTCCACTCTGCCATTGCATCGATAAGGTCTTCCACAATTGGATCTGATGCTGAGGGATCTTGAATCAATCCAAGTAAGTTGCCCAATAGAATGTTTCTACGTCCATTCTTTTCGGGCAAAGAAAAAATATCCTTCATAGAAGAGGTAATAAGTCTTCCTTCGACCTCTGCAACGCATCCACCACGACCTGTAATACCATCTCTGATAAATTCCTTCTTTGCACCACGAGTAAAGGTGGAAATTTGCTTTTTAGAACCCTGAATGGAAATAAGTCCCTTCATTCCGTTGAGATTTCCGATATGAAACCCTTTTACGTTCTCAGGTAAGTCTCCAAGTGCTCTTTTTAGCAAAGTTGAGCCAAGTGGGAAGAATAAGTCGTAAAAACTGTTGAATTCGATCATATCTCCGTAGCTTTCTCGGTTTACAACTCCTTTTGGCACCCAATCGGACTTTTCTTCGAACTTTTTCATTATTTTACCGGCAAGTTCTTTATTTTCCTCTTTAAACACTGATGCGAAGGTGACATTCGTTTTATTTATGTAATCTACCATCTGTTGTGTGGTAATTGGCAAAAGAGTGATTTTTTCCTTCTTCAAATCAGAAACAATGTCACTTTTTTTGAGAT
>CEUS01081476.1_pt1 | contig 12215 bp, 14 predicted proteins | sample 427031 | NCBI WGS metagenome assembly CEUS01 (sample SAMEA2622837, study PRJEB7988) | marine metagenome | biome: marine biome (ENVO:00000447); feature: marine epipelagic mixed layer (ENVO:xxxxxxxxx); material: "saline water (ENVO:00002010), including plankton (ENVO:xxxxxxxx)" | depth 140 m | reverse complement strand
GCGATTGCGTACACCCGAATCGGGATGACCGAGGAGGCGGCGAAGACCTACCGCCACGTGCTCCACAAGGAGCCGTCCGCATCCGGCGCGCACTATGGGCTCGCTTTCCTGCTCCTACGTACAGGTGACCGCGAGGAAGCGATGGAGCACCTACATGCGTTTCTCGAGAATCCGCCACACGGTGAGGAGGCTAGTTCGCATATTACGCACGCCCGCTCAACCCTCACTCAGCTGGCCAGCGGAGAGGCTCCCGGTGAACTCCAACCTGAGAACGATGAGCTCTTCTGATTCGGTGGTGACGGTTGCCGCCGCGGCCCCTAAGCCGCTGGTTAAGCACGTAGCCCTGCGCTGGAGTGGAGAGGGTCTCTGTTTCGAGGGCGGTCCTGAGGGTGTTACTCCCTCGGTTGTGGATGGTGGCAGCAAGGCTGGCCCCTCGCCTATGGACCATCTGCTTCTGGCTTTTGCTGGCTGCATGGGGGCAGACGTGCTGGACATCCTCAACAAATCGCGTGTCCCGATCGGCCAGCTCGAGGTCGACGTGATGGGAACTCGTGCGCCCACGCCCCCCCGCCGGTTCGTTGCCATCGAGATGGTTTTCCGGCTGAACGGGGCCTCCGATAGCGATCGGCCCAAGGTCGAGCGGGCGCTGAATCTCTCCCGCAAGACCTACTGCAGCGTCCTCCACAGCCTTCGGCCTGACCTCGAGCTTAGCTTCGAGATCCGGATGGACTAAGCCGACCGGCCCCCCCAGCATCATGACGGCATACACATACGCCACACGGGAAGGGGAGCTGCCCAGCGGTACGCTGGTTAGTCTGTTTCTGGATGCCATTGACCGGCTAAGGGAGCGCCACGCTTTTCGTATCTTCACAGGCCCAGGGCCAGAGCTACGCGAAGTGTCCTATCGCGAATTGTTCGGTCACGTGAAGGATACGGTGGGTGCGTTCCGCCTGCTGGGGCTCGAACGGGGGGACCGCGCCGCTATCCTGTCAGAGAACCGATTCGAGTGGGCGCTCACTGACTACGCATGCTTGTTCGAGGGCGTCTGGAACGTGCCCATCCATTCCGTGCTCACAGCCGAACAGATCCGATACATAGTTCAGGACTCTGGGGTCCGTGTTCTGTTCGTCTCTTCTGCGGAGCAGGTCGCAAAGGCTAAGGTGGCTTGTGCGGCCTCTCCCCACAAAGTGCGGATTGTCGCGTTCGAGCCACTGTCACCTTTACCCGAGGGAGTGTTCTCATGGGACCACCTAGTCGCTGAGGGCCGCGTGCACATGCAAGGGGTGACTGACGAGGCGCTGCGCACGTCAGCTCTGCAGGCCACTCCCGACCAGGTGGCCACCATGCTCTATACGTCCGGCACGACTGGGAATCCTAAGGGTGTGGTGCTCACCCACCGCAATCTCTTCTCCAATGTCGAAGCGGCTTCCCTCGCGCTCCATGTTGAGTCCACCGACTCCGCCCTCTCTTTCCTGCCGCTGTCACACGTTTTCCAACGGATGGTGGATTACGTGTTCCTATCCCGTGGCTGCACGATTTCCTATCCCCACTCGAAGGACACGCTCGCAGTGGACCTCCGCACCGTGCGTCCCACCATAGTAGGGGCGGTGCCCCGCGTTTACGAGAAGGTGTATGGTGCAGCCGTTTCAGTGGGTGGTGCCAAGGGGAGACTGGTGCGATGGGCGCGGGAGGTTGGGCTGGCATGGGCTTCGGAACGGCTAGCCGGTCGCATCCCCACTCTCTCTCTGCGGGTGGCTCGCCGCATCGCGGACGCGTTGGTCTTCGCCAAGATCCGCGCTGCGGTGGGCGGACGCGTCCGCATATTCGCTAGCGGGAGTGCGCCCCTGGATCCAGAGATAGCCCGTTTCTTCTATGCGGCTAACATGCCCATTCTCGAGGGTTACGGGCTCACCGAAACCAGCCCCGTGCTCACTGTGAATACCCCGGACGAGATGCGCGTCGGGACCGTGGGCAGGCCGGTGGTGTGCACCCAGATCCGCATCGCAGACGACGGCGAGATTCTGGCGAAGGGTCCTCAGGTGATGAGGGGATATTTCAACCGACCGGAAGAGACCGCTGACGCGATCGACCCAGAAGGTTGGCTCCACACCGGTGACATCGGAGAATTGGACGCCGAGGGCTATCTCCGTATAACCGATCGCAAGAAGGATCTGATCAAGACCTCGGGAGGGAAGTACGTTGCGCCGCAGCCGATCGAGAACCGAACCAAACGCAATGCTTTTGTCGACCAGGCGATCATGGTGGGGGATCGGCGCAAGTTCGTCGCACTGCTGGTAGTTCCTGATTTTGGTGTTCTGGAGAGGTGGGCGAGGGAACAGGGCGTACCCATAGTGGACCGGGAGGTGTTGATCTCACACCCGGCGGTGCAGGAGAAGATGGCCGAAGAGGCGCTGAGTGGATTCGACGACCTTTCCCACACGGAGATTCCACGAAAGCTAGCGCTCCTGACCACACCCTTCTCCATCGAAGACGGGACGCTAACGCTCACCGACAAAGTGAAGCGCCGCGTTGTGCAGGATCGCTACGCGTCTCTCGTCGATCGATTCTACCAGGACGAAAACTCGAACCAGACCGTCTTCACACTATGAGGAACGGGTGACGGATACGCGGGTGGTGCTAATGACCGTACCGGATCTCCACACAGCTGAGGCTGTGGTAGGGAACTTGGTGGCGGCCCGGTTGACTGCGTGCGCGTCCATCTTGCCGGGAGTGACCTCGTTGTACTGGTGGGAAGGCGAAGTTCAGCGGTCGAGCGAGGTATTGGTGGTGATGAAGACGTCCACTGAATGCGTGGACACCCTGATCTCCCGTGCGGCAGAGCTGCATCCGTACGACGTGCCCGAGCTGCTGACTCTGCCTGTCGAGAACGGGCTCGCGGCATACCTGGCCTGGGTTGGCAGGGAGTGTTACGTGGCTGAGGAAGAGTGATGGGAAGGGGCCGCGAGCGCGGAGTTCAGGGCGAGCCCTTCGCGTCTGACGAAAACATCGCTCCGAAGGTCGGAACCGGGCCTCCCGCTGTGGAGGCCGCTCCTAACTCCCAGGACAAACGGCTTCGCCAGGCGCGCGATCTCACTGTACAGAGGCGATTTGACGAGGCGGTGGCCCTGTACAAGGAAGTCGCTCAAGACGATCCTCTCAACGTCAAGGCGCGCAATAATCTCGGGGTCCTGTACGACGAACTTGGACACCACGAGCTGGCGTTGGAGCAGTTCGAGGCGGCGCGGGCGCTCGACCCGAACGGTGTGGAGGTGCTCGTCAATCTGGGTTCGGCGCTCGGCTCGCTCCTGCGCTTCGACGATGCGGAGCGGGAGATCAGTCGTGCACAGATGCTTGCCCCCGAGGGGGTTGCTGTGCGCTGCTGCTTTGGCATTCTCTGCTTCCGTCGGGGTCTGTACGATCAAGCCGAGGCGGAGCTCCGTTGGGTGTGCGAACAGGATCCCGAGCACGGACATGCGCACTTCTACTTAGGCGAGACCCTCAATCGCCTCGGTCGCATGGACCAGGCCTTGGAAATACTTGAGCGGGCTGCACGGCTGCAACCGCACAATCACCGAGCGTTTTACACGATGGGCATCCTCTACGACCGCAAGAACCTTCGTGAGGAGGCCGTCGCCATGTATCGCAAGGCCTGGGACCTCCAACAATGATAATGTCAGTGCGGCAGGGCCAGCTCGACGAAGTGGAGACCCAAGCTCTGCTACGTCCGGTGCGCTCGGGATTCTCGCGACTCACCGGGGCCAGCCGAAGGGTGAAGGCTGGGGCGGGTAGCGAAGTGCACGCCTACCTCAACGGGATGGGTGATCTCCCAGTCGGGGGTGTGGTGGTGACCCCCGGGGGATATCCTCACCCCTCCTTCTGTAGCACCTGAGTCACGGGCTCACGGCATTCCGGGAGGCGAGACACGGTGCTTGGTGGCTTACTCAAACCCGTCCGCGAACGCGAGCAGCCACGGCTCGGTGCACGCTATTCCGGTGAACCTCACGCCGTAGTTGCATCCCGGCGGTGGCGTTCACCTTCATTGCCGGGTTCCGGGGACCCTCGCACGTCGCGGACCGGGTCAGGCGAGCGATCTGCTTATGGCCATTAGCCTGGACGGGGGAAGGATGTTCATACACTCTACTCTTTACCCGGCGGAGGCGTGAGGTACGGTGTGGTCATCGGTGCCTGCCCCCCCCGCTCTTCCCAACGCTATCTAAGCGGTTGTTTCCGGCCCTCCTTCTGGAGCTTCTGGTGAAGATCAGTCCCGTCCTACTCTTTGTGGTCCTGAACCTGCCGACGCCCCTCCTGGCCCAGGATCCACCTGTGGTCGAACCAGCCGATGCCTTTCTTGCGCCCGGGCTCGTGGCCGCGGAGCTGGCTCGGTCGCGGAGGTGCGTGCCGACGCTGGCACGGATGGACACACTCACTACCAGGATGGAGCCGTTTGCCCGTCAGGTCGATCGTATCGAGGCGCTTGGCAGAGCGGTGACACGCGAAGACTCCACCCAGGCAATCCCGTTCGACGTCGGTGATTCACTGGAGGAAGCCGTTCGTCAATGGTTTGCCGCGGACCAGACGTTGGCGCGCCAGTACGCCGAGAGCGGTGACCCGGCCATCGAGGCGCAACGCGCCGAGGGGCGGGGCCAGATTCTTGGGCGCTTGCAGGAGGCGGTCGATTCGGTGGATGTGCGGGTGACGGAAATGATCGCCGCGTCCGGAGATCTCCTGACCGAGGTTCGCGAGTGCGATGACGTCATGCTGGTGCGTACCGCAGTGCTCGAGGAATGCGCCACGATGGATAGCCCAGTGTGCGGCGAGGCGCGGGCTGCCACCCCTTCTGGGCGCTACCGCTTCGTGAACGCTCCCGAAGATCTGTGGGACATAGAATCTGTTATGCCGTGGAATTCCCCTCCCCCGGTGGGTCTCACTCCCCAGGGGGGGGTCGGCGGTGTACAGACCAGGTCAGTTTCGCGAATGGGCAACCTGGTCCTGGCTCTGGCCGTGAGGCTGTTTATCCAGGACCGATCCACGGTGTCTCCGGATCAATTCACGGATCTCCAGGCCATCCTGGCTTCGGTCGGGTTCGCGGTTGAGCACCCTCAATACCTGATCGCTCCGGTGCTGGCCCTTGAGCTCAACGTAACCGAGCCGCTTGCGGGGGCACATTTCTACTTCCTCCATTTCGGCGATCTTACCGAACCTACGGAAGACGTGATTTGGTCTGCGCCCACCTCGGCTCAGGGTCCAGTCGACGCCGTCATTCCCGCCACTAAGGCTACCCTGGACCGTTTGGCCGCGGGGGAGATCGTGAGCCTGAGCGCCGTGCGCTTCCCAGACGCCAATTCTAAAGAGGGGGAAACGGTGTTCAGCATGGAGCTCACCTCGATCGGGGAGGCCAGTTCCGTGAGTGCGTTCCTCTCGTACCTCACCAGTGGTCAGCTGTCCGATGATCTCACGGCCCTGGTGCCACCGGCTGGCGGATGAGTGGAAGCAGGCCGACCGTGGTGACAATGCCCTCCTCCCCGGACCCTGCTGCGGGATTGGACACTGACAGCGTCCGGCGTCGTTTCCCGAGGGTGGTTGCCCGTGTACTCGCTGTCCAGATAGTTACACTGATCGGCCTCTGGCTGCTGAACATAGCCTTTGGCGCTTCCTGAGGCGCAGCCTTAGTGCACTGGATCGACTGGCTTTTGGTGGCGGGTTATACGGGCTACGTAGTATGGGATGGCCTCCGCCGCACCAAGGATAACGACCGCATGGAGGGCTTCCTTCTAGCGAACCGGAACCTGCCCTGGTGGGTGGTCGGGCTCTCGGTGGTGGCCACTCAGTTGAGCGCGATCACGCTGGTGGGCACCACGGGACAAGGTGCCACCGATGGTCTCCGCTTCATCCAGTTCTATCTGGGCTTGCCGTTAGCGATGCTGATCTTGTCGGTCACCCTCCTACCGCTGCTGCACAGGGCGCGAGTGTTCACGGCCTATGAGTACCTCGAGCACAGGTTCGATGGGCGCACCCGCACGCTAACAAGCCTGCTCTTTCTTCTTTCCCGTGCGATGGCGACTGGGGTCGTAATCTCCGCGCCTGCGGTGATCCTGTCGGCTTTATTCGGGTGGCCGATGGGTTGGTCGGTCGCGTTGGTGGGTGTGCCCGCAGTCGTCTACGCGTCGTTGGGGGGGATTCAGGCGGTAGCCTGGGCGGACGTCAAGCAGGTCATCATGATCGTTCTCGGGCTGGCAGCAATTGCGGTCGTGCTGATCCTGGGGATGCCGGATGGGGTCGGGCTCACGGGCGCTCTCAAGGTGGCGGGGGCCACAGGGCACCTCAAGCCATTCGATTTTCGCCTCAGCTTGACAGAGACCTACACGTTTTGGTCAGGTCTGCTCGGGGGCACCTTCCTGATGATGTCCTACTTCGGGACGGATCAGAGCCAGGTCCAGCGCTATCTAGCCGCCCGGTCTGTCGACGAAGCCCGCAGCTCGCTGTTCATGAGCGCATACTGGAAGATTCCCCTCCAGGCCCTCGTGCTGTTGATCGGCGTGCTCATTTTCTCCTTCTACACGTTCTCGCCACCTCCTCTTCTCTTTAATCCGGCGCACGACGCGGCAGTCAGGGCGAGCGACCGGGGTGGTGAGTACGCCCAGCTCGAGGAGAACTTCCAGGGAGTTTTGGCGGAGCGCCGCGCCGCTGCTCATGCCGTTGCGAAGTCTTCCCGCGAGGGTTCCGGGGAGGCGCGTGCCGCGTTCGTGGTCAGCGAGACCCGCGTGGAAGATTTACGGGGCGCCGCATTGAAGCTGGCGGGAGAAGTGACCGCTGAGAATCCTCGTGACGTCAACTATGTCATCTCTTCGTTCGTATTCAACGAGCTGCCGATCGGGCTGCCGGGTATCTTCATCGCCGCGGTCCTCGCCGCGGCGATGTCGACAATAGCCGCTGAACTCAACTCGCTTGCTACGGCCTCCGTGATTGACGTATACCGTCGTCGCCTGCGACCACGGGAGGGAGAAGGGCACTACCTGATCGCATCGAAGGTTGCCACCGCGTTCTGGGGGACATTCGCGTGCGTTGTTGCCGTGTACGCCTCTCGGCTCGGGTCACTGATCGAAGTCGTGAACCGGTTCGGATCGTTCTTCTACGGCTCTATCCTGGGTGTCTTCCTGCTCGCTCTCACAGGCATAGGGGAGAGGCGGGGCGCGTTCTACGGCCTGATCGCCGGTATGGTGACCGTGGGGTGCGTGAGCTTCTTGGCGCCATCGGTTTCGTTCCTCTGGCACAACGTTATCGGCGCGAGCACGGTGGTGTTGGTGGGGTTGGCACTGAGCGTTGCCGCGCCCGCGGCTCCTGCTCCAGCGCTGACCGACGGGTGATGCGAGGGTTGGCCGTGTGGCCGTCAGTGATCAAAGCGCTCTGATCTCCCTGACCGCGATGGCTATTCCCTGTTCCTCGCAGGCAGATTCGTCTGCGATGCTCCCGGTCACTGAGACGCGGGCCCCCAGGGGCCACTGCCCGATTTCCCCCACGAGATTGTAGAGCACCTCACTCGAGTCCCGCAGCGCGACGCAATCACCGCCATCAGAGCTGATGTTGCCCACTACCCGTGCGGTCCCGTCGGGTGCAGTGACATGGAAGCCATCCGACTGTTGGCGTGGTTGCCGGGAGCCGTAAGACACCAAGACATAGTGCATTTGGTCGACTTCTACCCAAGTCGGGACCGTGACGATCATGGTGAAGTTGCCCTCCATGTCCGTCACCGTCCGGTCGATGACCTCGTAAGCGATCATGGATCCGAACGAGATCCGCACGCGGGTGAGTGGCGGCAATCCATTCATCCCAACCGTCACTTCCGTTCCGGCCGCTCCGCCGCGGGGAGATATCACGACCGTGTGCTGCTGAGACCGGGGGAAAGGCGTCATGGTACGATGACCAGTTGAGAGGGCGGCCGGGGAGCAATATCGGCCCAACATGTTGCTACAGGGTGGCACACTTCAAGGGAGGCTGGCAATCATTGGAGTGCTCCGCTCACACGGTCCTCACGGGCAGCGCAAGGATCGGTGTCAGGGACCCTATTCTCCTCTTCACACTCCGTAGGATCCCTCTCGGGCGGGCTAGAACCCGCCCGAGGGCCGACTCCACAGGTCTTGCGCCGACGCCGTCCTCAGACGTTGAACCGTACGTGCAGGATGTCACCGTCTGCGACCACGTACTCCTTACCTTCGACCTGGAGGAGACCGGCGGTCTTAACGTTCTGCTCCGAGCCGTACTCCACGAACACCTCGTAGGGGACCACTTCGGCGCGGATGAAGCCGCGTTCCAGGTCCGAGTGGATACGGCCGGCGGCCTGACGTGCTGCCGTGCCCCGACGGATCGGCCACGCTCGTACCTCGTCCGGACCCACCGTGAAGAACGATATAAGATCCAGCAGGCCATAGGCCGTGCGAATGAAGCGCGACAGTGCGGATTCGGCGAGGCCCAGATCCTCGAGGAACACGGCCTGCTCGTTCTGCTCGAGTCCCGCGATCTCTGCCTCCACACTCGCCGAAAGCACGAGCCCGGCGGCGTCGAGCTCCTGTATCCGGGTGGCTAGCTTTTCCTGCATCGGGTCTGCTACATGCGCCTCACTGCGGTTCACAGCGACCAGGAGCGGACGGTCTGTCAGGAGGGGGTATCCCCTGAGGTTGCCACGGTCGAGGTCAGAGGCGGACAGCGAACGTAGCGGTCGGCCCTCGTCGAGGGCGGTTTTTATGGTCTCGAAGGTGGTCAGTTCCTGCTTCGGAGCCTGTTCCTTGCGAGCACGGTCGAGGCGACGCTCTACTACCTCGAGGTCGGCGATGACACACTCGAGGTGGAATGCCTCGAGGTCGTGCAACGGATCAGGATCTCCCTCGACCACGAGCGACGCGAAGTCGCGGAGCACGAGACAGAAAGCGTCCTGGTCACGGATCTGCTGGAGCGCTTTGCTCGACAACCCCTTGTGTTCGGAGCCGTGCTCCCCGGGAATGTCGCAGAAGCTAATCTCCGCGTATGTCGTCTTCTTGGGCGAGAAGATTCTGGACAACGCGGCTAGGCGCTTATCGGGCACTTGCACCGTTCCATAGCGGAGTTCACCGCCGAAACCCACGGACACGGCGAGCCCCGTCATCGTGTTGAATACGGTTGTCTTTCCTGATCCAGCGAACCCTACCAATCCGACTCTCATCAGTTTCCGGTGCTCGGCCACAGGGTGGTTGGGAGTCTCTGCACGACGTTGATGAGGATCCCTAACTTCGGTCGTGTGCGCCAGTCTTGCAGCGTTCGCTCGTTTCCCGATGCGGCGGCACCTTACCTACCTGGGTGGAACGCCCGCCACCTTGCGGGGTCGTGAGCGACACTCGGGACGCCTTTCCTTGGCGTAGTCCGGGTGGGTATACGGGGACCGGAGGTGGCGGGATGGCGCACGAACGAATGGAAGGAGTAGCCACGACCTGCGGGTGTGCGGCCGGCGATGGCGAGGGCGGAGAGCGCCGCTCGATCCATGTTGATGCAGCGATCAAGGACCGCAATATCAAGCGGCTGCGCCGCATCGAGGGTCAGATCCGTGGTCTCCAACGCATGGTCGACGACGAGCGCTACTGCGCCGACATCATGATCCAAATTGCTTCGGTTCAGGAGGCCCTGCGGGCGGTGGGTCGCGAGCTCATGCGCAATCACCTCAAGCACTGCGGGTCCGCAGCGATTCGGGGTAGCGGCGAGCAGGCTGAGTCGATGTACGATGAGATTATCGACCTTATGTACCGTAACGTTCGCTAGCAGTCCGGCGTTACACGCCGTGGGGACGTCGCTGCCCCCCGAGCGCGAACGACCCCCCGGGAATTTCTCCCGGGGGGTCGTTCTCTAGGCCGTTGTTACGAACCCGTCAGCGGCTGTTAGCCTACGACAGTTACGTTTTCTGCGGCGGGACCCTTCTGGCCCTGCACGACGTCGAACTCGACCTTCGCTCCCTCCGCCAGAGTGCGGAAGCCGCTGCCCTGGATGGCGGAGAAGTGGACGAAGCAGTCCTTCGAGCCGTCCTCCGGGGTGATGAACCCGAAGCCCTTAGAATCGTTGAACCACTTCACGGTGCCTGTGGTACGCATTCACTCTACCTCTGTGGTCTTGGATGATGCCGGGGTCGGGGAACCCGTACCAACCGTTCATCTTCCGTTCCCGCGACGAAACCGTTCCGCCGCTGCTATCGCGAATAAAAAAGAGGCCCGGGACGGAGCGTCCAGGTCCTCTGGCGCCGGGTCAAGCCCAGCTTTTCACTCGCGCAGCCGCTAATATCTCATGGCTTTGCCTCGGAAGCAAGCGATTTCTTGGGGCACTCCATGGCGTGCTGATTATATGACCGACAAAGAGGAGTTGGGAGCGGCCCGATTCCGTGAAGCCCTTTCCCACTGGGCCAGCGGCGTTAGCGTGGCGGCTGTGCGCGATGAGAAGCGGGTGATCGCAACCACCGTGACGGCCTTTTTGTCCGTCTCGGTGGAGCCTCCCCTGGTCCTCCTGTCCCTCGGGCCGTCGGCTCAGGTCCTCCCCTTCCTGAGCGAGGGTGCCCACTTTGCAGTGAGCGTTCTTGCTGACTACCAGGGCCGTCGGGCAAGTGTGTTTGCGGATGCGTATCCGGTTGGTGATCCGCCCTTCCCGGAATACGGTGAGCCGTTCCTCGCAGACGCTCTTGTCCACCTGGGATGCCGGGTAGAGCGCCTCGATCGTGCCGGGGACCATCGCCTCGTGCTGGCGCTAGTGGAGAGGGCGGAGCTGCGTGGGGGCGAGCCGCTCATCCGCTACCGGCGTTCGTATCGCCGGCTCCAGGGTGACGGTTAGTGCAGGTATCCTGAACTATTTTTCTGGGTCGTCGGGAGCGACGAGGGTGTTGAGCACCGCGCTCGTGACGCTGACCGCCAGCGCCCCTAGGAACGCCGGTATGAATCCGGCGACTCCGAAGCCGAGCCCGAGCTGCTCCGACAGCGCTGCCGTGAGCCAGAGCATGAGTGCGTTCAGGACCAGCACGAAAAGTCCCAATGTTAGGATCATCAGCGGGCACGTGAGGAACGCGAGTACCGGACGCACCAGTGCGTTGACCAGGCCGAATACGATCGCCACGCCGAGGAGGCCCAGGGGACCGCCGGTCCACGTGATTCCCGGGACGAATCGCACTGCTACCCATAGTGCGGTGGCGGTGGTGACGAGGCGAAGCAGGAAGCGCATGACTGGCAGCAGCTCCTGTGGGGCTCAACGCTAGCTCAACCTCCGAATCCGATCCGGAGGCCCAGATTCACCATCGGATAGATCTTTACCTTGTTCAGGGAGTCCTCGGCGTCCAGCCGCTCGCCCTCGAGATCCGCGATGAACTGGGGGTTGCTGGCGACCGCGCCGGTCGCGGTTAGGGTCAATGCTTGTTCACCTACGAAGGCAGCTCCCAGGTCCAAGAATAACCCGATACCGCTGGTAGCGTGTTTACCGAAACCGATCATCGCGTAGGGCACCGTGGCCTTGGTCGACACTGTCCCGGTGAGCGTCCCTACTTCTGAGCCGTTGTAGGACCGCCCACCGATGTCCACGTTGCCTGTAAACTCGCCGCTGATGGAAATGTCGTCGGGTTCGTAAAGCAGCCCGCCACCGATTCGGAAACCGCCACCTATCGGGAAGAGGTCGATCCCGATGTTGACGAACGTGCCCGGCAAGTTCACCGTGTACTCGATGTCGGAGATCGTGAACCTAGGATTCCACGGTTGGATTGCTCCTCCCCCCCGGACTTGGATGTTGGGCGGCAGCGCGAACGCGACGTCTGCTCCCAACCCGAGCGTGCCTGCCCGGATCCCAACCCCGACTTGGGCAGACGTGGCTGGGGGTAACGCCAGTAGGGTGGCCAGCAGAAGGATGGTCGCCGCGGTGGCCCGCATCGAGAGTTTCCTGGTGAGGGAAAGGCCTGGCAAGCCGTTGTAGCAGTGCCGCGGCCGGACTGAGTATACAGATCGAGTATAGGGGCAGGACCGGTCGACCGGAATGGCGCTCGTCCCGCCTTGCCACGTGCGCCCTGAGCCGACCAGGTTGTTACCCCCATGGACCTCGTATCCCAACCGTCTCATCTCCTGGTCGTTCTCGCCGCCGGTATCCTCGCGGGGGCGGGCAATACCGTTGCCGGGGGCGGCACCACGCTCTCCTTCCCGATCCTCGTTTGGGTGGGACTCCCCGAGCAGATC
>CEUS01247064.1_pt1 | contig 12222 bp, 8 predicted proteins | sample 427031 | NCBI WGS metagenome assembly CEUS01 (sample SAMEA2622837, study PRJEB7988) | marine metagenome | biome: marine biome (ENVO:00000447); feature: marine epipelagic mixed layer (ENVO:xxxxxxxxx); material: "saline water (ENVO:00002010), including plankton (ENVO:xxxxxxxx)" | depth 140 m | reverse complement strand
AAGTTTCATAGGTTAGAATAGTAAAGCAAAACAGTATTCAAAATTTCGGGACAGGCAAGCCTCCACATTTTACAGAATTGAGTGCTTTTCCAACGCATGCCGAACCTCGTTAACAGGCAAACCCATGATATTGGAGTAGGACCCCTCCCAACGATCAATAATCAGTTCCTTGCCTTCCTGAATTCCATACCCTCCAGCCTTATCAAGTGGATTTACAATTTTAAAATAATCAGTGATCAAGTCGTCGTCAAAGGCCTTAAAGGTGACCTTACTGATAACGGTAAAGAGTTCATGAATGCCTGACGCATGGTGACAAATGTAAACCGCTGTATAAACACAATGGGTATGCCCGCTCATTCGTTTCAGCATGTTCCGTGCATCCGACAGATCGGTGGGTTTGTTCAAAATCTCGTCACCGAGCGCGACCGTAGTGTCGGATCCCAAAACCCAGCTATCGGGATTTTTCCGGGCAGCCCAAATTGCCTTCAATTGAGCATTGGTTTCAACGAGCTCACGAGGATCACTGATGTCGTTCACTTCGTCGACCTGAGCAACCAGAATCCGAAAGGATATACCGATGGAATCAAGCAACTGTTTTCTACGAGGTGAGCCGGAAGCCAGGATAAGCATAGGTGCAGATAAGAAGAAGTTTATCTAAAAGGTAAATCCTGATCTCGTAATCTTTTTCGTGGATGGAGGCCACTTTCTTTTTGATTGAAGCACCAAAAAGCGTTATTGTCTTTCCACGCTATCAATTATCTTTCTATTGCTCAACATGCGGATAGGAATCGCACAGATCAATACCACGGTCGGAGACTTGGAGGGTAACAGTTCACTAATACTCGATGCCTACGGGAAGCTGTGCGATGACGGAGCAGATCTGGCTGTGTTTCCAGAGCTTGCGATTTGTGGTTACCCACCCAGGGACCTGTTGTTCAAACAACGGTTTGTCCCGGACAACGAAAAAGCACTGGGCGAAATCGCCAAACACGCGGTTAAAGTGCCGATGTTGATTGGATTTGTGGAATCCAATACCGAGCAGATGGGCCGCAGCTTTTTCAATGCGGCGGCATGGTGCGGTGGAGGTCAGGTCGACAAGATATTCCGAAAAACACTGCTGCCAACCTACGATGTTTTTGATGAGGACCGCTATTTTCAACCAGCGGAATGTCCCGAGTGCATTCAGTTGGAAGACCTCAAAATCGGGGTAACTATTTGCGAAGATATCTGGACCCACCCAAATATAGGCACGAGGCGTCGCTACACTACCGATCCCCTCAAAATCCTCGATCAGCAAGAAGTGGATCTAATTATTAATTTGTCAGCCAGTCCCTGGCATAACGAAAAGAATGAAATCCGCTCCACCCTCGTAACCGAAGCAGCCTGCCAATGCCATTGCCCGGTCGTTTACTGCAACCTGATAGGTGGTAACGACGAACTGATCTTTGATGGCCGGAGCCTGGTTGCTAATGGCGAGGGGGAAGTCATCTGCGCCATGGCCGCTTTTGAAGAGGATGTGCAGGTGATCGATCTGGACGAGACTTCCAACCAGATTGCACCGAGCTTCAACCAATCCGAGATGAAAGACATCCAGCAAGCACTTGTCCTCGGCTTGCGGGATTACGTGCACAAAACCGGCTTCAAAAAAGCCATAGTAGGATTAAGTGGTGGTATCGACTCAGCGGTAACAGCCGCCATCGCTGCCGAGGCACTTGGCAAAGAAAATGTAATCGGAATAAGCTTGCCTTCGGAAATTTCCAGCCAGCACAGTAAGGACGACGCACGTGATCTGGCGGAAAATCTCGGAATCGATTTTCACTACCTGCCCATTGCCGATGTGGTAGCAGCATCGGAAACCACTCTGCAGACCTTGTTTGAAGGACAAGAACGCGATGTGACCGAAGAAAATATTCAAGCCCGTGCTCGCGGATTGTTGTTAATGGCGCTCTCCAATAAATACGGAGCCCTGCTTCTGACCACTGGCAACAAAAGCGAATTGGCGGTTGGTTATTGCACCCTTTATGGCGACATGTGCGGAGGGTTGGCTGTTATATCCGACCTGCCAAAAACCAAGCTCTATGAATTCGCTAGATACCTGAACCGTAAAACGGAGTTAATCCCGGAATCCTCGATTACCAAACCACCCTCAGCGGAGCTCCGACCCGACCAAAAAGATGAAGACAGCCTTCCTTCCTACGATATCCTGGATGCTATTCTGAAAGCCTACATTGAGGAAGGCCGGTCGAGAGAGGATATCGCAGCAATGGGATTTGACCGCAAAGTTGTAAATGAAATGGTCCGCAAGGTGGACCTAAATGAATACAAAAGAAAGCAGGCGGCACCCGGATTGAAAATCACACCTCTGGCCTTCGGCGTTGGACGAAGAATACCTATAGTTCAGAAATATGTGAATTAGGAAAGAAATATGTGAATTTTGTAGGAGCGGATTTACGCCGTGATCCTAATCAAACTCGAATAATTCTCGCTGCATAAAGCCGCTTCTACAAGCAAAACTAAATAACTATGAGTAACTCGACAGACCTTTTTGATCGCGCCCAAAAGATTATCCCGGGGGGCGTGAATTCTCCGGTTCGAGCTTTCCGATCTGTGGGAGGAACGCCCTTCTTTACCAAACGAGCAGAGGGTGCGACACTGACCACAGCCGACGACAGGACGCTGGTGGACTTTGTTTGCACATGGGGTCCCTCCATTCATGGTCACAACGATCCAACTATTAGATCCTCTATCGCCGAAGCACTGGAGTCGGGCACTAGTTTCGGCACACCCAATCCATACGAAGTCACCATGGCTGAAAAAATCGTCAGCATGGTTCCGTCAGTTGAAAAGGTGCGCATGGTCAACAGTGGCACGGAAGCAACCATGTCAGCTATCCGCTTGGCACGGGGATACACAGGCCGCGACAAAATTATAAAATTCGCGGGTTGTTACCATGGACACGTCGATTCATTGCTCGTCCAGGCCGGCTCGGGAGCACTAACCCTGGGAAATCCTGATAGCGCCGGAATTCCAGCGAGCTTTGCTGCCGAAACCATAGTTTTGCCCTACAACGATAATGAAGCCTTGCAGGCGGCCTTCGAAAAATTCGGCGATGACCTTGCGGCAGTTATTCTAGAACCCTACCCGGCCAATGTTGGATTAATTTTCCCGAATGATGGATACCTGGAAAACCTGCGGGAATTGTGTACTCAAGCGGGAACTGTGTTAATCTTCGACGAAGTGATGACAGGATTTCGGGTCGCACCGGGTGGCGTTCAGGAACTCACGGGAGTGATTCCAGACCTTACCGCATTGGGAAAAATAATCGGCGGAGGACTACCAGTGGGAGCATTCGGCGGCAAAGCCGAGATCGTGGATTCAATTGCACCACTCGGGCCGGTTTACCAGGCAGGAACTCTGAGTGGAAATCCGTTGGCAATGGCAGCCGGAATTGCAGCGCTGGATAAACTCACTTCTGAGAATCGGTATCCACGATTACAAGAATTTGGGGAGCGCATCCGCCAGGCCCTCTTGGATGCCGCTCAGGAAAAAGGAATCGCTTTGCAAGTACCGCAAACCGGCAGCATGTTTTGTATGTTTTTCTCGGATGCTCCGGTGAAAAATTACAAAGAGGCAGTAGCTAGTGAAACGAGTCACTTTAAATCTATCTTTCACTTTGCACTCGAAAACGGGGTGTATTTGCCACCCTCTCCATTTGAAACCTGTTTTCTTTGTTCCGCCCATGAAGGGTTTGGTATAGATCAGGCTTGCGATGTATTGAGCAGGGCCATTAATAATCTGTGACAATCCTACAGTGGACCAAAACAGTGAACAACTTCTCCTTTTCGATCTCCCGAATCCCCTGGCTAAAACCTTGGGGCATTCATTTTTTCTGAGCCTGCCGGAAACGCCGGGTGTTTATCATTTTCGCGATTCGAAAGAACGGATCATCTACATCGGAAAATCGCGAAACCTTAAACAAAGGCTTAATTCTTACCGCAGCATCAAAGCTGAAAAAGCGGACAAGCGATTGGTCCGCCTGGTCAACGCTACCAACACGATCACCCACGAAACGTGTTCCTCGGGAAAAGCCGCCCTGCGCCTGGAAAATAAGCTGATCCGCGAACACAACCCTCGTTACAACCGGGCTCAGGTCTATCCCCACAAAAATCCCTATGTCATTTGCCGCTATGTCGGAAATCGTTTTGCCATTCGCCGTCACTCCGGACAGAAGGCTCCGGAAATAAAAAATGACGAGATGCTGTTCGGCTCTTTCCCGGCTGGATTGACGCCACGAGCCTTACGCGCCTGGCAACGATTACTGCTCATCGTCCAATTCCGGTCAAAAGACGGCTTCGAATTACCGGACAACCTCATGGAAAACCAGTATTACAAGCAACTCACGCTCAGTTTTGGACGAAGCCGCTTTAACCATTGGATCCAGAAACAATTTCTTTCTTATCTGGAAGGAAGACACCGCCTCGCACTTTGGGCCTTATCCTGTTCGCTTTTGGTAAGCCTTTTTCGCGTTGACCGCTCCCTGAGAAAGCTGTGCTGGAAAGATTGGAAATACACCTATCGCTTCTTCGCTGCCGGCCCTCGCAGAAACCGAAAGCTGAACAAAAGCCGAGGCAACCTCCCCAACAATCCGATCAGCCAAGCCGATGTATCCGATTGGTTGCTGGACCGCCGATTGTCATAATTGGGTTAGATACAATCGAACCGTTCCTAGGATGATTATTCGGTGAAAAGGGACATACGATTCCTAAAACTTCTCTGCGGGGTCAATGTCAGAGGCAAAAATATCATTTCAAAGGACGATTTTGACAGGCATTCGAAAACTTTGGATTCACGCATGTTCGCACCTAAATTCAAAATGGAAATATCCTTTTTCGCAGGAAATCAATCAGCATACCCAAACTAACTCGTATCGTCTGACAAGGTTTATCTGAACGGTTTTCCTACTTAGCCAGAGCTATAATGTTGTCTTATGATCAATTCCAGGCCATGGTCGAATAAACTCCTAAAGATTGGGGCAATAACGAAAACCACAGGCACAACGCCCTTTTCACCCTGCAAGAAATAAATCCGAAGGATGTCGTAACTCAACTGCCTCCTCAAAAAAACTATCGAATCTATTCACACCGGCTCCAGTGTGGTTTATTGGTCCATATCTAAAGCCTCAGCAACTAAAACCACATACATGAAACTCCCTGTCTCGCCAGTTTATCAGAAATTAAGTATCCGCAATCACAACAAGGTCTTCAAACTGAGACAATTATTCAAAGAGTTATAAGTTCGTTATTCTTTGCCTACCTCTGTTGAGATGTTCAGAAAACCCAATAACGTATCGCAAACGCTATCAAGCCGATCAACCCGAGAATCCAGATCAGGACACCAGCAACAGTTTACCGGCAACGCCTTCGCTTTCTTCCTGACGATTGAGTATCATGCCACAAAAAAGTCGAAAATCATCCGATGGACCCACAGGGCTATAAAAAGAAACGGATGGTTCCAAAGGTCCGCACTCCCTTCAATGTTACATCCGGCACGTCCGGATTACTGGTCAGGGTAAATACCAGAAAAAGGTAATAGATGTAGAGACCTCGCAACAGTTGAGGTACCAACCAGGGGTGACACATAGCCTTAACCCATTGGTAACGGCCAAACAGAATCATCAATACTAAGAATGGGGCTGTCGAAAGAGTAATCAGCCAGAACAGCGAATTGAGCCGTGCTTCCCAAAAAATTTCTACGATTCAGACAGGCATGGGCTAGAAACGAGGAGTGAAAAGGAAAAAACATCTTTTAACATCCCATTCATTCTTCCTTCTTTTCTTCTTTCCAGTACTTGACACTGAACATAATAACAGTGATTATTTTATCACTATGGATGAACTTACCTTACGCCAACAGGAAATTCTGGGTTTTCTGCAAGTATTTTCCCAGGAGAGAGGCTTCTGGCCCAGCATTCGAGAGATTCGCGACCATTTCGGGTTCAACAGCACCAACGCCGTAGTCGGACACTTGCGGGCCCTGGAAAACAAGGGCTATATTACCCGCATTGCCGGTCAGGCCCGGACCTACCGCATTACTTATGAGAACTCCGAGGAGGCACCGGCCGAAGCAGAATCTCTCGAGGTAATCGACATGCCCGTTTACGGCAATATCGCCGCCGGCTACCCCGACGGGATCGAGCAGGGAGACGCCATCGACCGCATCCAGGTCGACATCAATACCGCCGGCATCCGCCGCTCCCGTCGTTCCTTTGCACTTAAGGTACGGGGAGACAGCATGATCGATGCAGGTATTTACGATGGCGACATGGTCATCATCGAACCGGCCCTGCCCAACGATGGTGATATCGTAGCCGCCCTCATCGACGGAGCCACTACTTTGAAGCGCTTTATCAAGCCAGCTGACACCCCCCCCTACCTCAAGGCGGAGAATATTAACTATCCGGACCTGTATCCCGTATCTGAACTTGTGATACAAGGAATCGCACGTTCTATCGTGCGTAAGTTGTAGTGGCTAGGATCCAGGAGTCCTAAGCGCTCGCAAGGCTCAGGCTGTACCGCGGCTTCAATCCTGATTTCGGCCAGGACGGTGTAGGCTTTCACCCAAGCATCCTTGGCTTCATCCGAAAAATCAGGGCTCAAAACATCGCCCATGGCTACAACCAGGGCCTGACCCACCGTTTCGCAATGGGAGGATTCCACCCGATAGCCCTTGTACCTGGCTCTCAATTGACCCCTCATACAATTATCCTAATAGGCAACCGTTTCCACCAATTGAGATTCCACACGATCGTCCGAATTAGCCGTAAGAATTAAGGTCGTGCCAACCGGCACATCGGGAATGCCATTTACGGGCAGCGTGCCATCTCCCCTGCTTCGCGTTCCCAATACCGGTCGGCCATCCAAATACCGAAGATGCACGTCCGCAGTGGGGAGAGTTGCCAAAGGCGGTAGTGAAGAATCGGGTACGCGTCCGGTGGTTGAGGCGGTCCGATTAACTTGTCCGCCGCCTCTCGGTGCATCCCGCGGAGCATCAATAATATTTCGCAGGCGAAATGAAATAAGGGGATCCTTCAAACTCGGATCAAATTCGGTCTCCAAAAAATTCCAGGTTTGGAGCTCATCAGCTGCAGGAATTTCCAGATCCGGATTTTTAGCCTTACCACAATAGAGAGCATGCAACGTAACCTCCCGGCCATCGTAATCGACCATGTCTCTGCCAAAGCCTACCTTGAATCCGCGGCCGCCAAAATTGCGACCTATAGGACCACACGATGCCTCCAACAAACGATGCTCTTTATTTTCAACCACACTACCCAAATGAATGTCGCCATACACGCTGACCACCCCCGGCCGGCCACCCATAACCTGTAGCATGCGATCTACACCAGCTGTAACCCAGCCAGAGTAATCAGCCGCAACTCGATCTTCCTGTCCGAACTTATCTTGAAGCTCTTCATCAAATACCAGGCCCTGAAATATTGGGAAAAGACAGTTCATTCCGGTCATCATGATAAGTGGAGCGGTCTCTGTCCGAATATTTTCTTGAAACCAGGCAAACTGTTCTTCTCCCAATAAGGATCGGGTCACGTCACGACGATCGTAAAGGGCTCTCTTATGTCCCCAACCTTGTTTGCCCCAGATATTAGTGTCTTGTGAGGACCGCCATAGACGAGACTCCATAACCATAATCGCAAAGTCACCATTTGGCATTTTCCATTTGCGCCAATCTTTCGGATTCTCCGAACCGATCCAGTGCTCTGTTCCCTGTGCTAAGTGATGATTTATGGAAAAGTTGCGCTGCATATATTGGCTGTCCTGTCCGAGATCGTCAAATTTCCGAACCAGGATTTGCTCCGGTCCCTTCACGTCATCCATGCCATAGTCGTGGTCGCCTGGGTTAATTATGTTCCAATGCCGCATCATCTTCCAGCGACTGGTCTGATTGGCAATAGACAAAGTAACCATCTTATAGGCATCGTCAGTGCTTGGTGGAGCCTGGATCAATTCTAGGTACCATACATCGTCCTCCCAGTTGAGAATCTGCAGATTGTAATCTTCTAAATATTTATAGGCACCTTCTATAGGCTGACCGTGAATCCAGTTGCGCTGGTAGGTTTCCACCTCAGGGAGCGTGGATCCATTATGGTGAAGAGCATGACAGCTCAAGGTAGCAATCTTATAAGGCGCTTCCAATTGCGGTAATCGACCTACATAACCTTTAGTTCCCAGATAGCCATCTTCCTCCAGAGCGGGCCTGGGGTCGGGAGTTACGTCCACACCATCTTTCCAGACAGTATAAAAGAGTGTCTTGTTAGCGGGATTATACGGTAACTTTACATTCACTACCGAAGTATAACGCCGCCATTCATTGTCGATTATACTAGCTTCCCCAGCAACCGGAACGTTGCTCCACCCTCCTCTTGGATTTTCTGTGTCAGAAATACGAATACTTGAAATTTTTCCGTCGCTGCGGAAGAGCGCCATAAACTTACAGACCCACTTCCCGTCAACTAACTGAAGCGAGTCTCCTAACGGGTACGCAACGTGCAGCTCGTTCAGAAGAATTGCTTTCGGTTGGTTATCGCCTGGAACGATTTCAACTTTATTCACCTCAAAGTCCAAGGAACCGTAGGCGACCAGTCCCAGGTAGCCGTCTGTGTAATAAGACCGATTCACATTTTTCTTGGTAATCGTAAAAGCCTGCCCCCCATATTCCAAGCTAACCGTGACTTCCGCTGTCTCCGTTGAGTCTCCTTGGACATCTACAACAATGCTCAATGAGTCCCCCGCTTTGAACTGAGGTGTGGGAACGGGGCGTGTGCCTTCCAGGGGCCGCTCCTTTTGCCCATGTTCGGTCAATTTGAACACACCGGTCTTTTCCCAAATCACCATCCAGGAAGAGGCGCCTTTCGGGGCCCCACGAAATTCACGAGTCTCAAAAAGGGATTCTCCGCCAAAGCATATTCCCATGAATCCGTTTTTCTCGCCACGGCCCTTGGGTTGAGTGTCTTTTATAGTAAAAAAACCCTTTAACTTAAAATTTCCTTTAAGGCTCCATTCCCTTCTCCAAATCATTCCGAGGGGAAGATTCGGAAGCCGATCGCCCGGCCGGTTCTCAATTTCCTTTCCCCCTTGTGACCAGTGCCAGGGATAACTAGTTATGGGATTTTTATTACCCAGGTTTTTGAAGCGCCGACGCAAGGCATTGTCTTGTAACTTCCAGTACCCTGGGCTCATGGATTCCCAGCCATGTCCATGATAACGAGAGTCCGCTCGTTGAAAATCATCCACATCCTGCCAATCGGCGAAGAGCGGAATCCAGGAAATTAGGACAAGAAGCGTAAGTAATACTGAATTTTTCATAGGGTATTTGGATTTCAAATGAAGATTTCCGGCAACGCCAACCAAATGAATCTTTCAAGCAGAATTTCACCAGCTTTAGCCCTGATCGCTTGACTCATAATAATAAACTGGAATTCTACTGAACCACTCTGTAAGTAAATAGCATGTCTTCTCAAATTAAACAAAAAATGGTGTCGCGTCGCGAGTTTATCGAACTAAGTGGCAAGGCTGCCGCTGCAGCAGCTGTATCCACCTTGGCATCTCCCTCACTAACCTTGGGGTCGGACCCAATGGCCAATCCCGTCAGGGTAGCACATATTGGCATGGGCGTGCGAGGAGGCCGCCTGCTCCAATACACATCTTCAATTCCCTCCGCCAAAGTTGTAGCCATTTGCGATGTTTACAAACCTCACATGCAAAAGGGAGTATATGGAGCGAACAATCCGGAAGTAAAATCCTACCACGACTACAGAGATCTGCTGGACGATCCAGAAATCGAGGCCGTTGTCATTGCCTGCCCGGATCATTGGCACGAAAAAATGCTCATCGACGCGGTGAAGACAGGTAAGGACGTTTACTGCGAAAAGGGCTGGACGACTTCGGTGTCAGCCGCAAAACGAATGCGCGCAGCGGTAAAGAAATATGGCCGGGTCATGCAACTCGGGCACCAGGGGCGCCAATATGCGGCAGCAGATGTCGCACGAAAGATGATCGAGGATGGAGCTTTGGGAGACATTACATTGATCAAAATCGGGCGTTACTTCAACGGCACGGCCGACCGACCAGCTTGGCGCTGGTATGGAGATTACTCAAATTACGTTAAACCCGATGCAAAACAGGTCATAAAAGATCTCGACTGGAAACGCTGGCTTGGATCTTCCAAACGAATCGATTTTAATGAGAGACATTTTTGGCACTGGCGTTGTTACTGGGAATATGGCACCGGCCAGGCAGGAGATCTACTATCTCATGAAACAGACTTTATACAATCCATAACCACTTTCGGTATCCCCAGCCATTGTAACTGCTCCGGGCTAAATGCATTCTGGAAGGATGACCGGGAAGTCCCAGATACCTGGATGTCCACCTACCAATGGGATGATAAAAATTGCACCATGCTATTTGAGGGCAGCCAAAACTCAAAGCGTATGCAAACACCAGAATTCGTTGGTCGCGGCGCACGCATGATATTCAACAACATTGGACAATCGGCATCGCGTTTTGAGGTTTACGCAGATGACCGAGCTTATGTTCCATCGCAGTACCCACAACCGCAACCCACTTTTACCTTCGCAGCAGGCAAAGAACACAGGAAACCAAGCCACATGGAAAACTTTCTGCAATGCGTGCGTACGAGGGAAAAGGCCTGGTGCAACGAAGACGAAGCCTTCATCGAGGCGGTCACCATGCTTATGTCGGTCGAATCCTACAAGAAACGTCGTCAGGTTCGTTGGGATCCCAGACGGGAACGCATCGTGTAATCGGAAAATATCATTTGCTATAAAGACTGCTGGGGAAATAAATCACCTCAACTGAACTTGAAGAATCCATGTGAAATCATTACTCACATTTCTTAGCGTCCTCATATTGCTCGCCGTTGATCTGCTTCAGGCTCAGGACCATAGTCCGATACCAGCGACAATGCTCTTGCCGGAATCTGCGCTGCCTGAATACGAAAAGGAAATCGACCATGCCGGTTACATCAGTATGGATGTCGATCGCGGTGTGTTGACTCGGGGCAACCTAACCTACCAGAACATCTGCTATAATTGTCATGGTGACCTCGCCCTGCCCGGTTCAATCCCGGATTCTTTGCGATTCAGCGAAGAACAGTTCAAGCACGGAAACGATCCATACACCATGTACCTCAGCACTACACGTGGTTGGGGTAAAATGGCTCCCCTGGTTCAGCTGACCCCGAAGGAAAAGTACGAAGTGATTCACTTCATTCGCGAGAAATACATTAAGCCGAACAATCCAGGCCAATATTTTGAAGTAACCAAAGATTACTTGGAAGGCTTGCCCAAGGGAACTTCTCGTGGCCCAAAACCAGTCAAACGAGAGCCCTGGAAAGATTTCCATTACGGAAGCTTCATAATGAAATCTTTGGAATTGGTGGGGCCTGATACTCTACCTCAGCCCCGTTTTACCGCGGAACAAATTGCCTGGGAAAGAGCGGGAAACCCCAGGGCCGACACCCTTTCGCCAAATGCAAATATCGCCTACAAAGGCATTGCCATGCGTTTGGATGAGGGCGAAGGCGGCATGCCCAAAGGCAAGGCATTTACCCTATTCGAGCATGACACGCTCCGCTTGGTGGGGGCATGGATAGGCGAAGGATTTATTGATTGGAATGAAATACAACTCGATGGCACGCATGAAGCCCATGCAAAATCGGTAGGAGAAGCTCAATTCGAATTACTTGATGGACCTGGCTGGGCTAACCCCAAAAACGGAAAGTTCACTGATCCTCGCTTTATAGGTAAAGATGGACGACGATTTGGACCCCTTCCAGACTCCTGGGCAAAATATCTTGGGCTATACCAGTATGGTAATCGGCAGGTCATATCCTACAGAATCGGAGATACAAAAATCCTGGAATCGCACCGCTTCATTGATTCCGGATCAAAACCTGTCTTTTCACGAATCCTAAACATTGGAAAATCCTCCAGTGATCTGATAACCCGAATTGCCAAATTCGGTATTGGAATCACCACTACAAGCACTCAGGTGAAACAAGGAAAGGAGGGGAATATATTAACCTTGGAGATTCCCGCCGAGGCGACACCCCTGAATATTGAAATATTCCTGGCCAAGGAAATGTCAGGAAAATTGGAGGAGCTTGCCGCCCACATCAATCCCG
>CEUS01014935.1_pt1 | contig 12223 bp, 8 predicted proteins | sample 427031 | NCBI WGS metagenome assembly CEUS01 (sample SAMEA2622837, study PRJEB7988) | marine metagenome | biome: marine biome (ENVO:00000447); feature: marine epipelagic mixed layer (ENVO:xxxxxxxxx); material: "saline water (ENVO:00002010), including plankton (ENVO:xxxxxxxx)" | depth 140 m | reverse complement strand
CGGCTTAACCCGTTTTCGACCCTGCCGAGCTATGGCATCGACTACTGGCCGACGGAGGCCAAGCTTATTCAGGTCGATATCAATTCCGACCGGATCGGCCTGACTAAAAAAGTCACCGTGGGCATCCAGGGCGACGCCAAAATCGTGGCTGAGCAGCTTCTCGAACAACTAAGCCCGACCGCTGGCGACGAGGGCCGCCAGGAACGGCGTGATTTGACGGCGGCAGCCAAGTCAGGCTGGCTTCAAGTCCTTTCGTCCATGGACCATGAGGAAGACGACCCAGGTACCACTTGGAACCAGCGTTGCCGCGATAGCGAACCAGGCCGTATGTCACCGCGCCAGGCCTGGCGTGCCATTCAGGCGGCTATGCCGACCGAAGCGATCATGTCGACGGATATCGGCAACAACTGCGCCATCGGTAACGCCTACCCCACCTTCGAGGAAGGCAGGAAGTATCTCTCGCCGGGCCTATTTGGGCCGTGTGGCTATGGCTTTCCCGCGATCCTCGGTGCCAAGATCGGCCGTCCGGATCTTCCGGTCGTTGGCTTCGCCGGCGATGGTGCCTTCGGCATTTCCATGAATGAGATGACCGCGTGCGGGCGCAACGATTGGCCCCCCATCACCATGATCATTTTCCGCAACTATCAATGGGGGGCTGAAAAGCGCAATACGACCCTTTGGTATGAGGACAACTTTGTCGGCACCGAGCTGAACGTTGGCGTGGAATACGCTGAGGTCGCCGAAGCCTGTGGCGTGAAGGGCGTGAAAGCCGAAACGATGGAGAGCCTGACCGAGGTGCTAAACACCGCGATCAAGGAACAGATGGAAGACAACACCACCACTTTCATCGAAGTGGTCCTGAATCAGGAGCTGGGCGAGCCTTTCCGGCGCGACGCCATGAAGGCGCCCGTCGCCGTTGCCGGTATCGACTCTAACGACATGCGGCCTCAGAAGGGCGACTAAAAAAACCCTACACCATGGGGTATGAGACGGGCATACGTGCCCGTCTCATGCCCCACCGGTGGTCGGTTGCATAATCACTTTTTTTGTCACGACCGGGGTTTGCAGCGAGGGTTTCGACAGCTAGGCACCGGTGGTCCTGGCTCGACCCAGTTGCTCGGGTTTCGGTAGACGGGCTTCAGGTCAGCGCCAGCGGCCGAATGTAAGACTTCGCTCACCATCTGTGCGTTCGACATAGACCAGGCGATCAGCGGAACCACCAGCTACGTGCGGCATTAAAGCGTGTCGATCAGCGGGAGTGGTGACGGAGCCGGAAGTTGTGTCCTTCGGTGTCCCAGCCAGCTTAACGGGGGTTCTCTGGTGACCCTTGGTGCGCAGGCACGCTGCAGCTGATCGATGATATCATGACGCATTCCACCCGGGCACGGCCTCGCGTTGGTTCCGAGGACGTCACAGCTGCGAAAACCCTAGCGGTGCCACGATGAAAGACTGAAACCCACACGGAGCGGGCACCCCGATCGTTAGGGGCCTAACAGCGGTCCGAAACTTTCTCGCCGTCAGGAAAGATCAGGCGGATGCACCTCTGTCTTTCCGGCAGGCAAGCCTGCTGGCAAGGATTCTACTCAAGCGGTCCAACCCCTTACGGGATAGTTCCTTGCAAGGGGTTTGGTGTCCGTTTAGCTTCGGTGGCTCCCGGGAACTTCGCGCGCCCGGGCCTTCTCACGAAACGCCGGGAACGCTCATTTTGCCGAGTTGGTGGAGCAGTGGAAGCCTCATCCCGGTAAACGACATTGCCGTGGATCTGGGGACGGCTAACACCCTCGTTTACTTGAAGGGCGAGGGGATCGTCCTCAACGAACCCTCGGTCGTCGCCGTTGAGCGCGGCTCCCACCGTATCATGGGCATCGGCCTCGAAGCTAAGCGCATGCTCGGCCGCACCCCTGATGGCATTGAGGCCGTTCGCCCGCTCAAAGACGGAGTCATCGCGGATGTGGACGTGACGGAGATGATGCTCCGGCACTTTCTCAAACAGGTGACCGCTAAGCGCGTCTTCCGGCTAAAGCCACGCGTGGTATGCGGGGTCCCCTCGGGTATCACCGAGCTCGAGCGGCGTGCTGTGCGCTCCTCGGCGATCTCCGCCGGCGCCAAGGCGGTCTACATGGTCGAAGAACCGATGTCGGCCGCCATCGGTGTAGGGCTTCCTGTAGAGACTCCCACCGGCAATATGGTGATAGACATTGGCGGAGGTACGACGGAGATCGCAGTCATTGCACTCTCGGGTATCGTCAGCAATACGTCTATCCGAGTAGGAGGGGACGAGCTCGATACATCGATTGTCACGTTCCTACGCAAGAACTACAACCTTCTCATTGGTGAGCCCACCGCCGAGTCGATCAAGATCCAGATCGGTTCAGCGTTCGACGTCGGTGACGAACGTGAGATGGAGGTCAAGGGACGGGACCTTGTCTCCGGCATCCCGAAAACGGTCACAGTACACTCCCAGGAGATCCGGGAGTGTACTCATGAGCCGATCCAGGCGATTGTCGAGGCCGTCCGTCGGGCCCTCGAGATCACCCCGCCCGAGCTCTCCTCGGACATCGTGGACCGGGGCATAGTGATGACCGGAGGTGGGTCCCTCATCCGTGGGCTCGACCGTCTGCTCCAGCACGAGACTAACTTGCCCATCCATCTCGACGAAGAGCCCTTGACCTGCGTGGTGCGCGGTGCTGGGCGCATCCTCGACGAGATGGAGAAATACAGAAACGTTCTGAGCACCTGAGGTCCGTCAAAGGGAAAGCGGACCGCAGTGTGGCCGCAGTCAACCTAGACGGTGTAGTGCCCGGCACGCTTGACGGAAGCGAGGGTAATCTCAGGAGGGCGTCGGCCCTGGGACGGGGTGCGGGCGCCAACAGTTCCGATACTCCCTCTCGGTATTCGCATCCGGACCTCGGACCATGTCGGCCTACACGACCGAAACCGTTGATAGCTCGGGTCGCCGCCAGTTGATGGCGACGGTGGTTTTCCTGGTAGCTGCGGTGGTGATTTCATACCTCCCGGCATCGACTCAACAGCACGTCGCTGCTTCGCTTCGTGGCACTGTACTGAGGCCGTTCGTAGCTACCCAGGAGGCGATCATCACCGTGGGTTCGCGGGCCTCTGAAACGGCTGGACTCCGCAGGCGAGTGGACTCTCTGGTGGCGGTGATGACGGCGGAGGGCGCGCTTGTCGAGGAGAACCGCAGGCTGCGAGAGATGCTCGAGTTGTCCAGGAAGGTGGGTCCTACCTTCGCGGCCGCGACCGTAGTGCGGGCGGGGACTACCGGTTCTGAGAGCACCTTCTTGGTCGACGTGGGGTCGACCGAGGGAATCAACCCCAACGCGCCGGTTATTAGTTCCCAAGGCTTGCTGGGGATGATCCGCGACGTGCGGACAGACCAAGCGGTCGGAATGGACTGGACGCATCCAGACTTCCGGGCGAGTGCCATGACTGCTGACGGTGCCACGTACGGCGTCGTAGAAAGCCGGCGCGGTCTCTTCCGGGAGGAGGACCGCTTGGTCCTAGACGGCACCGCGTTCCACACCCGCTTGGAGGATGGCACCGTAGTCTTGACCAGCGGGCTGGGGGGGGTCTTCCCACGTGGGGTTCCAATCGGGCTAGTCAGCGGGCAGGCCTCGGCCGAGGGCGGATGGCGCAAGAGCTATTGGCTTCGGCCCCTGGCTGAGCCGGGGGTCGCGACTCACGTCCTGATTGCGGTGGGGGACTCTGCGGATGGGTCCATGGATCTGTCACCCGTCTGGCCCGGTGGTGCGGTGATGACCGAAGAGCAACTCGCGGCGCGGGATCAGGCTCGTCGGGACAGCCTGAACGCGCTGGGGGACAGCCTCCTAGTCATGAAGCGGATGATCGCGGACCTCGCGCCTCGCGATGGCCTGGGTCAAAGCGGGCCCAGCGGCGCGCGGCCGGAAGTTACCCGTCGGTGAGGGGGTCGCTACGGGTTTGGTTTACTATCGTACTGCTGGTATTCCTTCACTTCCTACTCCACTTGGGATTTGGGTTCGGGGACGTTGCTCCCGACCTACTCACGATCTCGCTCCTTTTGGCGGCGCGCGAAGTCGGGATGGGCACCGCGGCCGGTATTGGGTTCCTGTTCGGTCTCCTTCTCGACGCTTTCAGCATCCTGGCTTTTGGCGCGAACACGGTTGCGATGGCAGCCCTGGGTGCTGCGGGTGCGCGAACCCGGGACCTGTTCGTCGGAGATTCTTTCTTCTTTGTGGTCTTCTACCTGTTTCTAGGCAAATGGGCCAAGGACCTCCTACACTGGCTGCTGGTAGGAGAGGGCTTGCGTGAGCCCTTTTTCCAGGCGCTTCTAGTTCAGTCGTCGCTAAATGCGGCGTACGTGGCTGTTGTGGGTGTCCTGGCTGTCACGATCACGAATGCCTGGTGGGAGTCGCCGCGATGAAGACGCAACATCCGCATACGCGCCGCCGGCGAGCCATGGGAGCGGTGGCAGGACTTCTCCTGACCTTCACTTTCCTGGCAGGTTCGTTCTTCCGTGTGCAGGTGCTGGCCTCGAGCGATTACAAGCTCCGGGCCGAGGACAACCGGCTCAAGCGGTTGGACGTGCCCGCTCCGCGCGGCACCATCTTCGATCGAAACGGACGCGTCATCGCGGACAACGTCCCAGGTTACGCGGTCACCATCCTGCCGGCGTCACGCGATTCGATCATGGCCACGCTCGCCCAGCTTCAGCCCTACGTGAAACTGACGGATGCGGAGCTCTCCCGGCTAGAGGCAACCGAGAGCCGATACCCACGCCAGCCTCTGACCGTCAGCGCAGACGTGGGTTTGGAGGCCGCTGCGGCGCTGTTGGAGCGACGCTCCGAGTTTCCCAACGTATACGTGGAGATGCGCCCGCAGCGGCGGTACGTGGGTGGTCCGGCGGTATCGCACGTTCTCGGTTACATCGGGGAGATTACGTCGGAGGAACTGGGTAGCGCGAGGTTTCCCGCCGACCGATATCAGCCGGGGATGATTGTTGGAAGGACCGGAATCGAGCGGCAGTACGAGTCGATCCTCCAGGGGAAACCTGGTGTGCGTTACGTCGAGGTGGACGCCAGAGGTCGCGTAGTGGGCGACTTCGCCGGCTCCACATATCGACCCAGCATGGCCGGAGGGGATCTGCGGTTGTCGATAGACCTCGAGCTACAGCAGTGGATTGACTGGATCTTCCCTAAAGAGAAGATGGGAGCGGTGGTCGCCATCGATCCTACCGATGGTACCATACTGGCCCTTTATTCCGCTCCCAGGTTCGATCCCAACGATTTCGTGGGGGGGGTCGATCCAGAACTATGGGAGCAGCTGAACAGCGATCCCGGTAAGCCCCTGTTCAACCGCGCTGTGCTCGGGCTCTACCCACCTGCGTCCACGTTCAAGCTGGCCACCGCGGCTATCGCGCTGGATTTGGGTCTGATCGGTCCCCAAGACGACATGCCGGTCCCCTGCTCGGGCGGCATGTCGTATGCTAACCGGTACTGGCGGTGCTGGGAGCCGCAGGGACATGGCTCGCTCGACCTGGCGGGGGCGATCCAGCACTCCTGCGACGTCTATTTCTACCAGCTCGGACTCAAGATCGGCCTCGAGAGGTTGCTTCAGGAGGGGACTACTAACATCGGTATGAGCCGCCAGTGCGGGGTCGATCTGCCCGAGGAGAAGGCGGGCATTTTCCCGGCTGACGCTAACTTCTGGCAGAACCGCTTTGGGTACTCACCGAACGAGAGTGAGGTGCTCTCTCTGGCGATCGGCCAGGGCCCGAATTCCCAGACTCCCCTTAAGATGGCGCAGTTCTACACGGCGTTAGCCCGTGACGGGTCGAGCCCAGCCCCGAGCTTCTTCATAGGGCGGCAGGACGAGGCCGAGGGATTCGAGCTGAAGCTGAATGCCGAGGGGATCGAGGCGCTGCGGCAAGGGATGCGTCAGGTGGTAGGACGCGGTGGGACGGCGTACATGTCGTCGCTCCCGTACTGGGATTTGATGGGAAAGAGCGGTACCGGGCAGAACTCACTTTCCCTTCAGGGTCTGGCCGATGATCATGCGTGGTTCGCCGCCATTGCAGGGCCTCGCGGGAAACCACCGGAAATTGTGGTTGTCACGCTCGTGGAATTCGGCGGCGGAGGCTCGGCGGTCGCGGCACCGATTGCTGCCAAGGCTGCGGACTTGTACCTGCGCCGGAAGTATGGCGTGCCTGTCGACACCATTCAGACCCTTCGCGAACACCGGATTACGGGCCGCCCGATCCGGTAAGAGCCGAATCTCATGCTCTCGCTCCTCGAGAAGTGGGCTGTCGACGGTCGCCTCGCGCTGGGCGTGTTTCTGTTGTCGCTTTTCGGTGTCGCGATGATTTACTCGGCCGGGGCGGTGAACACGCCCGACCCGGTCGTGTCCGACGCTTGGCAGCGGCAGGTCCTGTGGTTCGCCATCGCGCTGCTCGCCTTCACACTGGTGGCTCGGATTCCCCTGGGATGGTGGGAATGGGTTGCGGTCCCGGCCTATGTGGTCACGCTCGTGCTGCTGGCCGCTACCCTGGTGGTCGGAACGGGTGCTGGTACCGCGGCAAGCACCAAAAGCTGGATTGACTTAGGTGCCTTCAGATTCCAGCCCTCGGAGCTGGCTAAGCTGGCTACTGTGCTCGCGCTGGCCAGGCTCCTTTCCACTCGGGATGAACCTCCCGCCGGATTGCGTGACCTGCTCGCGCCTGGACTACTAGTGGGGGTGCCGCTCGGGTTTGTCATGCTTCAGCCAGACTTGGGATCGGGCATGGTGTTCGTCGGCGTCCTGTACGGGATGCTTTACTGGGCGGGAACGCCGCCGCTCATGCTGCTGCTTGTAGCGAGTCCGGTTGCCGGGCTCATCCTGTCCTTCGACACGCGCATTTGGTCCGTCTACATCGTCGTTCTATTCCTGGTGCTGTACCTGTATCGGTACCGCCTTTTCCTGTACGAATCGGCGGCAGTGATTTTGGTCAACGTCGCGGCCGGGGCGGTCGCCGCTCCGCTATGGAGATCGTTCAGACCTTATCAGCAAAATCGGCTGCTGGTCTTCCTAGACTCGACCGTCGACCCGAAAGGGGCAGGCTACAACTTGCTGCAGTCGAAGGTAGCGATCGGAAGCGGCGGAATTTCGGGCAAAGGCTACCTCCTCGGCACTCAGAAACGTTTCGATTTCCTGCCTGAACAGCACACCGATTTCATCTTTAGCGTGATCGGCGAAGAACTCGGGTTCGTTGGAGTTGGTGTTGCCCTCCTACTGCTCGGCTACGTCCTATATCGACTAGTGCGGATGGCCGAGAAGGCCAGCGATCCCTTTGCCGGCCTGGTGCTGTTCGGTATCTTTGGCCTTTGGTTTGTGCACATTTTCGTGAATACCGGGATGACCGTTGGCATCGTTCCCATCGTGGGCATCCCGCTTCCTTTCATGAGTTACGGCGGCACATTCCTCGTTGTTTCTTGGCTGGCGGCGGGCATTGCAGTCCGCCTGGCGCACGAGAGGTAGACTGGGAAACGAATGGCTTGGTTTCGGAAAGAGAAGAAGCCGCTTCGCTCTGCGGAGCGCCGGGACGTTCCCACGGACGTTTTTGTAAAATGCGAGGGCTGCGGCGAAGCCATATATCGCGAGAAACTCACGCATAACCTCGAGGTGTGCCCGGACTGCGGTTTTCATTTCCGTATCGACGCGGAAGCATACGTCGAGCTACTTATCGACGATGGTAATTTTAACGAGTTGGACATGCATCTGCGTGCTGCAGACCCCCTCCGGTTCACCGATCTCAAGGCGTACATAGATCGCATCGGGATATCCGAGGCTAAGGGTCAGGGTGAGGCTGTCATTACCGGCACTGGTGTGATCGACGGGATGCAGGTGGCACTCGCTGTCATGGATTTTCGCTTCATCGCAGGTTCCATGGGGTCGGTTGTCGGGGAGAAGATCTCGCGTTGTGGTCGGGTGGCGCTGGAGCGTCGTATTCCTCTAGTTATCGTAAACGCTTCCGGTGGCGCACGCATGCAAGAGGGCATCTACTCCCTTATGCAGATGGCCAAAACCTCCGCGGTGCTCGCCGATCTCCACGAGGCTGGAATCCCCTACGTTTCGATCCTGACCGATCCCACCACGGGAGGCGTCACGGCCTCTTATGCGATGCTGGGCGATGTCCACTTGGCTGAACCCGGTGCCTTGATCGGGTTCGCGGGGCCGCGCGTGATCGAAGAGACGATCAAACAGGAGCTTCCCGACGGTTTCCAGCGCTCCGAATTTCTTCTTCGCCACGGGATGGTGGACCGCGTGGTCGACCGACGTGAACTCAAGGCCGAGTTAGCGATCGTTCTCCGCCATATGGGGAACGCCTGGGAGAATCATTCCTGAGCCTTTCTGGCCCACGCTTGCGAGGCAGGGCAGGATTGACACCGGACCGGCTTGACCGGCCTGTCACAGACCCTCTCTTCTCCCACCTCTTCCCCTCGCTGGCTACTGGGGTCCCTTGGGGACTCGAGCGTGTGAACTCGGCTCTGGATGAGCTCGGAAATCCCCATCATGGCTACCCCACGCTCCACGTGGGAGGAACCAACGGAAAGGGGTCGGTCGCTGCGACTCTCGCGGCCATTCTGTCGGCGGGTCATCTGCGCACAGGTCTCTACACATCGCCGCATCTCTGCTCGTTTCGGGAGCGCTTCCAGATCTCCGGGCGTCCTGTGGAGGAGGCGTGTCTGGTGGTGGCGGCCGACGAGATCAGGGACGTTATTGTCCGTCACGGGCTCACTTCTTTCGAGGCGGCCACAGTGCTTGGCCTCCACTTGTTCGCACGGGAACAAGTGGCCGTGGCCGTGCTAGAGGTGGGCTTGGGGGGACGACTGGACGCCACTAACGTGGTCAGCCCTGAGGTTGCTGTGGTGACCAATGTCGCGGTGGACCATGCGGAATTCCTTGGCGACACTAGGGACTTGATCGCTGTCGAGAAAGCGGGTATTGCGAAAGAAGGGGTTCCGTTCGTCACAGCCGAAACTGATCCAGGAGTGCTTGAGGTCTTTGGGGCTATCTGCGCAGAACGTGGTACACCTCTGCATGTCCTGGCACCCGGCGACCTGCGGGACGTGGAGGTGGTGACGGACCACACGACCTTCACCATGGTGACTAGGGGTTGGGGGGAGCTCCGCATCACGACCCCGCTGGTCGGCTCCCACCAGGCCGTCAACGCAGCCCTTGCAGTGAAGGTGTTGGAGCACGCTACTGTAGAGCTGCGTCCGTCCGCCCGCGCTGTAGTGGACGGCGTGGCAGGGGTGAGCTGGTCTGGTCGCGACCAGATCGAGGAGATAAGTGGTCGCACCTGGATTCTTGATGTGGCACACAACTCAGCTGGCGTGGGATCCCTGGTCGACGTGCTCGACCGTATAGATCTTCCCCGCCCCTGGGTGGCCCTTATCGGAGTCCTCGGTGACAGGGATTGGAGGAATATGCTACCCCCAGTCCTACAGAGGGTGGACCGTGCTATACTGACCCGACCTTCATCCGCTCCCCCCGAGCGGTGCTGGGACATTACGGAAGCGGCGGAGGTCTTCGGTGCTCTCCTCTCGGCGGGCTATCCACTCACTACGGAGCTAGACTTCAACGACGCCTTTGATGGTGTCCAGGCCGGTCCTCCAGGAGGGACGGTGGTAGTCACGGGTTCATGCCACACCGTAGGCGACGCCCTGAAACGGTTGGACCGTTGTCCGTTTCCGGTATAGCTGGAGGCAAGAGGCCGTCGGGGTCAACAACCGGTTGTACAAACCCCATCGAGCCATAGATTTACACCCCACCATGTCCAATAAATTCAAACGTCTCCCCGGGTTCCGGGACTTCCCTCCCGAGGACCTCACGGTCAGAGCCCATGTGTTCGAAGCCTGGCGCCGGGTCTCCCGGCGCTACGGTTTTATGGAGTACGACGGCCCTCCGCTGGAGCCGCTTGAGCTCTACGTGGAGAAGAGCGGTGAGGAGATCGTCGCTCAGCTGTACAATTTCCAGGACAAGGGGGACCGAGAAGTGGCGCTCCGGCCCGAGATGACGCCATCCCTGGCGCGTATGTTGGCGGAGCGGAGCCGCTCCCTGCCCAAGCCGATCCGCTGGTTCAGCGTGCCCCAACTGTTCCGCTACGAACGTCATCAGCGCGGGCGGTTGCGCGAGCATTTCCAGTGGAACGTGGATGTGGTCGGGGAGAAAGGCGTATCGGCGGACGCCGAGGTGTTGGCGATAGGGATTGACGGGCTACGCGAGCTCGGACTCACCGACCAGGATGTGCGGGCCCGGGTCTCGGATCGGCGTCTGCTGTCGGCCCTTCTCGGGGCGGTTGGGGTGGAAGAGGAGCGGCGACCCGCGGCGTTTTCAGTGATCGACAAGATGGAACGCGAAGGTCCGCACAAGAGCCGGCAAAGGCTGTCCGCTGAGACAGGTGTCTCTTCGGCTATGGCGGGAGATGTCCTCGAGCTCTTGGGTGCCGATCTGGATACCGTAGCGGCGCATTTTCCCGAGCGTGACGAGGTGGGCCAGGAGGTGGCCCGCCTGAGTGAATACATGGATATACTAGACGCCATGGGCGTGGGGTCGTTCGTGGAGCTCGATCTCCGCATCGTCCGTGGGCTTGCCTACTACACGGGGATCGTGTTCGAACTGTTCGACCGAAAGGGTGAGCTGCGCGCTATCTGTGGGGGAGGGCGTTACGATCGACTGCTCGAGTTGGTTGGGGGCGAAGCGCAGCCTGCGGTTGGTTTCGGAATGGGGGACGTCGTGTTGACCGATCTATTGGGGGAACGCGGGCTCCTTCCCAACACCGCTCGCTCGCTGGACTTCTACGTGGTCGCAGTGGGTGAGGAGCTCCGCCCCCGGGCGTTGTCCTTGGCGCAGGCTCTGCGCGAGCGCGGGCGAAGTGTGTCGTACTCGCTTAAGCGCCAGGCCGTGGGAAAGCAGTTTAAGAGCGCTGTGACAGAAGGGGCTCGCGAGGTGATCGTACTGGGTCCCGATGAGGTGGCACGGGGCGTGGCGGTCGTGAGGGACATGGTGTCGGGGAAGGAACGTGAGGTAAGTCTAGAGGATCTGGGGGATGACGGATGGCGGATGAGAGAAAGCTGACGCCCCGGGGGGAAGACTTCGCGGCGTGGTATAACGAGGTCGTTCTGCGTGCCGAATTGGCCGATTATTCCCCCGTGCGCGGGAGCATGGTCATCCGCCCGTGGGGCTACGGCATCTGGGAGAACATGCAGGCGGCGCTGGATCGTCGCTTCAAGGACACTGGCCACGAGAATGCCTATTTCCCGTTGCTTATTCCGATGAATTTCATCGAAAAAGAGAAGGCGCACGTAGAGGGTTTCAAACCCGAGCTCGCTGTGGTGACCCATGCGGGCGGCAAGGAGCTCGAGGAGTCGCTTGTGATCCGGCCCACGTCCGAGACCGTCGTTTACCACATGTATGCGAAGTGGGTGCAGAGCTACCGGGATCTTCCCGTGCTCATGAACCAATGGGCGAACGTGATGCGATGGGAGCTGCGCACCCGGCTCTTCCTGCGCACGGCGGAGTTTCTCTGGCAAGAGGGGCACACTGCGCACGTGTCCTCCGAAGAGGCCGAACAGGAGACCCAGTTGATCCTGGGCCTGTATAGGGAGTTCATGGAGAGCTGGATCGCGATGCCGGTGCTAACTGGCCTGAAGACCGAGTCCGAGAAGTTCGCGGGAGCAGTGCGGAGCTACTCCTGCGAGGCATTGATGCAGGACAATCGAGCTCTTCAGGCCGGTACTTCCCACTTCCTCGGCCAGAACTTTTCGAAACAGTTCGACCTCAAGTTCCAGAGCGTGGAGGGGAAGGATGAGTACGCTTGGAACACGTCCTGGGGAGTCTCCACCCGCATGGTGGGTGGCATGGTGATGACCCACGGTGACGATCAGGGAATCGTGGTGCCGCCGCGACTGGCGCCTGTGCAGGTCGTCATCGTGCCCATCATTAAGGGCGGAGACGCCAAGGCCACCGCGATCCATCACAAAGCAGAAGAACTCGCGGGAATGCTCACAGCCCAGCATGTGCGTGTGAAGGTAGATCGCCGGGACCACTTGAGCCCCGGCGCTAAGTTCTATGAATGGGAGCGCAAGGGTGTGCCGTTTCGCTTGGAATTGGGTCCGAAGGATCTGGACAAGGAGCAGGTAGTGCTGGTCCAGCGCGTTGCGCCGCACGACGGACCCCGGAAGGAATT
>CEUS01282132.1_pt1 | contig 12226 bp, 9 predicted proteins | sample 427031 | NCBI WGS metagenome assembly CEUS01 (sample SAMEA2622837, study PRJEB7988) | marine metagenome | biome: marine biome (ENVO:00000447); feature: marine epipelagic mixed layer (ENVO:xxxxxxxxx); material: "saline water (ENVO:00002010), including plankton (ENVO:xxxxxxxx)" | depth 140 m | reverse complement strand
TATTGAAGGTGTTTGATCCGTCTCCGCCTGTTCCACACGTGTCCACCAGAATCCCTTCTGCTTCAACGTGAAGGGCCATTCGTTTCATGACTCGAGCCATACCAACGATTTCATCAACAGTTTCACCCTTGATGTGCATTGCAGTTACAAACGAACCAAATTGAGCTGGAGTTGCATCTCCATTCATTATTTCCTCCATGGAAATTGAAGATTCCTCCTCAGTTAGTGAAACGCCTTTGGCTAATTTAGTAATTGCGTCTCTTATCATATTAATCTCCTGAAATCACCATATTGCTTAACAATTAAGTTGTTTTAAGGATATCGGTAAAAACTCGATAGAGAGTAGGGTTAGGTATGTGATTTCTATTAAATTTTTTGTAGACAAGCAAAGAGGAGCCTGATTTAAGGAACGGCCCGTCCTGCCAATGTGCCAGTACACCGTTCGTTGTCAACTGCCACTTGTCCATTGACCAACACATAAGGGATGCCTGCGGGAGGTTGGCAAGGATCATCGTAGGTTGCATTGTCGATTACCCGTTCCGCATCAAAAATAGCTATGTCGGCAAAATATCCTGATTCTATTCGGCCACGTTTTTTAATACCAAACCTGCGAGCTGGGTTATCTGTCATTCTTTGGACAATCTGCTCCAAGCTCAATATTGGAAACTGACGTTGTAATCTGCCGAGAATTCTAGGGAAAGTACCATATGCTCTTGGATGTGGCATGTTGCCGACTGGTATAGCATCGCTACCTACCATATAGTCTGGTCGTGACAGGAATTCCATAGTGTCTTGGCTGAGCTGACGCCAGATCGCTACACTATCCGGAGGAGCCCCTCTAAATGCGACTTTGAGATCGTTTTTTATTAACAGATCACAAACTATTTGACCTGGGCTTGTGGAATCGATACTTGCTAAATCCACGAGTCCCATACCTTCATTTTCAGGGGTTTCAGGTGAATAAGTTACGACTGACTCATGGACCCATCCTTCACTGTTTAAAATTCCAACAAGGTTTTTTTGTTCTGACGAATCTTTTATTCTCGCCAATGCTTGCTCTGGACCTCCAATATGAATGTGGCTTGGAAGCATGCTTAAGGCAAATGTGCATCCTGAAGGGTATGGATAGAGCTCCATGGTGCAGTCAACCCCTTCAGACTTAGCTTTATCTATCAGTTCCATTCGTTCAGCTACTTGTCCCTGTGATCCAGGACCTGTGCGATAGTGCGAGAAATGGACCCCGATTCCTGACTTCCTGCCAATTTCCAATGCTTCGGGCACACCTCCCTCTCCACCAAAGGATCTTTCGTTATGATTGCTCCTGAGATGAGTGACATAAACTCCGCCTGCCTCGTTGGCGGCTTTGCAAAGTTCAATCATCTCCGTGGTATCGGACCAAGATAGAGGGAAGTACATCAATCCAGTTGCAAAACCAACCGCTCCCTGTTCGATTCCTTCAATGATCATTCTTTTCGCGTTCTTAAGGTTATCATCAGTAAGCGGTAGATCTTCGAATCCTAGCGCCTCCAAACGCACGGCGCCATGTGGAACGCAGTAAGCTGTATTGATAGAAACTTTCTTATCGTAGTGCGATCGGAATGCTGATACGCTGGACATGTCTAGTTCTTCTGGCGGTTCTCCCAGTATGCCTGCCATGTATCGCCTGTAGATAGCATAATTCTTCTGAGAAAGCGGGGCATACGATAATCCGTCCTGTCCCAAAATTTCTGTTGTAATTCCTTGTCTTAGGCCGTTGGAGTGTTGTGGATCCCAAAGCAAAGCTCCATCCGAGTGTGCATGTGTATCAATAAAACCGGGTGAGACAATAAGCCCAGCAGCATTAATAACTCTTTTGGCTTCTGAATGTGCAAGATTACCTAGTGCGGATATACTTTCGCCCTTGATTCCTATATCAGCCTGGTAATTTGGGGCGCCACTTCCGTCTACAACTGTCCCGCCTAATATCAATACATCAAACATTTTTGAAGCTCCCTACATATCTATGAAATTTTTCAATATATTTTTCCCGTATTTAGTCATTATTGATTCTGGATGAAATTGAATTCCTTCTGTAGCGTGAATCTTGTGTTTAACTCCCATAATGATACCTGTATCAGTCCTTGCGGTCACGCTGAGATCTTTTGGCAAGTCTTCTTCGTAAATAACCAGGGAATGGTATCTGGTTGCTTCGAAAGGATTGGGTATTCCTTGGAACAAACCGGTGCCGTTATGGTATATCAGTGAGGTTTTGCCGTGAACAATCTCATTTGCTCGATCGACGGTGCCACCGTAAGCGTGCCCTATGCATTGATGACCTAGACAAACTCCAAGAATCGGTTTGTACGGGCCAAAATGACGGATCGCATTACTAGAAATACCTGCTTTTTGGGGTGTGCAAGGCCCTGGAGAGACCACTATTTTTTCGGGGTCAATTTCAGATATTTCAGATAACGTGGTTTCATCATTACGAACTACGTGCACCTCAGCACCTAGTTCACATAAATACTGGTAAAGGTTGTAAGTAAAACTATCGTAGTTATCAATAAGAAGTATCATGTCTAGCATCTTTCCAGTATTGGTTAGCGTGGGTATTATTTGACATAAGTTTTGTGTATTGAATTCCCGACATCATACATGTTTTAGTATCTGACATGTGGCTAGAATTACCCTCCCTGCATTTTCTCTGCCATATCGATGGCTCGGAGTATTGCCGAAGATTTATGAAGAGTTTCTTGATATTCATTTTCAGGCTTGCTGTCAAATACTATTCCTCCACCTGATTGGGTGTAGGCTACGCCATCTTTCATGATCATTGTTCTAATCGTTATTGCAGTATCCATGTTACCTGACAGATCAAAATAACCAACTGCTCCTCCATATGGGCCACGTTTGTGAGGTTCAAGATCCGAAATTATTTCCATCGCCCTAATTTTGGGTGCACCAGACAAAGTTCCGGCCGGGAAACATGCTCTCAAGGCATCAAAACTGTTGTACGGTTCATCGAGTTTGCCGGTAACATGTGAAACTATGTGCATAACGTGAGAGTATTTTTCGATGTCCATCATTTGAGTAACTGAAACTGTCCCTGGTTTGCTGACTCGACCTATGTCATTTCTCCCTAAATCCAACAACATCACATGTTCGGCTCTTTCTTTTTGGTCATTGAGCAATTTTTCTTCTTGGAGAATGTCTTCTTCTGGGGTTTCACCTCTGGGTAAAGTACCAGCTATCGGGTGAGTAGATATCATTCCATTATCAACTTGTACCAGTAATTCTGGAGAAGCGCCAACAATCTGAAATCCATTTAAATCAAGATAATACATATATGGAGATGGGTTAATAGCCCTCAGAGCTGTGTATATATCGAATGGGTCAGCGGATGTTTGTCGGGCCAACCTTCTTGATATTACAGCTTGGATTATGTCACCTGACTGAATGTATTTTTTTGTTTCATTGACGATTTTTTCAAATTGATCCTTTGTCATGCTTGCAGTGACTTGTCTGCCAATGGATAGAGGTTTATTGATTCTATTCTCGCGAAAATCATTAGATTGTAGTCTTTCTATGATTTGGTCTATTCGATCAGTAGCTTCGGCGTATTCATATTCAATATTACGATCCAGGCGGGCGTGGCTGACCACTCTTATTTTTTTCCTGACATGGTCAAATATCAGGAACGTGAAGGTCATCATGAAAATGGACTCGGGCAATTCTAAAGGATCAGTATTGTTGGAGGGTAGTTTTTCAAAATAACCAGCTGCATCGTAAGATATGTATCCGACTGCTCCTCCGTTGAATCTTTGCCCATCCGAGAAGGGGATGATTTTGAATTGGTCCATATATTTTTCAATGTTAATTAATGGATCCACTAATCCATCTTTATGTGCAGGTCCAGTGATGAATATCTCTTCCGGTTCGGTGCCTATAAGGCTGAATCTTGCTACTTGGTCAGTGCCTTCTACGCTCTCCAGTAAAAATGAGTAAGTCCCTTTAGTGACTTTCAAATATGCGGACACTGGGGTGTCATCACCAGCATCGATTTCTCGAAAGACAGGTACTAGATTACCTTGGTCCTTCAAACCATTCATGTCTTCAAGATTTGGATGATAGTTATTAGTCATCTTTATCCCTTATAGTGTTCATTTTGGTAACAAAAGTATTCACAACGAATTTGGTAGAGTCAGGCCTACACGTTGTTTCATTTCGTCAAGCTTGGGATTGGAAACGTTTTTTGCCCTCTCAGCACCAATGGACATTAATTTGTCCAGTTCGGTAACGTCTTTAATAAGTTGGTTGTAGCGATGTTGTATTGGTTCAACAGCTGAAATAACAGATTCTGCGACTCTAGACTTTAAATCTCCATACCCCCTAGCGTCTCTAAAATCTGATTCTACTTCTGATTCAGATTTCCCGGAAATACCTTTATAAATTTCAAGTAAATTGTTTATCCCAGCTTTACTTGGGTCTGCTGAAAACCTTATCTCATTTCCCGAGTCAGTAACGGAACGTTTAATGCTTCGTTCTATGTCGGACGCTGAATCTAACAGTCGGATCGAATGGCCTTGATTATCAGATTCACTTTTGGACATTTTCACAGTTGGATCGTCCAGTCCCATAATGCGGGAACCGGTTTCCGGAATAACTGCCTCAGGGACAACAAAAGTTTCACCAAAGTGATGATTAAACCTTTGTGCTATGTCTCGAGCTAATTCCACATGCTGACGCTGGTCGTCACCTACAGGTACTTCGTTTGCACTGTATAGGAGGATGTCTCCAGCCATAAGGACTGGGTAATCTATTAGTCCAGTTAAAACACTTTCTTGCTTCGTAGATTTGTCTTTGTATTGGGTCATACGTTCCAGCCAACCCAATGGTGTCATACAGTTTAATATCCAACACGCCTCTGCATGAGTTGATACGTGACTTTGTATGAAGAGTGTACTTTTTGCTGGGTCCAGCCCGGCTGCCAGAAGCAATGCTGACAAAGAGCGAGTTTGTTCCATAAGTATTTTGGGATCCTGCATAACTGTAATTGCATGCAAATCAACAATGCAAAAGAAATTTTCTTTTTGCTCTTGTCGGTCAATCCAGCCCTTGATTGCTCCAAGATAATTCCCAAGATGAACAGCCCCTGATGGCTGGATGCCGCTAAAGACTCGTTTTAGGCCTCCAGTAGTTGCGCCAACATTTGTTTCTAAGTGAGTGTTCATTAATCCTCTCATTTCCGAACTAACAAATTACAAAAAAACCCGTCCACAAAGGGACGGGTAAATACCGCGGTGCCACCCTAATTAACCACTGGTAATATCCAGTAGAATCTCAGCAGGACAGTTGAAGAATATTCCTTAAACCATCCCAAGCATGATAACGGTGCCAAACCCGGCCAAGCCTACTTATCCAAATATTGCGATGTTCGGTTGGCAGCTCCTAGGCCCATTCAACTCCTGCATGGGTGTCGGGATCACACCGTCTCCGACTCTCTTAAACCTAGCATGGAGCGTACTATTCCTATTCTCAGCTTTTACAAATATGAAGTTTCAGAAAAGTGTAAGTCTGAGGTGTGGGTGATGTCAACAAGTACTCGGAAGTCACTGGAAATTATTTTTTTCACTCGGACATTTAATGTTTATCTGTGTAGATTAATTTTCCGTTTCGCACCGTAGCGACAGGTTCCCAATAACCACCTTGACGACTATTCCCGCTAACGTCCACCAATGGTTCATCTGTCGTATTCCATTGTAAAACCGCCAAATCAGCACAAGAGCCAGAAGCTAGTGTTCCAATCTTGCCTCGCATACCAATAGCCTGAGCGGGTCTAGAAGTAACTCTCTCAAACACGTCTGTTTCGTGCATTCCTGCGGCGAGTAATTTGGACATTGTACGGGGCAGGTCATGCCTTGGAGATGAATTAATGTGGCGTTTATAGAAGTCAGTAGATATTGTGTCAGGTATGAAATCCTCTGAAATTGCGGCCTCAGCTATTGAAAAATCGAATGAAGCCATGCCATGACCAATATCGAACAACACACCTCTGTCTCTAGCTCTCCATGCAGCATCAATTACGTGTCCATCATTGACGATACTCTGTTTGTTGTTGCGGAAGCAGTATGTCACAACATCATTCGGACGTAGCATATCTAATTGGTCTCCGAGTGGCCATTCATCCGTTTCTATTCTGGCACCGAACAATAGTGGTTTACCAGTTCGTTCAGCTGTATCCAGTGATTTACTCATGATCTGCTTAGGGTCATTTGTTCCGGTTACTCCAGGATTGAGATTGATCGAAATACCCCAAATATGTGCTCCGCCTCTGAGTATTGTGTTGACACATCGATTTGTGTCTATGTCTTCTAGACATCCCAACGCCGGTCTGTGTTCGGATTCGCCTTGCACTGATAGACTTATGGCCATAAGTATTCTGGTTTCAGATGCAAAAATCACATCTTCCAAATACTGGTCCCATACTTTCGCGCCCGCATCTCCTTGGGAGAGAATTGTTGTTGTTCCTCGAGGTAAGACTTCCATATCAGGGTCCATACCGTATTTCCAATTAGATGGCGATGGATGAGCGTGCATGTCAATGAGACCGGGAATTATCAAGCAATTGGGGAAATCAATTATTGACGTCGAAGAATTGATTTTTAAATCTGGGCCGGCAGATTCTATTTTGTTGCCTTTGATTAGCACAGACCCTGATCCATTGATGCCTGTTTCAGAGCAAAAAACGCGTCCGGCTTTTATTGCAAACTCAGAGTTGTGGCCCATAGCTTGAACTCCTAGGGGAGGGGTTGAATATTGCCAACAAAGGTTTAAAGCAATGGTATTATTTTGTCTAAAATACTGTGTCCGATGTTGTATTTGGAGGTTGTTCCAAGTTCCGTGACGGTACCGTTTTTCTCCAAAATTGTAACGCTGTTGTTGTCAGATCCAAAGACATTTGGTTCAGTCGCCACATCATTTGCGACGACCATATCCACACCTTTAGAGACTAACTTGGAGTGAGCGTTCTCAATAACATTTTCAGTTTCAGCTGCAAAAGCGATTTTTATCAAATCATTTCTTATGCTGGCAACTATGTCAGAGTTGCGTGACATATCAAGCGTCCACGTTTCCGTAGTACCTTTCTTGAATTTCTGCTCGGATGGTTTTGATGGACGCCAGTCTGAAACTGCCGCAGCCATAATTAGAATGTCTGCATTATCACATGCTTCAACGGTTGCGTCACCCATTTCTTTGGCAGTTGTTACAGATATGAAGGTGACGCCAGTCGGGCGCTTCAATGAGGAAGGACCGGATATCAGGTACACATCCGCGCCTCTGTCTCGAGCGGCTTCAGCGATTCTAAAACCCATTTTTCCTGAAGATCGATTAGTAATAACTCTCACAGGATCTATAGGCTCTTGAGTTCCTCCAGCGGTAACAACAAGTTTTTTATTTGAGAGGTCTCCATTCTGACCAAGGACGATTCGTGCGTAGTCAATGATTTCGTAGGTTTCGGCCATACGACCAGTACCAGATAATCCTGAAGCTAGTCTACCTGATGAGGGTCCAATAAATGTTATTCCGCGCGATTTTAGCTTATGGACGTTCTCTTGAGTTGCATTGTTATCGTACATATGAGCATCCATGGCGGGTGCGAACATGACCGGAGCATTGGTTGCCAGTAAAGTTGCTGAGACAGCATTGCTGGAGAATCCATTTGCAGCTTCAGCAATAATGTTTGCAGTCGCTGGTGCTACTATAATTATATCTGAACGCTTCGCTAGAGCGACGTGGTCCATACTTAGTTCTGATTGCGGATCAAAGAGACTGGTAACAACTGATTTGTGAGTAATGCCGCTAAAAGTTATCGGGTTTAGAAATTTTGTTGCATTTTCGGTCATCACCACTTCCACTTGAGCGCCAGCTTGGACAAGTTTACTCGCTATATCTATGGATTTGTAGCAGGCAATACTTCCCGTGACGCAAAGGGTAATATTTTTGCCAACAATAGGATCACTCATTTACTCAGCCTTTGCCTTCTTAACTCAAGAGTACTATCTTGATTATACGACTTTGACACAACTTCATAGTTAACTGATTGCCCAAATTAATTCATTTCATAAATCAGTTTCAGCCCGACCAATGTCAAGTCTTCGTTTATATGATCAAAGATATCAATTTCACTTTGGATTATTGGGGTCATCCCTCCAGTACCGATTACTTTTGATCCGCCGCCAAGTTCTTTGTCGAATCTAGTGACCATTCCTTTAATCATTTCAACTGTACCTAAAACCAATCCTGATTGGATAGCATGTTCGGTGTTGCGACCGATTGCTTCTGGAGGTTTTGATAGATCAACTCTTCTTAACAATGAAGTGTTATGAAATAGTGAATCAGCAGCAATTCCAATGCCGGGCGCGATTGCCCCTCCCAGGTAGTTCCCATCACCCGTAATTGCATCAAAGACCATAGCTGTTCCCATGTCTACGATTATTAAGGGGCCTCCGTAGAGTTTTAGGGCAGCAGCAGCATCCACTATTCGATCAGATCCCACATCTTTAGGATTGTCGTAAAGTATTTTAACTCCTGTTTTAGTGCCTCTCCCTACTACCAATGGTTGGATTTTGAAATAATCTGTACATAATTCTTCAAAAGTTGGATTAAGCGGGGGCACTACGCTGCAGATAGATACTGCTTCGATATCGCTTGGGGAAACACCTTTGTACGGAAGAAGTTGGTCGACCATCATGGCATATTCGTCTGATTGTTTGCCTTCGTCGGTCGCTATACGCCATTTAGCGGCCAGCCCGACGTTGGTAAACACACCCAAAGTGATGTTTGTATTTCCAATGTCTATCGCGAGCAGCACTGAAAGTTCACTTTTATATTAGAACTAGCGCCGATGTACAGCATTTCCATCGCGTTTCCAACGTGCTTTAAGCAGTCGGCTGGCATAAAGTAGTTTCTCAATTGATTTAAATCCAGCTGATTTAAGGCTGGTTACTCCAAAAACTCGTACAACGTCTGCGGCTGCACCTTGGGAGGAGATTTTCTCACCTCCCCGTTTTTCCCACGCAGCATCAATTTCCCGTTCCTGATCCAATGTCAATTCGGAATCCTTGTCTTGATTGCCAATTTGGCTTAGTTGTACTACTACGTCCTCTCCTTGGTTTTGAGTGACTCGTACTTCCTGAGCGTCTTGTAGGAATTGGCCGAATGTTCTGTATCCTAGAGTTTTGAAATTGAAACTTGGATCAATCCGACGCATTGTTTGGAACAACTTTGCACCCACGACGTGACCATTCTCATCTGCCGATGATTCTACGGCTCTCGCGACCAAAGAACGATGTGAAGATACTACAGGCTGCTGATTTTGATCAGGCTGATTTTGATCAGGTGGAGGGGTCTTAGCGTCGCTAAGAAAAATATATCTATCACATGATTTTACTAGAGTCTCAGAAGTGATTTCACGCCTGCCTGCGGCCATGACTGATTTCCCAGCAGCTCTTAAGTACATGACAAGAGGCACGAAATCGCTGTCTGAAGATGCAATAACAAAAGTATCAACATCTGAAGTGTGCCTAAGGTCGATGGCGTCTATAACAAGTCTTATGTCACTCGAATTCTTGCCGGACTTGGTAGATCGGAAGTGATGGATTGCTTCAATTCCAAGCTCTAACAGTTGGTCTCTTCTATTTCTTTGTGTAGACCAATCTGCGTAGGCACGTTTAATGGTAATCCTCCCTACATCAGATATCTGATCTAGTAGATACTGGATACTGTCAAGGCCTACGTTTTCGTAATCTATTAATATTGCAACGTTTGGTTCGGTCAAATTTCCTCTTACCTTGCTTGAATTACCATACATTATACACCCACTAGTATCGAATCATTTAAATTTGAATTCGACTCATCAACTTTGTGTAGTGTCGGAACTGGTGAGAATAGCTATGTAATCATTCCAGAAAATCTGCAAAATAGATTCTTGATTAAGAAAAACGGGTATTGATTTTATACTGATAAAATCCTATAGCTCATATTAAAATTTAACTAAACTATATTTTGAGGACGACCTTCTAGAAACCTTAGTACATTATCTACAGCCCCTTCATTCAAGAGTTCCATTCCCTCTGGAGTTTGATCAGCCATATGGGGGGTCAGGACTACTTGGTCACACAAAAGTATTGGGTGATTAGCAGGAAGAGGTTCGGTATCGAATACGTCAAGTCCGGCCCCCGCAAGATGATTTGAATTAAGTGAATTGACTAGGGCATCAGTATCAACTAGATCACCGCGTCCGCCGTTTATCAAAATAGCTCCCTGCTTCATTGATTTGAATTCCCGCTTTCCTATCAGCTTGTGGGTCTCTTTGGATAATCTAACATTGAGGCTTATAACATCTGAGATAGCCAGGAGTTCATCCAGCCCAACGTAAGATATTCCGATTTCACGTGACTTTGACTCTGACGGATTGAATGTCCATGCAACGACTTTCATCCCAACAGATTTTGACAGTTTCGCAAGTTCTGTTCCGATGTTTCCTGTACCTATTATTCCGATTGTTTTGCCATGGAGGTAAATGTTCTCCATTCTCTGCCAGTTTCCGGATTTCAACTGGGCAGTTTGATAAGCTGTGCGCTTGGCTACGGCAAACATCAATCCGAATATATGCTCAGCTACAACTTTAGATGTGCGACCAGGCTGATTACATACGGATATACCGAGTTCTTTTGTCGCTGCTAAATCAATCATGTCAGTACCTATAGAACATGTGGCGATCAATTTAAGTTTAGGCAGTTGTCTCAGGGCGGTTTCGCTCCATTTAACGGAACTACGTGTGTTGATGATTACATCGGCTTCTTGTACTCTCTCTATCTGATCTTCTTTGTTAGCAGGGAGATTGTCGTATAAAACCACATCCCCAATTGGTTCCAGCCTATTGAGATGGTTGGAGTTCTTGATCTGTAGAGGATAGTCACCAGGTACCACGATTTTTATTCGTTTATTTTTATTTGTCATGATGCTTGACTCCAATTATGCTGTTTTAGTTTGAGGCTAATCTTGAAAGCTTGTTGAAGTCAAGATTCTAGCCAGTGAATAACTTGTTGTGGATATCACTAGGATGCTTTCCAAAATGGTATTAGGTTAAAATTAAGACTTTCATAGTCAAGATTGGGTATAGAATGATTTGGTTTCGTAGAGCGTTGACATTTCCCATGGGGGTATTGTTAATCATCTCAACATTTGTGTGCCTGGGTTTGATTGGGTTTGTAGATACTTTTTCGAATCAAGATCAACTTAAAATCCAATTGGAAGAATCCCAAGTGTACGATTTTGTGCTCAATGATGTCATCGAGTCTTTGTTAAACGATCTCCGTGATGAAGATGCAGAAAGTACCGATTTCATCCATCTGCATAATATTGTTGTTAATAGTGGCCTTAGCAACCAAGAATTAGTTGTCTTTTTAAATCACATAATATCTTCATCGTATCTACAACGCGAGACTGAACAAGTTATAGATGAGATGGGACAGTATATTGCTGGTGAAACTACTACGTTTCAAATAAATATTCTGATTAGTGAGCAAATTATGGTGTTAATTTCTGAGGTCGTAGGGTTGTTGAATAAATCGAATGCATATGAATTGATCATTGATCATCTGGCTCAAGAAGTTACGGATCATCCTGCAATGTTGATATCGGAAAGTCTTGATCGAGAACGAATATCCAAGCTTTTGACAAATTTATTTCCTGAGAAATGGGTGATTGAACAACTCGACTCTGCATTGATAAGTGCAACCCCTTTTATAATGGATGAATCTGATAAGTTCGAAGGTTCGGTTGTTTTGGAGGATCGTCTAGAAATTTTGTTGACGGAATCGAAAATGTTGCTGGCAGAATCTGGCCAATACGACCTGATATATGACAATCTGATCGATCCGGAAATCCGTGAATTAGTTCCCAACGGGTTGCAATATCCTCTTGGTTTCACCATAACAACCCAAGAAATTCTCACAGCACTGAGGAGTGTTCTTACTCCAGAATCAATTAGGTTAGAAGCAGAAAACCTGATTGATCAATTATCACCCTATTTTTTGAGTGAAGTTGAATCGCTCTCTATTTCGTTACCGATTCACAAAAACAAGGCTGAATGGTCTCGTATTATTGCAGATATTGTTAAAGATGAAATACAAGAAAAAATGATTTCAGTCCCTAACTGTACTCCATCTCAACTAGCTTTGTT
>CEUS01267692.1_pt1 | contig 12226 bp, 20 predicted proteins | sample 427031 | NCBI WGS metagenome assembly CEUS01 (sample SAMEA2622837, study PRJEB7988) | marine metagenome | biome: marine biome (ENVO:00000447); feature: marine epipelagic mixed layer (ENVO:xxxxxxxxx); material: "saline water (ENVO:00002010), including plankton (ENVO:xxxxxxxx)" | depth 140 m | reverse complement strand
CTTCAATCGGAAGCATGGGCGGTGAAGTCAAGGGAACCAATGAAGACAGATCTGAATTGGTTAAAAACCTGATGAATAACTGTGGTCTTAAATCTCTTTTTAAAATGATGGGAAGACTAAAATCACTCATGAATTCACTTCCAGCTTATGAGTTCAACGAAGAACAGCGTGAGCAAGTTGTGACGGTTGGTAGAGGGACATACACTGATTTACTTCAGTCTGAACAAATGCTTCTGGCTGATGACTTTACAACCGATATTTTCCTTGACCGATGGATAAGAAGAAGTCAACACCGATGGAGAAAAAGAGGGAAGACCAAAGTAGGATCAGGACCAATAATATTGCTTCTAGATGAGTCATCATCAATGTCTGGAAGTCGTAACACTATGGCATCGGCGTTTGCGGGTGCCTTGGCTACTCTTTGTTATGACGAAGGAAGGGACTTCTATTCTGTTGGTTTCAATCGTTATATCACTCACGAATCAAAAATAACTAAGAACAGCGGATGTCACTTCAACAATCGCAAAGCTAAACCGTTAGATGTTCTACATAGTATTATTCAAAGAGGGTGTAGTGGTGGAACCTCTTTTGACCGTCCTTTGAGAAAAGCTATTGAACTTAGTTCTGATTCCAAAAAAGCTGACATAATACTTCTTACTGATGGGGCTGCTCATATTAGCGATTCAGTATTAGAAAGACTTGTAAAGCAGAAGAAGGATTGTGGACTGAGAATGTTCACTGTTCTTGTGGCTGGTTCTCAACGAAATGCGGTATCCAAAATGTCTGACGGGGTTGCTCACGTCAGTGACTTAAATGACACTGTTTCATTGTCTAACTTAGCAAAGATAATGAAGCAGAGTCTTCGTAGGTAGTGGAAGAAGAACGAGGTGAGTTATGGTATATACACTTAATAAAAACGATTTGGGAATTCGCACTTCTAATGTTTATTCTTGGAAGTATTGGATATATTTTCAACCGAGCAATGTCGTTTGAAAGTTGTTGGACAACCATGTGCTTACCACTTGAATACGAGTAGAAAATAATAAAATATATGACCTAGGTTTCGACTTAGGTCATTTCTTTTCCTTCTGTATTAAGACTACTTGTCACTGGTTAAACATATAGATAAAAAATCCTTCTTGTGTTGTTCTGTGTTGTCTTGTTTTATGCTTCCCTATACGCTCCCCTAATGAACACAATAGAATAGCCTTAATGGGCGATTATGGGCGATTAAATAGCGTGATCTTATTGTGTTTTAAATCCCTTATTCTGTTACATTAACTATATTGTTTTAATAAAGGAGTTGATTCATGGAGTGCGTCTATGTTGTTCGTCACCATTTTACGATTGAAAAAAAAGTTGAAAACAGTGAAGATTTTAAAAAAGAAAGCGGTGTGGCATCTTTAACTGAAGATGCTGATGAACGATTGACTGTTACGGAATGGGTTTTTAAAAGTTTTGATTCTGCTTTCAACCATTCGGTAAATCTTTCACTCTCACTTATGGGTATTGATCGACATGGTCTTAAAGATGTTGATGAAGTAAGAATGTTTAAACACGTATACCAAATATTTGAATTTGAAGAAGATAAACCATATAAGGCAATCAAGGTTCCCTGTGATGGTGGAAAAGAAGAGTTAGAAGAAGACTTAATTGAGTTTCACCGTATGGAACTTCTTGATTGAAATCGGTGTCAGAATTCAGAGCGAAATTGACCATAGGTGCGTTGGTATACCAATACTGGTTGTAACTGGTTGAACTCTTAGTGGAGTGATGACTGGTTGTAACTGGTTATTTTGGGACAACTACTTATCACTGGTTACAAACACATACCCAGTAAACCAGCGAGCAATGACTATAAACAACAAAATAAACTATAAAATATAGTATTTCGATTTCTTTTCCAACAATGCTATTTTGTAATTGTCCTTATAGGACGCATCACAAAACCATTAAAAAAGGGAAAGATCGTGAATACACTATCAAAAATCAACTCAGATCTCACTAAACGAGAAATTCTGAGCATCTTAAAAGAAAATAATGTCTCTTCTATTACTGTTGGCAACCAACAGAAGCGACCGTCGAAATGCACCAAGCAACAGCTTGTTGACTTCGCCAACCCTGCTCCTGACGTTGTTGTGGAAACTGAAGATGTTGTGGTTGTTGCTGAAGTTTCAGAAACAGCAGAAAACGCACTTGAAATTGATGCACCGGCTTCGGAAGGCGCACCGATTATCGACATGGAAAGCCCAGTTGTCGCTGAGTTGTTGGAACAAGCGAAAAAGGCTGGTAAGCAAAAGAAAAAGAGTGGTCCAAAAGGTTCTTGGGTTGCTCGAATTGACGCTTTGCTTCAGTCTTCTGCCAACCGACAAGATGACGGGAGCTACTTCTTCACTATCGAGCAGGCTGCCGAACTCATGTCTGTACCTGTTACTTTGACTCCGTTTCGATATTCGACGGATTGGCACCCCAGTTACAAGGGTGCTGGTCGGGCATGTGTCCAACGTAGTTTCAAAGGACGCTTGCGACTCAGTCAGAGACAGCCAGAAACTACTGGAGTTTACTTGACCCCTCTTAGTCCAGAAGAAGCTCAGGCACTGATGGACAAATACAACTACAAACCAATCTAAGGAGAAATCACTGACTTCCCGTCTGGTTAGACGGGGAGTTTCCTTGCCAGAATTCAGCACTGGTTAACGCATAGTTGAATGTGGTTCTTAGTAGCAGTCCTTAGTACATAGTAGGTGAGCAGGGGTACACACTGGTTATCACTGGTGTACACACTGGTTATCACTGGTGTCTGATTAACAACCCAACAAACCAGTTATCACTGGTTAGCTGTTTTTTTTGCTACTACTTCAAATAGTTTGAACATTTCTCCTTATATTGTGATAATTTGTATCATGGATTGAATTTTCAATTCTATTTCACACAAGGAAAAAAAATGCCTACACTTAGATTTAATGATGGAATGACCATCAATACTTCGGGAACGTATCGAGTAATCAGAAAGTCAGATGGCTATTATGTCGTCGGTAATGGGATGTGCTGTCCAGTTGACAGTAGGGAAGAAGGAAAAGAACTAATCAAAGAATTTACCGCTATTGACCAAGGCTCTGCTGCTAGTCAAACAATTGAAGGAAAAGACAATGCGTAAACCAACCACAACGCTTTGGGTAGGTTCCTATAATCAGTCTGGACCATATGGTAATGATTATGGACAGACCTTTTTTACTATTAGGAACATGACAAAGATGGTCACTCTTGATGAATTGGCTAGACTTAACAAAAGGAAACAAGAAAAAGAAAGCAGGTCTGAATCAGTTGAAGAAGTCAGCACCTACATAGAAAAACTTGAGCGGTTATACGGTTCCGGTCATTTGCTGTTTTTTCACAACCAATGGAGCAGTAAGCTGGATTTCACTATGCGTTGGCAACACTATGACGATTTCGATTATTGTGGTCACAAAATAGAGTCTTTAGATGACTTCAGTTCTATGATTTCTGCAACCAAATTTCTGACCTCTATCACTCGTAAAATGGCTAAGAAAATGGATAGGTACTATGGACCGAAAGATAGCTATCAATGGACTCTTTCAGACCCATATATCGTTTACAACTATTTAAGAGCCTCTGGTGTATCTTCTATTGTTTATTCTGAGTCTCTTGGGTTTTGGATCTTAGATTGCAGTGAGCATGTGTTTCGCAGTCGAAACAATTATGACCACCCAATGCAAATGCCGAACGTGTACCCAAAGGGGAAACCTATAAAGAAAGATGGGAAAACTCCAAACCTATAGGAGTTTATTCAAGTAAGTGATGAAGCCTCTATTGAGGCTTAGTCCTTCGTTTACCAAGGCACTAGTGATCACTGGTTTGAAACAAATTCGTTGAAACTATATTCTAATAGTTTTCTTAGAATGTGTTTTAGAATGATAATTTGTAATTGAAAGAAAAAATCACAAAAGGAATAAAAATGAACCAGCATATTTATATAGTCGTTCGATTGTCTCTTTCTGATAAAGTCAGATGGGATGATCAAGCGAGAGAAATAGTAGAAGGTTTAGACTATTCAGTTACACACGATAAGATTGTTGAAACTGAAATAGTAGACCTATCGCCAGATAAACCGTGGGTTTATGGCTTTTCTCATCGACCACCGAAAGAACCATGCTTATCTTCTTTTGAGAATGATAGTAGTTGCGAAAGATTCACTGATAAGGAACTACAAATTTTGTTGGATCATTTCGGTGAGCTTGAACCTATAGTCTATGAAATAGAAAAAAGAAATAAAGCAAAAGCAAACTTAAAGTTTGAAGTAATCAAGCATCCGGTAGAGAGGTATTTGTTTAAGGCTAGGGTATGGGTCAACCATGCTTCTGCGCTTGACTTGACTTCTTGGGTTCCAAAGGTTGACGCTAACCGAGCAGTTGAAGACTACAAGAAAGAGTTATCGAATCATGATTGGGTAACAATGAAACGAATATTGGAAGGGAGATACTAAAATGGAATACGAATTTAAATACGGAACCGCATTTTTTCCAACCATAGGAGATGCGTACAAATATTACTGGGCGCAAGGGATTTTTGGGTTTCAAGTTGACTTTAAAGTAAAAGCTGGAGAAATCCATATTGGTGAACCTCCACTACCTAAGAACTCCACAAAGATTTGGGCGATTGCAGAACCAGATCAGGGTGGATCTAAAAGATACTTCATTTATGAAAAAACAAAACCAAGAAGGAGTTCAAAATGAGAACCGGAAATGATTTTCGTTACAAGGTAACAGGAACCGATGTCCGTGGTAAACGATTTAGGTATGTCACTGACAGTTATATGCAGGCACTTATGATCAATCTTTATCGTGGGAGTGTTTGGGAAAAGCAAGCAAACGGAAAATGGAAACTTGTGCATAGGGTTTACAACTAATTGAAATTAGTATTCAGAAAACACGTTTTGGAATGATAAATTGTAATTGATCACAAAAGGAGAAAACAATGACGTACTTAGAGCTGTTTAAATTACTGCTGCAAATGAAGCCAGAGCATTTGAGTCAAACGGTTACAGTGCAAACTGCTGAAGATGAATTTATTTCAATTGATGCTGTTAAATACACTGATGACGCTTGCGATGTTTTGGATAACGATCACCTCTATTTGGGAACCGATAGAAGGATTAGAAACTTGGTTAAAAATCATGGAAGAACCAAGGCTAGAGAAATCATGCACTTCAAGAACAGACACATCAAATACCCACAGGTCGACGAACCTTTGAAATGTGGTGAATGTGATTCAACCAACATCGAAGAACAAGTTTGGGTGACCCCAAACCATCCACTTGTTGATGCAATGATTCAAGAGATGTTTGTTACTGTGGATACCGGAGGAAACTGTACTATTTATTGTTGTGAATGTTCTGAAATGGTGGATCTATCAGATCCTGATAAGGTAGGTGTATGATGGCTTCTGGAAGTTTTACAGACTCGTTTTATAAGTTGCTTGATGATCTTGGTGGAGAAGACTCAACCTACGCTCTTAATCTTTTACTGGATAGCCTTGTAAAATGGACTGAAGCAAGGGATCTTGAGAAGTTCGTGGATGATTTTAGGCGAACCCATGAGGTTAAAGAAGAAACCGACTCTGAAGAAGAACAGGAAGAAGACTCAGAGTCAGCAGAAGAAAGTGAGGAAGAGAGTGGGTAAGATATGAATATACTGAAAAATCCATCAGTGAAGCGGTAACAAGTCGTTAAAATTTTTCCCGATTAGTTATTGCCAGCCCGATTCGAGGAGTTGTGACCTTTGATCGGGCGAGGTCTTTTTGGTTCAGAATTAAGACCAGAATTCAGCGTAGGGCATCACTTGTTACTTGTACCAGTAACCATCACTACCAACTGCCAACTTGTGACTCGGCTAACTGGTTATCACTGGTTTGTTCTCAATGACTAGTTATCACTGGTTTGTTCTGAGGGAGAACAACTATATTTTATAGTATTTCGATTCGCTGAAAAATGATGATAATTTATTTATATACACAAAGGAGAAATGACATGGAAAATAACATACCGGATAACTGGAGAGAACTTATTCCTTCACTGGAAAGCATCAAAAATGTAATGGAAGGGATTGGGACTAATGCTTCTATTGTTGAACTACCTAGCCCTGAGAAGCGAACTGATTGTTATCCTTGGTTTACAAAAGGAATACTAGTAAAGGGAAGAACACTTGTGTTTGAATGTGATCTTATTTACCGCTGCTTTACACTTCATGATGATGACTATTATGAAATGTGGGGAATATGTTCGTTTGAGACACTTGAAAAGGGAACTGATTGGATAGCTAATAGGATTGTTGAATTGACCGATTGTCGATATGACAATGAAGAACCTTGGAACCCAATGGATACAGATGCACTTGGATCTGCTTTCTATGGACTTCTTAAAGATAATCTTGACAGGTGTTCTCAATAGTTTGTCCATTGCTCTTACAATAATGATAATTTGTAATTGCAGAATTGATTTTTATTTTGCCTTTCACAACAGAGGGAGAACTAATGGCTATAAACTTATGTGACATCAACGAATTGCTTAAAGAAGGAACTGAGGCTTTTGGGCGTGATCTAGTTATGAAGCCGCTGTCTATGCCAGATGACTTTGAGGCACTTAGCGATTGCAACATTGAAATAACTGATCATGACATTGAAGGAAGTGTTTTGTATCTAAATCTATGGACTGACGAAAAGATTATGAGGATAGGGCATGACTTAGACAATGAACTTGATCTAGTTGCTGAATTCCATTTTTTGAAAAATACAGATGTGGATAACTCACGAATCTTTAGTATGTTTGGATAAGAATCAGTTGTTCTTCGTAATGGGGCTTTTAAGTCCCTTTTTTTTGTTTAGTTTATATACTACTTATCACTGGTTTATAGAAATCGTTTTAAAACTATATTTTATAGTATTTAGATTTATTGTAAATAGATGATAAATTTTAATATATAAAGGAGCTAGAAATGTCAATTCAAATACCTTGCTCACTTGGACGAAGCGTTTACCAAACAGGATCTTTAATTCTTACCATTTGGGCAGCAAAGCAATGGTTTCATTCTAGTGATCCACAAGATTGGAACAGGTGCTTTGATAGCCTGTCAGACATACTGGAAATGATTGAGTCCTTCATGGATGATGACAGTGAATTTGGGTTTCTCAGCATAGCTAAAAACTATAACTCTGAAGATGAGCTTATCGAGTATTGGCAGAAGTATTTCGTATGGATAAACCAATGAGAAGAAGACGAACCAAAAGCAAAAAGAGAAACACTGTTAAGAGAAGAAACATGACTCATTTGGGGCATATTGTTTCAACTCCGAAGGCTGGATTCCATAGCAGTAAGTCTGGAAAGAAAGGATACACCAGAAAACCAAAACACCGAAAAGACCAAGACCATTGTGAAGGAGAGCATCATGATCACCACTTTGATGATTAAAATCACTTTAAAACTTAGAGGATTGTTTGGGAACAACAGGTTGTTTAGTTACGCCTTAAACGAACTTTCAGCGGTGCGTGAGGCTGAATGGGAAACAACAAACTATAAATAATAGTATTCCTTGTTTTTTGAAAATGATGATAAATTATAATTGAACATCACAAAAGGAAAGACAATGAACAATCGAGAATTTTTAGAACTGATTAAAGAAATAATAACTGAATCCGAAAGGCTGTCAGAGCTACTTCCTTATAAGCCAAATAGTTGTAATCCGATAAGGAAAAAATCTGATGACTTCCCTTATTCGACTATTGATCGAAATTATTCTGTAACGATTGAGTTCGTTAAGTTCTTTATGACTCAAAGAAAAGAAGAACGAGAGTATACAGATTCCATGATCGAACAAGTGTGTGGAATTTTCGACATCATGGGTCAATAGGAGCAGTTATGATTTTCGTTGATTTTATAGTTTTTTGTGCTGAGATAATCATTGGCACACTGCTTCTTTGTATCAAGAACATACTTATTCCAATGTATATTCTCATTGGTCCTGTTGGTATTTTTTGTTTGGTCTTCTTTCTTCTTGTGGTCTTTAAACTATTTCAGCCCACCAGAATTAAGGAGGCTAAAGAGGCATAGCCCACTAACCGCTGACTAAGACTAAGACTAAAACTAACACCGAGCACCTACTGATCACCAGTGATAACTGGTTATCCGAATACACTGGTGATCACTGGTTATTTGTTGTTCAGATAAACTATATAATATAGTATTTCGATTTATTGTAAATGAATGATAAATTATAATTGAATCACAAAGGAGAAATGAAGATGAATGTAGATATGAAAGCAATGGAAGTTGCAAAGTTGATTTTTGAAGTCCTTAAAGAGAATGGAGTAGATCCAAACTCTATCGGAGTTGAATACTGGGATGAAAGTATTGGTGTTGATACTAGAAAAGATAGCTTTATGATGAAACTGTCTTCGGCACTTATTTACGATGTTCTTTATTGGCGAGACACTTACGAAGGTGAAGAGTTCGAGTCTGTTGGTGAAGAGGTCACCGCATGGATTCAACCATCTTTCACAAGGGATCAAGACGGACTCTAAGGGGGAGTTCGCAACAACCAAACAACCATAGGAAGGTATCAAGTCCTAAACAAGACTATAAACTGTTTTTTTTTGTTTAATTGCTTTAACTGGTCATCACTGGTTCACAACTATATTTATATAGTTTTGTTATAGTTCCCCCGATTCTCGTCGTTTTGTGCATTTATATATTGAAAGGAAAAAAATCACAAAAAGGAGAATGTGTGTCTGGAATACCAAAAAGATTTAGGGTTAAATGGACTGAAGAACAAATAGCTTTATTGGGAACCGCTCCCGACAAAGACATATCGAAACTGCTTGGCTGTCATCATAGTACGGTTTCACGCAAAAGGGACTCGCTTGGGATAGAGCCTTTTAAGGTTCCGTTGCTTGGTCCAGACAATGATGACTGCCCTAAAGATATTGAGTCTCTTCTTGGAACCATGCTTGATTCTGAGTTGGCAAAAAGGTTTAACCTCAAATATGTCACAATAAGAAATTACCGAATCAGGAGAGGGATTGTAGATTTCAACCATAGGATGTGGACTCCAGAATACAAATCTATGCTTGGTAAGATGTATGATAGTGATCTTGCCAAGAAAATGAACATACATCCAAAGAAGGTTAGAAAGTACCGAAGAAGGCTTGGTATTGATGCGTTTTCGTCTAACCATCCTCTTTGGAAAACAAAGACTAAAAAAATAAAACCAACAAAGCGAAAACAGCGAAATGAAGATTGGTTGGCTGTATACCCTCTTTTTGATGAGTGTGAATCTCTTAGAGACATAGCGGATCTCATGGAATGTTCTATGACCTGTGTGTATCAGCACAGAAAGAAATGGATAGCAATGAAGGCTCAACAGCTAAAGGATGAACGTAGAGAAGCTAGAGCCATCAAACGCAAGGCAATGAAAGAACAACGTGAATCAGAGATAAGGTCTTTAAGTAATAGTGCGAACGGTTTGGCTTGGGCTTATGCTAAGGGTGATATGTCTATTAGTTTAAGAGATGTTGAAATCGCTATGAATAGATACCACGAAGCTCTTGAAGACTAAAATATATAGTCTTTCGATTTATTGTAAATGAATGATAAATTATAATTGAATCACAAATGGAGAATCTCATTATGTCAATTACATTTTTAATTCCTGATGCCCCTCGACACCAAGTGCCTTGCGAATACTGTGAACAATATGGAGCTGAGTATCCACAATGGGATAATAAGTGTAGCCCCTTTTGCGATGGGGAACGCACTCGGTTTGTAGATGCACCAGAAGTGAATATGTCCAACGGCAATGGTATTGCTATCCTTAGTATTATTCTCAATGGAGAAGTCGCTTCTAGTGAGTTGTACACGGGCGATTGGGATACTGAAGAACTGCCTAAAATCGCAAAGCGAATCTTGTGGCTTCTGAACACTGACAGTGAAGCTAGAAGTATTTGTTATGAATCTAGCACTGAAAGCAGTGGGGGAGCAACTATACACTGGCAAGGCAGAGACATGGACTATGTAAGAACCAGACTCGAACAACTTCAAGAGATAGTTGAATATGCAGCGAAGCACAACTATTGTGTGGCTTGGGGATAGCTAACCAGAATTCAGCGACCAGAATTCAGCAGCCCTTACACTATGAACTGTAACTACCCACCAGCACCCTAAACTAAGACTACCTACTACCTACTACCTGCCACCTACTACCTACCACCTACCAGTTGGCACTGGTCATCTTGCGTAACTGGTGATCACTGGTGTTTGTTCTAAGCTTTATAAAAATACTAAAGAAAGCTTTACACTTGTCTAAAGATTTAACAAACCATCAGAGAAAACTTTACATATAACTATATTTATATTTTATGAATTATTTTAAAAATGATGATAATATATAAATACACAACAGGAGAAATAAAATGGACATGAATGAATTGAAACGACGTGCAGCCTCTCAAATGGATGGGCTTCCAGAGCTAAATCCAGCCTATTGGCTGGACGTTGTAGATATAGACGAAGAGAATAACATTTGGATGCGATTCGTCGCAAAAGGGGATTCTGAAGAAGCCCTAATTATCATATTGACAGATAAATATGAATTGCGTTATTTTCCTGATTACAGCATAGATGTGATGTGTGATAAATCCGATTATGTTACACATATCTTTGAAGACGAAAAAGATTTTTTTGAGCAAATCAAAAAATATTGAAAACATTGAAAGGGGCAGAAACAATCCCTTTCTCTTTTTCCTGTGCAAACTAGTGCAAACTAGTGTGCTTATAATGAATTCATTAGACTAGTGTATGTTTTTCTGTGTTGTGAACTATGTTTTCTTTAGTTTATATATTATTAAAAAATAATGATAAATTGTAATTGAATACACAAGGAGCATAAATGCTATATTCGTATAATAAATTGATAAAAGAAATAAGAATTCGTTTGTCTAATTGCTGTAGAGGATCTGTAAAGGAAACAACACACGAAGGAACTGATGATGAATATTTCTTTAATTGGGAACAACTTGATAACGATGATCGTCAACTAATGGAAATGCAAATTAGATTAGCATTATTTGAAGATTACGTTCTAATTGAAACTTGGCAAGACAGACATAGACGATCAGTGTGTGTGAAAACGCTTGATCAAGGAATCATAGTTGTTGATTATTTTATAAATATAACAGTTCTTTAAATATAGGAGTTGGGACTTTGTTCCCTTTGTTGTTTTCTTTAGACTAGTTCTTAGCTACTCCACTAGTGAACACCGGTCTACTTTTATTCACTAGTGATAACTAGTTATCTGTTGTAAGCTTGTTTTTCTTGCTTTGAACATTGAACAAACTATATTTATATAGTAAATGATCTTTTTCCATATTGTGATAATTTATAATTGCGAAAGCAAATTATCTTTTCACAATAAGGAAAAAACAATGAAAACCCCGTTCTTAACTGAAGCCATGAATTCTTTTCAGTCAACAGCCATGATCTTGGCTACTATCTGTATCGTTTATTTCTACATCAGCGCACCTATCGCTATGATCTTCGCACTTTCAATCGTATAAGGAGAACCAAATGTTTACACCTACCGAACTCTTTACAGCGACTCTTAGAGACATTCAAGCTAATCCACGACACCAGCGAATCAAGATTTTTGATCGACTGAAGCGCAAGGATGATACTCTTTCTTTCACCGTGTTTAATGAACTCATCGAACACATGTTGAAGATTGGTTATCTGTGCGAATGTAGGTCTGCCAACAACAACGAACCACAAGGAACATTTTTCGGACTTGCTATTCCAACCAATGAATATAAGGATGAAGCGAGCAACCCATTCATGCACCTTACCTTCGGACCATCGACAGAACAAGTTAGGGATTTGTTGGTTAGCCATGTAGACGAACCTAAGCAACCCAGCGTTGCCACTGTTCCATCACACTTTGTCCAACCAATGTTTGAAAGCTACGAAGAGGAATGGTTCCATACAGAAGTATAGAAACATTAGTTAAACAGGTGGCAAGTTGCCGCTTGTTTTTCAAGTCTTTTTAAAACACTGGTTCAGAATTCAGCCGACCCTCTACTTGGTCGCCTCTGGTGCGTCACTGACGGTGACACTAATGAGTGCCTAACTGGTGACCACTGGTCAGAATTCAGCGCAGAATTCAGC
>CEUS01028180.1_pt1 | contig 12227 bp, 11 predicted proteins | sample 427031 | NCBI WGS metagenome assembly CEUS01 (sample SAMEA2622837, study PRJEB7988) | marine metagenome | biome: marine biome (ENVO:00000447); feature: marine epipelagic mixed layer (ENVO:xxxxxxxxx); material: "saline water (ENVO:00002010), including plankton (ENVO:xxxxxxxx)" | depth 140 m | reverse complement strand
TGCCCTAGCCGCACGTATTGCATAAGTAGAGAGAAACTATGTCACGCTCTCATGTTTGTGGGATCAATTGAATGACACCGTACCCACCGCGAGGTGATTATGGAACCGTATGGTAGTGCCCATGGTCAGGATCCCACACTTGGCGAGATCCAGAGCCACGTTCAGTCGTAAAGTTGTAGACCAGTACGACGACCACAGCTAATACTACGCCAGCAATAGCAACGAGGCTCACACGTGACATCTGGTCGTGTTTGCGCTCACAGCACTGCTTAAACTTCAGTCCACTTCCACACGGGCACGGATCATTCCGTCCAACTTTGGCAACGGCCATTACTCCTCCGTGACTTCGACACCGCTTGTTGTGTCAGAGAATAATAAGTATACCGTCAGCTAGTAAACTAGAAAGTCGAGCAGTTGAAAGGACAAATAAGAAACAGTAATTTCCTGCTTCGATAAATCGAGGCTCAATGATTTCGTGGCACGCAAACTTTATGGTTCTAGTAACAGTTTGCCGATATGGCTGCTGGCTTCCATCGTTTGATGGGCTTTAGTTACCTCCTCAAATGGAAAACTCGCATGTACGACTGGATGGAAGCGTTTCTCGGCAATCCACGGCCAAACATGTACTCGAATCGCCTCAGCAATAGCGGCTTTTTGACTGATAGATCGAGATCTAAGCGTCGAACCAGTCAAAAAGAGACGCCGCGACATCAATGAGGCCAAGTTAATTTCCGCAGTCGCTCCGCCCATTAGACCGATTAAAACGAGTCGCCCCTCCACCGACAGCGTTTTAAGGTTCGGCTCGAGATAGGGACCACCAATCATGTCTAGAATAACCTCGACTCCCTCACCCTTCGTCGCGATCCGGACGGCTTCAGAAAACTCGACTTCGTGATAATTAAATGCTCGTGCTGCTCCGAGACGTTCACACGCCACACACTTCTCCGCCGTGCCCGCAGTCGCAAACACCTCGACTCCTGATAACCGCGCCATTTGAATAGCCGTTGTTCCGATACCACTTGAACCGCCGTGCACCAAGAAACGTTCGCCGGTCGCAAGCCCAGCCCGGTCAAAGACATTCGTCCACACAGTCATACACGCCTCCGGTAAGGCCGCGGCGGTAACCACGTCGATACCCTCCGGAATCGGTAGACATTGTGGCGCAGGAACCACACAGAACTCAGCATATCCGCCGCCGGTCACAATGCTGCACACTTGATCGCCGACTTGCCAATTCGAAACGGCACTACCAATCGCCACAACTGTGCCTGAAATCTCAAGTCCTAGGATGTCGGAAGCGCCAACCGGAGGCGGGTAATGTCCTTGACGTTGCATAACATCTGCTCGATTGACACCACATGCTGCTACCTTGACGAGGAGTTCCTCAGGCGTTGGCGTAGGAATCGCCCGCTCGGCAACTGTCAGACGTGCGACCGATCCATGCTTGACGACTTCAATAACACGCATTTTCGATGGTATGTTCCGGACCATTTCACCCCAATCCTTTGACAGGAAATTACGTAAGGCTGACAACTATACACGCCTGCCATGAGTCACGACACCTGAGCCAAAGGTATAATCAGTGTCACGCGTCGCCAGAAGAACGGTGCATGCTTCCTCTCTTCGAAACGACTCACAATGACGGTAAGAATTAGACGAGTCAAGATGTGGCGAACGACAATCCGGAATCGACCCGGTGTACTCGCATCGACTCTAGAACCACTCGCCCAAGCGGGCGCCAATTTAAGTGTCGTTATGAAATATAGCCTTTCTAGCCGTTCAAGCCGGGCTACGGTTGAAATCTTGGCTGGCTCAGGACGTCGTGCGACACTTGCTGCACACGCTGCGGGATTCACCCTTTCACCAACGCCGGTACTTTTAGTGGAAGGGAATAACCGACCGGGACTCGCGTATGCTGTCACCACTGCTATCGCGTGGGCCGGAATCACGGTCCGGTTTCTTTCAGCGCAAGTTGTCGACCAACGTTATTCAGCGATTCTCGGATTTCGGACAGAAAAAGACGCTCTTAAGGCACGCTTACTGATACGAAAGGTCGCGAATACGACCAAGATATAACCTAACAGGGACGACAATGAGCTTGCGAATCACAATAATTGGTTATGGTCGTATGGGGAAGGAAATCGACGCCCTAGGAAAAACACGTGGCTACACAATCGTCAATCGGTTAGATATCCACAACAATGCTCTCGGTGAAGGGCTCACTGCGGAAACATTACAAGGAAGCGACGTGGCAATTGATTTTTCGACCGCGGACGCAACAGTGAACAACCTCCCCAAACTGGCGGCAGCTGGCATCAACGTTGTGATCGGGACCACGGGTTGGAATGACAGTGAACGTGCCATGCGACAAGTAGTCGAAAATGCTGGCATCGGTGTAGTAGTAGCCGCCAATTTTTCTATTGGCGTCAACCTACTCATGGGCATTGTCGAACGTGCAGCGTTCCTCTTTAAGGACCAGAACGATTTTGGCGCTTGGATTCACGAATCTCATCATGCCGCTAAGGTCGACTCTCCATCCGGAACGGCGCTAGCGCTCAATGAGACAATGAAAACATCGGGTTACACAAACTCGATAAATCTAGCATCGACCCGGGCCGGATCGTTACCGGGAACCCACACCATTGGTTTCGACGGACCGTTCGAAACAATTACCTTAACCCACACGGCTCGGAACCGTGCAATATTTGCCCAAGGGGCGCTCGAGGCTGCAAGATGGGTTAAGGGCCATAAGGGTTGGTTTACTATGCGCGACGTCCTGGCGCTCGATTGAGAATGAGAATCGGATAACTATGAAACACCGCTGGTCAGGATGTGGAACGGCCCTGGTGACCCCGTTTACGGAAGCTGGGAGCATTGACGAGGAAGCCGTCAGCCGTCTCGCCAAACGTCAGATTGAAAACGGCATCCATTTCTTGGTTCCATGCGGAACAACTGGAGAAAGCCCGACACTGTCAAATTCGGAAAAGCTCCGAGTCGTCGATCTCGTGGTCCAAGAAGCCAGTGACAAGATTCCTGTACTGGCGGGGGCCGGCGGTTATGACACCAAGTCGGTAGTCGCTCTTGCCCAAGACATGGTTCGCGCCGGAGCAGACGGCATCCTCTCCGTTGCACCGTACTACAACAAGCCTTCACCGGAAGGCATCTATCAGCACTTTTCTACTGTCGTAGAAAATCTAGACTGTCCAGTGATGGTATATAACGTTCCGAGCCGCACCGGGGTAAATATCGATCCGAAAACTTTGCGGCGAATCGCGTCATTACCTAATGTCGTCGGCATCAAAGAAGCGTCTGGAAACCTTGGTCAGATCTCTCAAATCTGTTCGGACGCCTCAGAGACATTCAGCGTTCTTTCTGGTGACGATGAATACACCCTGCCCATGATGGCAGTAGGCGGCCTTGGTGTCATCTCAGTCGTCTCGAATGAAGCACCTTCTGAAATGTCTGCCTTGGTGAACGCGGCGCTCAAAGATGATTTTAAAACCGCCTTGTCTATTCACAAACGGCTTCTACCTTTGATGCAGGTTAATTTTGTCGAATCAAATCCGATCCCAGTAAAGGCGGCCCTCGCGGAGATGGGACTTCTTACCGCACGATACCGATTGCCGCTCATAGCTCCTGAAGAACATAATCGCCAACGAATAGTCGACGTATTGAAAAGCCTTGGTTTTCTTGACCATGATTCATAACAAGACGGGCTAAATCGGAAACTGAATCTCAACCCAAATATGACACGTATGCCAATCCCACAGCTGACCGCAAAAATTGAGCAACTCTACGAACTTGGGACTGATGCAGACGTCCAACAAGCACGTGACACTTTTTCCCAACTCCGAGACAAATTATCACAGGGAAAGGTTCGAGCCGCCGAACCTGACATATCCACTCCTACCGGCTGGAAAGTCAACTCTTGGGTAAAGAAAGGCATTCTCGTTGGGTTTCGAGTCGGTTCCGTAGTGTCCTATCCGTCACCAAGTAGTGATGCTCCATATCTGGACAAAGATACGCTTCCGCTGAAATCTCTCGATGACACTTCCGGAGTCCGTCTCGTTCCGGGCGGATCGTCTATTCGCGACGGTTCTTATGTTGGCCCTAGAGTCATATGCATGCCACCAATGTATATCAACATCGGCGCATACATCGATGAAGCAAGTCTGATTGATTCCCACGCCCTTGTAGGATCTTGTGCCCAAATTGGAGCACGTGTTCACGTTAGTGCAGGAGCGCAGATCGGAGGTGTACTTGAACCGATTGGGGCGATGCCAGTTATCGTTGAAGATGATGCCTTGGTCGGCGGGAACACAGGACTGTACGAGGGGACTGTGGTCCGTCGACGGGCGGTAATCGGAGCAGGAACAGTGATAACCAATTCAACACCCATCGTGGACCTGCCAAAAGGCAAACTGATCAAGTCGGACCCTGGTGTTCCAACCGTGATTCCAGAAGGTGCTGTGGTAGTACCTGGCGCACGAGCTGTAACCACGCCACAAGGCAAGGATTGGGGTGTTTCGTTATACACGCCAGTAATTGTCAAATATCGCGACGATCGAACAGACACGCGGACAGAGCTTGAGTCATGGATTCGATAGACATAATAAAACTGGCTCGGTCGCTGATCGACATCGATTCGACATCCGGACGAGAAACTGAAGCCTGTAACTGGTTAGGAAGCTGGCTTCGAGACCGAAACTACCAGGTGGTTGAACAACCTGTCGCGAACGACCGCTTTAATATCATAGCCACACTTGATTCTCCGCCCGATGTTGTATTTTCAACACACATTGATTGTGTCCCTCCATTCTTTCCCAGCCGCGAAGAAAACGGCCTGCTTTTTGGCCGCGGCGCCTGTGATGCGAAGGGTATTCTTGCTGCGCAGTTAGCCGCACTTGAGCGTCTCCGTTTGGACGGTGAACATCGAGTGGCTCTACTGGTAGTTGTTGGCGAAGAACGAGGAAGCCAGGGTGCTCGAGCCGCAAATACGCGTCCACTCGGATCTCGATACCTTATCAATGGTGAACCGACAGAGAATAAACTTGGCGCCGCCACTAGAGGGGTCTATCGGACCCGTCTCGTAGCCCATGGCCGTGCTGCACACTCTTCTCATCCCGAGTTGGGTGAATCCGCAATCGAAAAACTTCTTGATGCACTCCTCAAACTCCGCGACCTTCCCTTACCCCAAGACCCACTGTTGGGAAGTACCTACTACACAGTCGGCTTGATGTCGGGTGGCTTGGCTCCGAATGTTGTACCGCCGAATGCCGAAGCTGAAGTGAACTTTCGCACGGTCGGCGCGGCAGAAGAGGTAAGAATAGCGTTGGCAAGTCTGACGTCGTTGGTGGACCTTGAAGCCGTAGTCGAAGTCCCGCCGGTTACACTTGAAACGCTATCAGGGTTTTCGACAGAAGTGTTCCCCTACACAACCGATATTCCTTTCTTGTCAGCTTGGGGGAAACCTCTTTTGTTTGGTCCAGGCTCTGTGCTAGTCGCGCATACAGATAACGAACATGTATCGGTCTTAGAAATGATTGATTCAGTCGAACATTACGTCACACTTGCCAAACGTTTACTGGCCAATTGACGCATCCTCCCAAATTAGTCGCGGACTACTCGAACTGAGACAACATCAACGCGGTCTAGTGGACGTTCTCCATCGGTAGGCACAGATTCTATCGTTGAAACGACATCGAGGCCTTCGACAACAACGCCGAAGGCCGTGTACTGATTGTCTAATTCTTCAGCTACATCGGTACAGATAAAGAATGAAGTCGACGCGCTTGCCGGATCCTCACCGTGGGCCATAGACACGATTCCAAGAACATGCTTCGTGTCATTAAATTCTGGGTTCAAGTTTGCAATTAAACGTTCTTGGCGTTCACTCAGTGGAGTGCTTCGTGTCGGTATATAGCCTGTCTGAATCACGAAGTCGGATACAACGCGATGGAACGACATCCCATCGTAAACACCTGCATCTGCCAAACGAAGAAAGTTACGTACATGGTTCGGTGCAAGGTCTGAAAAGAATTCCACCGTCATCGAACCAAAACTGGTTTCGATGACGGCCCGATAGCGGCCAAGCTCTTCCGCTGTCTCATTTGAAAACGGTAAAGGTTCCTCCTGAGGCCGATCTCGAATAGTGACCCTACGGACCGCAACTCGCTCCACAGCACGGCCTTCCGGATCAACCGCCGTCTCAGAAATTTTCGTAACAACATTGATGCCTTCAACGACTTGTCCCCATATGGTGTATTGCCCGTTTAGTCCGGGTTGATCGACTACCGAAATAAAAAACTGGGATCCCCCGCTATCTGGTTGATTCGGCACGACAATAGCCGCCACGGCTCCACGCAGATGAGGCCCAGTACTCAACTCATCTCCCACTCTCTGTAACCCCCCCTGTCCATAGCGGGCAGCTTCTTCGGGATCTCTTGTCAGCGGGTCTCCACCTTGGATAATTCCATGCCGAACCATTCGATGAAATGTAGTTCCATCGAATTCACCTTGTTCTGCCAATTCCATAATCAAACCAACGTGATTTGGAGCAAGGTGTGGAAGCAGGTCAATTACAATAACTCCGAGGTCTGTTTCGAAAACTGCCTGTTTCTCGCTCATTCCCTCAAGTGTCCACGGAGTGACAAATAATTCTTCACTCGCGACAGCGCCCTGACCAAAGGCGGCGCCTGGTGACAAAGATAGAATCATTACAAAGATTCCTAATACCCTAAAACACATGGGTATCAAGGGTATCATTCGTAGCTCATGCGCAGGTCACAAACACGCTGTCCGTGGGGCAATTCGGACCCTTTGTATGCGAGCTATCATGACCAGGAATGGGGCGTCCCCGTTCACGATGATCGCAAGCTCTTTGAGATGCTGACTCTCGAGGGTGCCCAGGCTGGGCTGAGTTGGATCACCATACTAAAGAAGCGAGAAAACTATCGCTCGGCATTTTCAGGGTTCACACCTGAACTCATTGCTCGTTACGACCTTGGTAAACGCCAACAATTGTTGGCAAATCGCGGTATCGTACGAAATCGCCTCAAAATTGAATCAACCATCAAGAATGCTAAAGCCTTTATAGTGGTGCAAGACGAATTCGGTTCCTTCGATCGTTACATTTGGCAGTTTGTCGGAGGTGTTCCAAAACAGAATGATTGGACACAAATGGTTCAAGTTCCAGCGAACACGCCTGAATCAGACGCGATGAGTAAAGATCTCAAAGGTCGGGGATTCCGATTCGTGGGATCGACGATTTGTTATGCCTTTATGCAATCCACAGGCATGGTCAACGACCATCTTGTCAGTTGTTTCCGGCACCGAGTCGTTCACCAACCTCATTGCGCCGACTGAGATGGCAGAGTGCAATCGCAGCGGTAGTAGCCACGTTGAGAGAATCGACGACAGGATCGATTGGAATTCGAACCCTGGCATCCGCCAATTCTAGCGTCGACCTAGAGAGACCATCACCTTCATTTCCTAGTATCAATGCATTGCTACGATCTACTTTGAAGAACTCGTAATGATTGAGACAGATTGCATCATTATCAGGAGTAAGCGCCACCAGGTCGTACCCGTGACGACGGAGTGACTCAAGACCCGTTGGCCAGTCTTCAACAACTGCATATGGAATCTGCAAAGTTGTAGCGATCGAAGTACGTATGGCCTTACGATATAGTGGATCACAACATCCCGGACTCATTAGGATGCCTGCCGCGCCAAAAGCCGCAGCATTTCGAAAAATTCCACCAATATTATCGGCGTTGCCAACCTTCTCCAAAACAATGATGGGTTTCGGGAAAGTCACCAACCGCAACAAGGCCTGAACTGTCTTCGGCGGGGGTCGTTCTACAAGACCAAGACATCCTTGATGAAAATCGAAGCCACCAATATTCTTGATCATGTCACGACTAGTTACATAGACCGGGCATTCAGATATATCGAAACTTTGAAAACGATTCAACGCCTCCAATGTTGTAGAGGTGACAAGTAAAGCCTTAATACAAAACTTGTCTTCAGCGAGAAGTCGACAAACAGCCAGTCGACCTTCAACTACAAAGTTTCCAAGTTCACGAAGTCTTATCGGATCTGGAATGTCTCGGAAGGCAGAAAGTCGGCGGTCATTGAGCGATAAAACCTGAACGATTTCCACAACATAATCTCTTTTCGTTCAATCCCGGTTCAACCGGCCTGCATGACCGAACGGGTGCTGCGGTGACGGTCCACCACCTCAACACCGAGGTGTTTACTGAGGTAGACCTTCGATTCTCGATTGTTCGTAACGTTGAGCTCAAACTTAATGACATTGAATTCGAGGTGGTCAAGTGTGCTTCGCATATCGTAGAAACGATTTTTCGTCTTGACCAAGATCTCGTCAAAACCGTTATCAAGAGCCCAAGTCTCCTGTTCCTCGGTCAGCGCACGAAAAAATCCCTGCCCTCGCCAATCTCTCCGGGTTCCCCCAATCCAGCTGTATAGCACTTTCCGATCTTGAAACTGCACATATCCTTCGAGACGTGAGACAAGATCCTTCAACTTCGGGTCGGTCTCACCGAGGCCAATCTCATGTGACACCTTATAAGCGACCGGAAACAGATTGGCTGGGTCAGCAGCCAACGATGCTTCCGCCATGAGAATGTGATGTTCTCGACCATCGAGACGGTCAACAACTTCCACAGCCCGTTTCCGGCGACGATATTCACCAAAATGTTCCTCGATGTACTCGATCTCCAAGGCACCCTGGCTAAGTGCGTACTGTCGAATGTGATACTCAGAATGATTTTCTGATTGCATCGACCCTTCTCAGCAACTGGCCGACCTCATACATTCACGTCTGCAGTCAATTCAGCTAACAAGCCATCCCACCAGTAAATTAACCAAGCAAGTGACCCAAGCTACCGCGTTTAGCCTGGCCCGGGTAGATTCCAAGGTAATCAGCCGAAACTTCCTGATATCTCACCCCGTAGGTTCATAGGCCAGATTAGACGCCAACCAACGTTCAGCTTCTCGAATCGTAAACCCTTTGCGCGATGCATATTCCTTTATTTGATCGTTGCCAATCCGACCAACTGTAAAGTAACGAGCATCTGAAGAAGAAAAATACAATCCACTCACGCTGGCTGCCGGAATCATCGACGCGGAGTCTGTTAATGCAATCCCAACCGGCCCGGCATCAAGCAAGTCAAACAACTTGAATTTCTCACTGTGGTCGGGACAGGCGGGATAGCCAAATGCCGGTCTGATACCTCGATATTCCTCAGCGATGAGTGCCTCTCGACTTAGTTCCTCACTGTCCCCATAACCCCATTCATTCCGCACTCTAATATGGAGATATTCCGCAGATGCCTCTGCCAAACGGTCAGCGAGTGCCTTCACCATAATCGCCTTATAGTCGTCATGATCTCGCTCATATCGTTGAACTAGTTGGTCAACACCGGCCCCGGTAGTAACCGCAAACGCACCAATGTAATCAACTTGTTGGCTATGGATTGGCGCAATAAAGTCTGCCAGTGAACGACTCACTTTCCCGTCGCCGATATCCTGTTGCCGTAACATGTTAAAACGTAACTTCTCTGTTCCTGGACCAGCTTTACCTGACTGTTCTGGGCCATAGACGACGATGTCGTCTCCGTCACTGGCTGCCGGCCAAAAACCGTAAACACCCGTGGCCTCAAGAAGTCCCTCATTGGTAATCTTCGACAACAAACGAGTCGCGTGATTGTACAGTTCGCGCGCCGCTGCACCGCGATCGGGATCATCTAGAATAGCCGGATAACGTCCTTTGAGCTGCCAGGCAGCAAAAAAGTAGGTCCAGTCGATGAGCGGCACTAGGGTATCGAGTTCTACCGTGACCTCGCGTCGACCAGTAAATGCAGGAACTGGAATCTGAATTGTTGACCAATCAACCTCGACACGTATACGCTTGGCTTCTTCATAAGACTTGATCTTCCGTTCTTGTCTTGCGGCGTGCTGCTCCCGCAGGGTTGCTTGGTCTTTCTTATTAGCCAGAACGAAAGTATCACGCTGCACCGGATTCAATAAATTCGACACCACATCAACCACTCGGGATGCATCCGATACGTGGGTCACGCTACCGTCGAAGACCGGTGCAATCTTGACTGCGGTGTGTTGGCGACTCGTCGTTGCTCCGCCGATTAACAGCGGTAGACCGATATTCCGGCGAGCCATTTCAGCAGCCACTAAAACCATCTCGTCAAGCGACGGCGTGATTAAACCGCTAAGACCGACGACATCTGCCTGCTCATCGTCAGCAGTCTGCAAAATTGTGTCACATGGCACCATCACACCTAAGTCGATAACTTCATATCCATTACACCGAAGCACTACCGCAACAATATTTTTACCGATATCGTGCACGTCACCTTTAACTGTGGCCATCACGATTTTTTTGGCAACTATTTTTTCATTCGACTGATCTGCCTCCATGTACGGTTGAAGATAAGATACTGCCTTCTTCATGGCCCTCGCACTTTTAACAACCTGTGGCAGAAACATCTTACCGGCACCAAAAAGGTCTCCGACCACTTTCATACCGTTCATCAGCGGACCCTCGATAACGTCGAGTGGACGCGAACTCTGTTGCCGAGCCTCTTCGACATCAGTCTCAATAAAATCAACGATGCCATGTACAAGTGCATGCACCAGTCGATCATCAATGTCGGCCTCGCGCCAGGCTAAATCCACTTGACGTTTCTGACCTTCACCCCTCACTGTTTCCGCTAGTTCAACCATCCGATCGGTGGCATCAACACGTCGGTTAAAGATGACATCTTCAACATGAGTCAAAAGATCGGCCGGAACATCCTCGTATACAACAAGTTGACCGGCATTTACGATGCCCATGTCCATACCAGCCCGCACCGCGTGGTACAAGAAGGCAGAATGCATTGCCTCACGCACCACAGCATTGCCGCGAAATGAAAACGACAAATTACTGACACCGCCACTGACCTTCGCACCTGGACACTCTTGTTTAATACGCCGCGTCGCTTCTATGTAATTAACCGCGTAGTCGTTGTGCTCTTCGATACCGGTCGCAATCGCCAACACGTTAGGATCGAAAATGATGTCGTGAGCATCAAAGCGAATCTGCTCTGTCAGTAACCGATACGCCCGTGTGCAAATTTCAACCTTTCGCGCAACTGTATCTGCCTGTCCAGTTTCATCGAATGCCATAACGACAACGCCTGCGCCGAACTGTCGCGCGATTTTGGCCTTCTCAAGAAAATCGAGTTCCCCCTCCTTCAAACTGATGGAATTTATGATCGCCTTACCCTGGACGCACTTGAGACCAGCTTCGATCACTGACCATTTGGAACTGTCGATCATGATCGGCACGCGCGCTATTTCTGGCTCCGTCGCGATGTAATTCAGAAATCTAGTCATCGCCTGTTCTGAATCAAGCATTCCTTCATCCATGTTTACGTCCAGAACGTTTGCACCGCCACGAACCTGTTCAACGGCCACCTCAACCGCCTCAGTAAAATTGTCCGAGGTAATGAGATTCGCAAACTTGCGAGATCCCGTAACATTCGTCCGTTCGCCAACCATAATGAAATTACTTTCGGGACGAATCGTTATTGTTTCAAGACCACTAAACTTCGTCGTTGTCTCCTTCTTCATGGGACGCTGGCGTGGTTTCACCCCATTGACTGATTGCGCGATCGCTTCGATATGGTCGGGTGTAGTTCCACAACAACCGCCCACCATATTGACCAACCCACTTGTCGCAAACTCTTTAAGTAGTTGACTAGTTTGGTCTGGAGACTCGTCATATTCGCCGAAAGCATTCGGTAGTCCTGCATTTGGATAACAGCTGATGTAGGCCGGAGAAATTCGTGCCAACTCGGCAACATACGGTCGCATGCCATGCGCACCCAACGAACAATTAACTCCAACTGAAAACGGTCGAGCGTGGGCTATCGACACCCAAAAAGCATCAATCGTTTGACCAGAAAGGGTGCGGCCACTTCGATCAGTAACCGTTACCGAGATCATCAGCGGAAGATCGACATCTTTGTCTTCTAAAACGTCGCCAATCGCCAGGATTGCTGCCTTCGCATTCAAGGTGTCAAATATTGTTTCGACGAGAAGCAAATCGCAACCCCCGTCGACGAGACCGCGCGTTTGTTCGGCATATGCCTTTCGCACATCATCAAAAGTCACTGACCGGGCCGTGGGATCGTTTACATCAG
>CEUS01020852.1_pt1 | contig 12229 bp, 11 predicted proteins | sample 427031 | NCBI WGS metagenome assembly CEUS01 (sample SAMEA2622837, study PRJEB7988) | marine metagenome | biome: marine biome (ENVO:00000447); feature: marine epipelagic mixed layer (ENVO:xxxxxxxxx); material: "saline water (ENVO:00002010), including plankton (ENVO:xxxxxxxx)" | depth 140 m | reverse complement strand
TTTGGATACCCAATGGCTTAGGTGTCAAAGCTACTTCAACCTGTCCCTCTGGTAAAGAAGCCACAAAATCTGAGAAAAGTCTGGCAGGAACAGTAATTGACCCTTCGTCTTCGACTTTTCCGCCAATCCATGTTGTTATAGCGATCTCAAGGTTAGTAGCAGTTAATTTGATACGCCCACCTTCAGTACCAATCAATACATTCTGGGTGATTGGTAAAGTGGTCCGTGTCGCGACTGCTCTGCCCACCATACTAAGGGCCTTGTTTAGGTTTTCTTGTAAACAGCTAAAACGCATCGGCTTACCTTATTCTATACAAAATAAATCTGTCCCCATTCTAAAGTCAGCATGACCCTCCGTCAACGAAAGAACAGTAAAAATGCGAGCGATTTTAATCACATCTCTCAGCCTAATCACAACCGCAAAAACTCTTTACTGACTTTACCGAAAGATAAAGTTGAAGATTGGATACTTAACTTAGCTAACCTTAACTGTCCCGACCATTCCCATCGTCATGTGAGGTACACATATAAGCTCGAATTCCCCGATCTTATCAACGGTCAGGTTGTAAGTAACCTTCTCCCCACCATTTATAAAAACATCTATGCCGAGATCCGCAACGGTAAAGGTGTGGAATTCTGCAGGTACGCTAAAATCGAGCGTGTAAGCCTTTCCAGCTTTAAGTTCGAGATTTGCAGGCTCGAATACATACGGGTTTTCACCGTGGATAACTGTTATCACCTCTCCCGTCGCGCCAGTGCTCGTAGCACTCTCAGTGGCGCTAGCGGTAGTAGGAGTCGCGGCCGGTGCCGCTGCCGCTTTTGTAGGCGTAGGAGCAGCCTCGGACCCGCCCCCACAGCCAACAATAATTAATATCCCTAACAAACCCACTAACAAACCAAGCAACTTAGAATTAACCACGTTTCCTCCAATTTCCGAAAAATTTTTCAACCAAACTCATGAATTATGTCCAAGTATTCGTAGCTGTGTCAAGCTCATTAACTCTGCCTTTTAATCTCCAGTGTCTCCCCAGGCGCCAAAGCCACCCTGCGCACGTCTATGCCCAATTTTAAAAGCCAGTATCCGAGAGTAGCCTTACTTATCCCAAGCTCCCTTGCAGTTCCCGTAAGTCCGATATCATTAATCATGTCCGGCAACATACGCTCCAAAGGCTGATTATTATGAGCTGATTCAACCTCAAGCATCATTTGCGATTTTTTTGTTCTCATTTTTATGCCCACCCGTACAAGAATCGCCTTTGCCCGGCCAATATTACCACCCAAGCACGCTTAAATGCAACTAGTATTGTACAAGTATAAAACTTTTACAATACTAGTATCACCAATAATAAGTTTGTTTGACTGCGGGTTTTAGCTACTGGTAAATTATCTGGCTACTTATGGAGATTATAGAGCAAGAAGTACTTAGGTGGGCCTCAGAGGCCTATGCCACAATGGGTTGGTCTGGGGTTTCTATCTTGATGGCTATAGAGAGCGTCTTTTTCCCTATCCCAAGTGAAATTGTCATGCCCCTGGCCGGATGGATGCTTATTGCCGACCAGGGCAAAAGTATGTGGTTCATACTAGTCGCTGGTTTTTTTGGCGCCTTAGGAAGTCTGATTGGGGCTTTAGTGATCTACTTTGCAGGTTTCTTCGGAGGTAGGGGAATTATTGAAAGATACGGCCACTATTTCTTTATGTCTCAAAATGATCTACGGATAGCCGACAGATGGTTCCAAAAATACGGTACTTGGGCAGTTTTTATATCTAGATTAATACCAGTAGCACGTAGCTTAATTAGCCTCCCGGCCGGTGTCACAAGAATGCATTTGATACCTTTTATAGCTTTAACATTCGCTGGCTCATTTATTTGGTCTGCTGGATTGGCTCTTGGAGGATATCTATTAGGTTCTAACTGGGAATATATGCGTGGAATTATGCGGCCGTTCGACTTACCCATTATAGTCGCTATTTCCTGCCTCATGCTCGGTTATCTGTTGTATAAGTTGAACTCCAAGCGAAAAAAGAAGCTCCTCTAAAATTGTCAAATTTATTCAACAGACCACTGATAGTTACATTTAATAATATTTCCTTGACCCTATATTGCCTAATCATTAGACTAAACTGACCCGCCCCAGTAGCTCAGGGGATAGAGCGACTGCCTTCTAAGCAGTGGGTCGCAGGTTCGAATCCTGCCTGGGGCGCTCTATTAATCAAGAGCTTTCATCAAGTCTTCAGAGAGGAACTTCGGATTTCAGAAAAACTAAAAGCGGCAAGATCATTAATTGCCATATTGATTATCTCCCTTGTCTCAGTGGTGTGTGGATCCGTTGAAGATAAGGAAATAACTCAGTCTATAGAAGTCGCCTACCCTACCCCATATTCAAATGTAGATTCTCTAAAAGTAGATCCAAACAGAGGCGGGGTGATGCGCTTGGCGAACAGAAGTGATCCTCCAGCGTCATTCGACACCTTGAGAACAAGCAGCATTGCGCTACATCACGTTGGGGGCGGTCTTTTCGGATCTGGAAATCTGGTCACCCGATGCAGAGAAAATATGTACTTGGTATGTCCCTACATAGCTAGAACGTGGACAACTAACAGCGATTTCACGGAATGGATATTCACTATAAGGGACGATATCCAGTGGCACGACGGACAAACTCTCTTGGCTGAAGACGTTAAATTCTGGTTAACTCTAGCAAAGTTCGGATTCACAACAGAAGATAAGTCCAGAGCTCCCGCTTATTTCAGAGCAGATTTAGGAGATATCGAGTCGATTGAAACAATCGAAGGTAATCGACTAAAAATACTCTTGAAGAAACGATTCCCTCATTATCTGGATTCCCTGATGAATCCAAGATTCAAAATCGCTCATCCAAAACACTTGATGAAGGAACGAATGGAAGCAGGAGAGGTAAGCCTGGCACCGCTAGAAGTGGGCTTGATAGGCTCTGGGCCATTTTTATTGGACAAATACAACAAAGGCGGCACTACTAGCATAAGGAAATTTGACAACTACTGGGAAAGGGACAGGGAAGCAAACAGCCTGCCATATCTCGATGGGATAGATTTCATAACAGTCCCAGATCCTTCTGCAATGGATGCCGCGTTAAGGACTGGTCGTATCGACGGCGGGGCTAGAGGTGAAGGTCACTACTTATCGTTAGAGAGGAAGCAGGTATATGACATGGACCTAAAAGGAAACGTCTTTTACGCAGAGATGCAAGGTGGGCTCTTTAGAATGGCTTTCAATATGTTGAAATCAGGTCCTTGGCAAGACGTACGTGTCAGAAGAGCAATATCATTGTACATCAACAGAGAGGCGGCAATACCATCTGCATTAGGTGGCTTTGGATATATATCTCCTACCTTCGGCCCAAGCAATCCGTTCACTAGTTCTGATTTCGCCACTTGGTCAAAATTCAACCCATCTAAGCTACAGGATAATCGAGCAGAAGCTAACAAGTTGATTAAAGAATCCGGATACGAAGATGGATTTTCGATGGGTTATTTATGTAGGTCTCGGGTAGTATCGAGATGTGAATTTCTTCATTCCCAACTTTCTGGCCTAAATATAGACCTGAACATTCAAATAGTCGATGAGGGAGAATGGAATCGTGGCCGAGTATCTCTAGATTACGATAGTCAGCCTGGAGCACACTTCACCCCACCACTCCCAGAAGCTACTGAATCGGTATTTGGAGTTTATAGTAACAACCCAGACTCCTACTCTAAGCATGAGGACCAAAAAATCTCAAATCTTTACCAATCTCTCAAATCCGCATCCACGCAAGCACAGCGAGTTTCCATTTGGAAAAAAATCGAGTCATACATTGTAGATGAACAGGCTTACGTAGTACCAATTGCAGGGACCATTCAGGTGGTCCCATATCTGGAGCACGTAAAAGGATTGGTTATCCCCCCTGAGGATGGACACACTCATACTGATTTCGCCACTGTGTGGCTAAGCCGCTCCTAGGTCTTTCAATTTATGTAGCCTCTAATGCAAAATGATTGTTAGCAATAATTAACGGGGTTACTGTGCAAAAATACCTACTTATACGATTAATGCTTTTTTTACCGACTCTTTTAATTGCATCGGTAATCATTTTCTTCATTATGCGTATCCTTCCTGGTGATGTAGTTCAAGTAGTACTTGGAGGCACCGGTCAATCGACTTACGATTCAGAGCAGCTAGAAACTTTGCGCGAAGAGCTAGGTCTAAAAGAGCCTCTTGTTGCGCAATATAGTACCTGGATTTGGGAAATGGTTAACGGCAGTTTTGGGGGCCGGTCTTTGGAAGACAGAGAGGAAATTAGTGATCTTCTAGCCAGACAGCTCCCAGTCACCCTATTGTTAACAACATATGCACTATTATTCTCCTTCTTGATATCAATACCTATGGGTGTTTTAGCTGCATCCTGGCACAATAGGTGGCCTGATTACGTCATACGTTTCATAACCATATCCGGACAAGCGATTCCTAATCTGTGCGCAGCCTTGTTGGTTGTACTGATTCTCCTCGTGGTTTTTGATTGGTCACCTCCAATCGAATACACCAATCCTTGGACCGACCCCTGGAACCATTTTCAGATTATGATTTGGCCATCCGTAGTATTAGGCTGGGGGTACAGTTCCCATCTCACAAGGGTAGCCCGGTCGAGCATGCTCGAAGTACTCACTCAAGACTACATCAGGACTGCTAAAGGAAAAGGACTAGGACCAAACTCAATTATTATTAGGCACAGCCTCCGTAATGCACTAATACCAGTTTTCAGCGTCGCAGGATTGCAAATTGGAGCCATAATTAGTGGCACAGTTATACTGGAGTCAATTTTCCTACTGCCCGGTATCGGACGAGGCATAGTGCATGCAGTTACAGTACGTGATTACTCAGTAATTCAAAGTCTGGCGTTCGTATCTGTCTTCCTAATACTTTCAGTAAATCTGTTGATAGACCTAGGTTACTCCATTCTCAATCCACAAATAAGTTATGAATCATAAAGTTATGAAATCAAGTGCAATAAAGTACAAAGCAATGGATTACCTTGTTAATTAAACAATCTCTCAGGTTTGTAAAAGCTAAACCTGCGGGAGCAGCCGGATTATTAACTTTGGCCATCATAACAATCATGGCTATTTTCGCGGATCACTTCTCAACTCACAATCCACTGACCCAAAATATACCCCAAAGACTCACTAGCCCGAATGGAGAATTCCTCTTCGGAACAGACAGGTTTGGCAGAGATGTGTTTAGCAGGGTAATTTACGGAGCTCGCATGTCACTTACAGTAGGAATATCTTCGGTAGCATTAAGTACGTTAGCAGGTATATTAATAGGGGTACCTTCAGGATACTTTGGCGGCAAATTCGACCTCATAGTCCAGAGATTCGTAGACACATTAATGGCTTTCCCGACTCTCATTTTAGCTTTAATTATAGTGGCTGCGCTTGGAACATCTGCGAACAATGTGATTCTGGCTTTATTCATCGCACTTACTCCCAGAATGACACGTATAGCACGGGGCGAAGCGTTAGCAATACGACACGAACCATACGTGTTAGCTTCACAATCTGTAGGTTCGGTTCCTTATAGAGTAATGTTCAAGCACATTTTGCCCAACAGCATGGCACCAATAATAGTTATGGCCACTGGGTATCTAGCCGAGGCAATCGTCGCAGAGGCTTCATTAAGTTTTCTAGGACTTGGAGTCCCACCTCCGGATCCTTCTTGGGGGAGAATGCTCCAGGAAGGAGCGACAGAATACCTTCAAACTGCCCCATGGCTAACGTTATTCCCCGGAATAGCTCTAAGTTTGATCATATTTGGCGTTACCATATTCGGCGACTCACTGCGTGACGTACTTGATCCAAGACTATCTAGCCTGATTAGCAAACACCATAAAAGTTAATCACTAATCTGCATTACAGCTATCAACGTATAAATGATATTTCTTTTCGATTATAGAGCTAGCTCAAACGTGACCCCAACAACATCTCCGTCATACTCTACTCTCTTAGGACTAGGGTCAGTCCCCAAATCCGTGTACACCAAACCATAGCCTTCATCATACTCAACAATTTGAGAAGGATTGGGGTTAGAGTTCAATATCAAAAAGGTTGATCCCGGTGGAGACAGTATAAATCGATTTAACGAGTGCCAAGTTCCTCTGCCAAATGAAAAACCTTTCGCCGGGTCTATTAAGAATGCATGTATATCCTCAGGCTTAGGTATCGCATATGGATCATCAAAATCTGTAGGCTTAGCCGCACAAACTACAGCTGGTGATCCCTCTAGCTGCACAAAGGCTTGAGTCACACCAAAATGTCGTTCCATTTGTGAGAAACTTAAGCCTTCGTAAGGTTGCCATATAACGTTGACAGTAGTACTAACATCTGCCTCAAAGTTAACCGGGAAGAACTTTCGTTCTTCCGATGGCTTGTCCTTGGCTTCCATCATCTCGCCAAATGGGGCAAACGTTTCCTCAGTCATAGGTTCTACCTTAATTTTTACTATTCTCGCCATAACAATAGCCTCCTTGTGATTATCTTAACTGAACGGATTAGGCATCATGCCTACAGGCACTTCAATCAAAGTGGGTCCCTGAAAACCCAGCGAATATTTTAACTCCGCCTCAAGCTTTTCAGGACCTTCAACTCTAACACCCCGGGCGCCATATGCCTCAGCTAATTTTACAAAGTCAGGATTATGTAAGTCAGCTCCCAATGTCCGACCTTCAAATCTAGTCTGTTGATCCCTCAAAACGTTCCCGTAAGCGTTATCATTAAAAACCACCGTCACAACGTTAATCCCATACTTAACGGCAGTAGCTAATTCCTGCGAATTATACAAGAAACCACCATCTCCAGATATCGCAACAACCGATCTTTCTGGCTGGGCCACTTTGGCTCCCAATGCCACTGGAAAAGCAAACCCCAGATTACCAAAGTAAGATGAATTTAGGTACGTCCCAGGCCAGTACACTGGATAGTATGCCCTTGAATAGTACCCTAATTGGGTCATTCCAGCGACCAGTATTCCATCGTCAGGCATAGCAGACCTAATCGCGGCATTGAACGAGTCCTGTGGCTCCAAGCGGCGTGATTCTTCTAATATCTTACTTTTAATTGCTGCCAATTCCCCTTCCCTGCTATCCGCTTTAGGAATATTGTTTTGCATTATGCGATACAACGCTTCCAATGTGAGCTTGGCATCACCAACTAAGCCAACAGTCTTATCATAGTTTCTTCCTATTTCATCTGAATCAACATCTATCTGTAATACTTGTTGTCCATTTAATAGGTGTGGAGTAGCTAGCCGTGTTCCGACCGCTATCACCAGGTCATAATTAGCAATTTCTTTACCGATTGGCTCACTTGTATTTCTAGGCACTCCAAATGATAAATAATGTTTGTCTGATATCGACCCTTTCCCTTCACCAGTAGTAATTACAGGTGCCTGCAAATAATCTGCGATACTCATCAAAGCATCGCTGGCACCCGAAGAATTAACTCCCCCACCCGCCCAGATAAGCGGCCTTTTAGAATTTCCCAGAACACGAATCGCTTCCAATAAACTCTCTTCCGAAGCGACTTGGCGTTGATAATTACCTGGCTTTGGAAAATCTATGTCAGCCACTTCTTCCAAAGTCTCCGGTGGAATCTCAAGTTCAACAGGTCTGGGCCTGCCAGTTCTTAAATGATAAAAGGCTTCATGAACAGCATCCGGTATCAAGGTGGGGTCCACCACTCTATGAGCCCATTTTGTTATAGGTCTTACAGCATCTAATTGGTCATGGATTTCGTGAAGAACTCCCCTGTTTACCCCAATTAATTCCCGTTGTACCTGACCAGATAGAACCAATATCGGTGACGATGCCGCATAAGCAGTTCCAATGCCAGCAGTAGCATTCAACAAACCTGGCCCAGGGACTACCAATGCAGTACCTATACCACCACCAGCACGTGAAAATCCATCCGCCATATAAGTAGTTGCTTGCTCATGGCGAGTGGTTATAAATCTTATTCTTGGCTCGTCATAGAGAGGATCCAGCGCATGATAAAGCTGAACACCGGGCAATCCAAAAATCACCCTAACTCCTTCTTGGTAGAGAGCTTTTACCAAAGCCTGACCACCAGTCATTCGTGGCATTTCACTTTACTCCTTATTAATAAGAACTTAAGGCTGCTTTTCACTCAAAGGATCAGCAACCAACTGTGGGATACCAGCAAAAAGAATAGCAGGAAATCCCAAGGCTACCATAGGTCCTATCATAAAAAATGCTATCTGATATGACCCTTGTGCATCAAACATCACTCCCGCAAATAACGGGCCTATCACTCCACCTAATACTCCTATTGGATTCATAATACCCCTCAAAGTAGCGTATCTTTTAGGCCCGAAAAAATCAGCTACTATCGTCTGCTGCGTCACAGTATGAGCAGCCTGGCCCAAACCGTAAGTCAAGTAATATAACCCAACCCACCAAAGTCGCTCCGGAGTTATAAGTGCAATCGCTACCCATCCCAACCCCATCAACACAAAACTCCACATCAGAAGCCGGTGCCTACCCATTTTGTCACCTATCCAGCCACTAGAAAGGCGGCCCAATACCTGAACAGCACCGTATATGGAAACCACCAAAGCCGCTGAAGGGGACGTAAATCCAGTGAATCGCAAATGGGTTATGAAATGAGTATGATTAGTCGAAGTACCAAAGCTGTAAATAGAATTTGCTAGCAAGACAAACCAAAACGCCCTGGTCTTCATAGCATCTTTTACAGTATAGCTCCCGTCACCCTTACCAACTTCCTTGGAATCAGACTTGGAAGACCCCTGATCAGATACAACTGCACCATCAGGCAACCAACCATAGGCCTCAGGGCTTGCTCTCAACAATAATGCCATAGGAAAATTAATTGCAAGGAATACCAACGCGGCTATCGCAGCAGCATCACGCCAACCAAAAGCAACTAACAAAATAGTGATCGGTAACGAACCTATATATCCCCAACCACGTCCCATGGCTATAAATGAAGAGGCTACACCACGCTTCTTATGAAACCAGTGCATTACAGGGGTTATGTAAGCCATATGCGCACCCATACCTTGGCCTAACGCTATAGTGAACGATGACAAATAAAATTCCCAGATAGTGTCCATGTTCGCAAACATGAGAAGCCCAATCGTCATTACAACATTCCCAAAAATCGCCATGATACGAGGGCCAAGCCTATCAATAAGGTAACCGGAAACTGGGGCTAGAATACCTGTTTCTAAAGTCTTTAATGAAAATCCTATCGAGATGGCTGTCAGGGTCCACCCCATCTCATCACGAAGATCCTTGATGAATATCGACAGGCCGACCATGAAAACAGCCATATTAACGAAGCTGCTTATTGTACCGGCGGCAACGATATACCATCCGTAAAAAATTCGGCCGGCCCGTTGTTGCGGTTCAGGACTTTCCGTTTTCTGACTCATCGACAATTGCTGTAGTATATGCTTGTGTTAGCTTTTATCAAAACTGGGCATATTAACTTAAACGCTAAATAGCGTCGTATGGACAGTACTTCACTTTTAACCAAAGGATATCAAATGCCATCTCTAAGTAAAAGAACAGAGCTTGTAATTCAATCCGAAATCAGATCTATGACCTTAGAATGCAATCGAGCGGGAGGCATAAACCTGGCACAAGGTGTATGTGATCTTGAGGTGCCTCCTCCAGTCAGAGAAGGTGCTCAACGTGCCATCAACGAAGGGTTCAACATTTACACACGTTACGACGGACTCCCCATACTCCGGGAAGCAATAGCAAATAAAATGGAGACGCAAAACGGGCTGGTAGTAGATCCAGATAGTGAAGTAATTGTAAGTTCAGGATCTACCGGGATCTTCTACAGCACATGCCTTGCTCTGCTAGACCCTGGTGATGAGGTGATTCTCTTTGAGCCCTTTTACCAATATCACTTGAATACCCTCCTCTCTCTAGGAGTAATTCCAAGATTCGTAACAACGAGCCCTCCAAACTGGGACTTTGATTACATCCACTTGGAAAATGCGATTAATGACAAAACAAAGGCGATAATCATTAATACACCATCTAACCCTTCCGGGAAAGTTTTTAACCAAAACGAGCTGAAGCTTATAGCCAAGGTAGTACAAGAAAACGATTTGTTCCTAATAACTGATGAAATTTACGAACATTTCGTCTACGACGGCAATATACACACCAGCCCAGCTACAATACCTGGTCTGTTAGACCACACTATAACGATAACTGGAGCATCGAAAATTTTCAGCATTACAGGCTGGAGGATAGGCTACTCTATAAGCAACGCTAAATGGGCCAAAATTATAGGATACATGAATGATCTTGTGTACGTTTGCGCCCCTTCCCCACTACAAGTAGGTGTGGCAAAAGGTCTGGAAGAACTTTCACCCGGATATTACTCAAATATACGAGATGAATTCGCAATTAAACGAGAGAAAATATGCAACTCTCTGTCAAAAGCAGGGCTCAACCCTTACAAGCCGCAAGGCGCATACTACGTCCTAGCTGATGTGTCGAGTATCCCGGGCTCAACAAGCAAAGAGAAAGCTATTTACTTGCTTTCGGAAACTGGCGTCGCAGGTGTACCTGGAAGCGCATTCTACAACAGTTCTGAGGGTGAAAATCTGATGCGCTTCTGTTACGCAAAAACTGATGAAGACCTTGAAGAGGCTTGTCGAAGACTTGAAACTCTATCGACCATATAATCACGCGGGAAGGTAAAAATGAGTAAATTGGCATCCGGTGCATACAAAATAAATCACCCAGAAAAAATCGAGACACCCGCTATGCTGGTGTACGAAGATATGGTGCGTCACAACATCAACGAAATAATTCGAGTCTGTGGCGGGCCAGAGAAACTATTTCCACACGTCAAAACTCATAAATCACCTCAAATCCTTCAAATGCAAATTGATGCTGGCATTACTGCCTTCAAGTGCGCCACTTTGAGCGAAGCTGAAATGGTAGCTGGCTCTGATGCAAAAGAAATATTTATAGCCTACCCACTCACCAACCCCAAGAAATTGGAACGATTGTTTAGACTAAAAGAGACCTATCCCAAAAAACATATAAGTGTTATAGCTGGTGATCAGAGTCATCTGGAAATTCTCTCAGAATCGGCCACTTATTTTCATTCAAACTTGACTGTATACATGGACATGGAACTAGGCAGTGAACATGGAACCGGTATTCAGTCAGGCCAACCAGCAAATCAGCTATACGAAAATATAGCTAACTCACCAGGCCTAATACCGGGAGGGATTCACGCCTACGACGGGCACGTAGGAGACTCTGAAGAACCAGGGCCTCGAGAACAGGTTGTACAGGCAAACTTAGAGAAGGTCTATTCAGTGAAAGAAAATGCAGAAAAGCATGGGCTGAAAGTGCCAGATATCATCGCCGGGGGATCATGGTCTTTTCTTTTCTATACAAAAGAAAGTGGTATTAGAGTTTCACCCGGCAATTGGATATATTTCGACATTCTAAATTCAGTAATGCGAGAGCTAAAGTTCAAAAAAGCCTCCGTAATCCTAGGACAAGTTATAGATCAACAACTAGAATGGGGAACAGTCACGGTAGACATCGGGCAAAAATCGGTTAGCCACGATCCAGAAATGAAAAAACGTTTCACTATCCTTGGTAAAGAGAAAGCTAAATTGATCGGGCAAAGTGAAGAACACGGCGTTATAAAACTTAATGATGAAAAGCTACAGGTAGGTGATTTCTTCTTAGCTTCCCCTGGACATGCATGTATGACCACAGTTAAGTACCCATTTTCATTCGGAATTGATAAAAACGGAGATGTGTCAGGAATATATGAGCACACAGGGCGTGATCGGCATCACACCCTTCTGTAAAAAGGCGCTCGCCTTTTTACAGAGTCCAGCAATTTTAAATCAAAGGGGAGTAAGTCATATCCCTGTGGTTGGGGCGGATGATTTTGAATGCCTAGCAATTTAACAACATCAGAATTAATATAGTAGCCAGTATAAGTGTGTCGTAAAATTTCCTGAAAAAACTCTGGCTCTCTCTTCTCTATCAACTTCAAAACATCGTCCTTATTATCTATAGACAACCTTACAAAATCCGCTCCGAAAACTTCCTTTGAAATCTCGTTTATCATTGCGAATCCTTCTGCGAGAAGCTTCCCCAAATAAGTACTGCGAGTAATCATG
>CEUS01033713.1_pt1 | contig 12231 bp, 8 predicted proteins | sample 427031 | NCBI WGS metagenome assembly CEUS01 (sample SAMEA2622837, study PRJEB7988) | marine metagenome | biome: marine biome (ENVO:00000447); feature: marine epipelagic mixed layer (ENVO:xxxxxxxxx); material: "saline water (ENVO:00002010), including plankton (ENVO:xxxxxxxx)" | depth 140 m | reverse complement strand
CGACGATTGGACGGAGTTTCACAACAGCTTGTAGGGCCAGTGGGACGACGCGTTCGGCCATCTTCAGCGGGGCGGCATTCTGTGTACTCTGACTGCAAATGGTTGAACGCTTGGCAGGTTACAGGAGGATGTAGGCAACCAAGAGACGACAGCTTCCCCACGAGCCTCCAAGACGGTAGTTGTCTCGAAGAGCACCGAGGGCATCACGGTCTACGTCACTAGGTCTGGCAGCAATTACCACAGGGATAATTGTCGCTACCTGTCCAAAAGTAAAAGGGCCCTGGCCGAATGCCAAACAGAACGTAATTCAGGCTAGCATTTTTCTTCATAAACCAAAATAGCCCTTTGCTCTCTAACTGAACAAGAAATACATTCTGCGATCCGGTTATCCAAGATTGCATCATCCGGTGGGTTTTGACCATTCCCTCGGCTCTCGACAGCCTCAAGGAAAGCCCTTGCCTGTCTTACAAAAGGGGAGGGTGTTTTGCAAAAGGCTCGAATCTCGTCCTCCCCTCCCCTAAAAATCTTGATAGACAGATTGTCATCGTTGGTCTGAATTCCACCATCTGTAAACACAAAGCGGGTTTCTGCACTGCTCATCCCCTCAGGCCCCACATAACTGGCTGTGGCAGAAAGAAATGAACCATTCTCGAAGGTAATATGGGCACCACAGCTTTCTTCTAGGACACGAGTTGGACCAGTCTCCACAAGTTTGTTTGCCACAGCGGAGACCCAAATGGGTTTGCCTAAAATCCACCTGATCGCATTAAGGTAGCAATAGCTCATGTGGGTCAATGGCATGCCTCCACTGGTTTCCTGGTCATAATACCATTTTTCTGGATCAGCATTCCACAGTGCCATACTTGTAGACATCACCGGTATTCCAAGTTCCTTGCTCTCTACCAACTGCTTTATTTTCTTCCAAGCTGGATCGTAACGGCGCTGGTAACCCACTTCCACCACACAACCTTTTGTCTTGGCCAAAGCAGCGATCTGTTCACCACTGCCGAGATTAGATGCAAGACATCCGCCAATCAACAGGTCGAAACCCGCTTCGAGTGCCCACAGTGTGATCTCATCCTGGACCTTGTGTGGTACCTCAAGAAGAATGGCATCAGGATTCGATTCAGCCAGCCGACGGTAATCATCGAAGTAGACATCACTCGCCAGTTCTGATGCACAAGCTTTCGCAGATGCCATTCTTCTTGAGGAAACTGAACAGATCTCAGCCTGTCCAGTTTCCAGAAAGGCTCGTCCCCGTGTTCGGGCCATATTACCTGCACCTATAATGGCGATTCTTTTTGCTGCCATGTCTCCTCCAATTTTTGTCCTAAGTTGCGAGCGTTCGGTGGAAGGTTTCTGTCACAGAATTTATTGTTACTCACTGCCAAAATAACAGATTTTAGTATTGATACAAATCTATTGCTTATTCAAAATGGGTCTTTTATGGATGGCAAGATCCCACAAGGAATTGGTAAAGGGCAGCATTGCCTAAAATATCACTAATAATTAGTTAGAAAATTAGTAAGAGAATCGCGCGAGGAGAAAAAAATATGCAGGGATCCAGTCTGCAAAGTCAGATATTCTAATGCTGGGGACACTTCAGAAAGTGTGTCTCGTTTTTGTTGATCAAGAGTTGCAATGTCGTTTTCGAGCGTGGTTACTAGGAGGATAGATGAACCAGATCAGGCGTTACAATATTCCCCACAGCAGAATGCCGTTTGTGAATGCGGAAGTGGAACAGACGCAGTTTCAAGGAGAGAAGCATCTGGTGAGCAGCATCTGGGGAGGCAGTTCGGGAGGCAGAATCTATTTCTGGAATCCTGACACAGGTTCAAAGGGGATGCGAGAGCTACCGGACGGCGTTCCTGGTGCCTATATGCTGCGCACGGCAGGTGACGGATGTCTCTACCTGGGCTGTGGAAATGGAGACCTTATTAGATACGATGCGGAAGTTGATGAGTTCGAGATCCTGGTTTCTGGGGAGTTGAGGTCGATCACCTGGGGCGGCTGCGTTACAGACCGGTATGCCGTGTGGGCAGCATCTCCCGGTCACGTGGGAGTTTATGACTACCGTGATGAGAGGCTCGTGAAGGTGTTCCGGCCCATCGATACAGACGATCCCACGGCCCTGTATGGTCATTGCGTGGCAGAAGCACCTGATGGGAAAGTCCTGCTTGCCATCGATGTTCCGCAGGCAAGATTCATCGTCCTTGATGTTGAGTCGATGACTGCAGTGTCGCACACACCACCCAACATCGAGGGCATCGGGTCTACGAATGATGCGCTCTTTTGGGAAGGGGAGCTGGCTGTCTTCGTGCAAGGCGATCTTCATCTGATGACCTATCCCAGATTGGAACTTAGGGAGACGATTACCAAACCTGATGCTGGTGGGGTTGGCGGTAAGGCCTGTTTGGTTGGGGGGCGGCTTTATGCCTACTGCAATGCCGATGGAGGTCTCTACGTTCTGGATCGGTCGGTTGGCAAATGGGAGGTCGCAACATCCGAATGGACGGAAGGTGGGAATACGACCATCCATCCGTGGGGAGACGCAGATGTTTGTGGGGTAACGGTTTCTGGCGAAACCCTTCGATTCAATACCGTGACTGGCGAAGTGGATCGGATGGATCTAGAGTCTACGGGACCTATGGGTTCTCACGCCCTTTGTGTGGTACCTGATAAGAATTTAATTGTAGGCGCCCCATTCATAAATCAACGGTTCTGGACTGTAAATATCGAGACCGGAGTGGGGGTTGATTGCGGTAGAGCAGCTCCTGGTGGGGGACAGATCAACCAGATTGTCTGGGAGCCGATCACGCAGCGCGTCTTGATGAGCAGTTATACAACGTCTGCGGTGACGGCTTACGATCCATCGGCTCCTCTGGACTGGCCGAATAATCCAAGTCTCCTTGCAAGTGCCCAGAACGAAGGGCAGATGCGGCCGATGGGTTTGGTGCACGACGGTCAGTATGTCTGGTTGGCCACTAGTCCAGCTTACGGTACGTTGGGTGGAGCGCTTAGTCGGATTGATCCCCAAAGTGGTGACATCAAGATATGGCGGCACCTGGTTCCTGATCAGAAGGTGAATGCTGTGTTGGTGGATCCGGAACGTCGAAAGGTATACTGTTCGACGGAGATCTATGGTGATGCGAATTCTGCGCCGCCAACTCAGACCACAGGGCAACTTGTGTCGTTTGATATGGATGAACTGGAAGCGGTTAGGATTCAGGCGATCGAGGAAGGTGAAGGTTCTGCAAGGGTGATGGCCATACTTACCTCCGGAGAGGTGCTGGCTCAGCAGAATGGGCAGTGCTACGCATGGGATGCCCAGGGAGGGAACTTGCGAGGCCTAGGGCCGGCACCGAGAGACTGCAGGGATGCGGTGATGGACCCGGTGACAAATCAGCTGTGGACTTCGGCAGAAGGGCACTTAGGTAGGCTCGAGGTGGGAGAAAAGAACCTCTCGTTTGTACCGGTGGTCGAGGAGGGCGGGTCCTACTTGCACATCGTGGGTCGGATGCTCTACTTCGCTTCGGCGTTTGAGGTATTCGGAGTAGATCTGGACGCTATACAGGAGTAGCCGTTTCTGCAGGAGTCTTGAACTGCTCTAGGAGACCGTTTTGGGAACGAATAGTGTTGAGATAATCTTGACTGCATTTTGGTAACACGGCACGTTTTGGTTAGTACAGAACACGGCTTGCTGTCCTTTAGGCGGCTGGATGCACTGTCGTCGTTTAGATGAGATTGGTTTTCTTCGCCAGCATTCGGGCCATTCGTGCTCAAGAATTTGAAAAGGGGGATATTTGAGTTGATCGGCACTGCCCATTAAATTCTGGACCAGACGTCGATCCTAATCCAGGTTCTTCTTGGTTGTCTCCACGATCCGTATTTGTGCCGCCCCAACGTTCTGCTCTAGAACTGCATCCAGAGATTCTATAAGATCTCGAGTCAGGTCTGCCACACGCCCGGACATATTCAGGAAAATCTGTTCCTTTACAGTCTTTCTGGCCCCGCTCAGCACAACTGCCAGATCAATAGAACCTACCTTTAGCAGCGCGCCTTAAACTTCCTTTTCATTCGGGTTTGAAAGGTCTTAAAACGTGTTCATCCCAATTCCTCTATTAGAGCTTATCTACCCTCTCCATATCTACCTCCGAAAGGAACCAGTCGAACACGTCCATATTCTCTTTCAAATGTCCCACTGAACTCGCCTTGGGAATGACAACCATTCCCTGTTGCACAAGCCAGCGCAGAGCTACCTGCCCCGGTGTTTTAGACAGGCGTTCAGCTATCTCGACTAGGGTGGGCTCCACAAGAATTTCGCCCCTTCCCAACGGCGTATAGGCTGTCACCGCCACCCGGTGCTCATTACACCACTTGAGCACGTCCCGCTTCTGCTCACCTGGATGGTACTTGATCTGATTCACGGTGATTGGCACTTCGGAGACCGATTGCGACTCCTCAAGAAGATTTACAGAGAAATTGCTTACACCAACATTCTGGACTTTTCCCTCATCGGAGAGTTGCTTCATTGCCCTGAATGTCTCATCCAGCGGCACTGCTTCATTGGGCCAATGAATCAGAAACAGGTCCAAATAGGATGTCTGGAGGTCCCGTAGAGATTCTTCGCACTGTTCCAAGACGCCATCGAAGTGGAGATGCGTGTTCCACACTTTGGAGGTGATGAAAAGTCTCTCCCGGTCTGCCCCAACCTCCTTCAGTGCATCTCCGATTGCCCCCTGGTTTTCATACATCCATGCCGTATCGATGTGGGTATAACCTAGATTCAGTGCCATCTTCACAGCCTGCACACAGGCCTGACCACGCAGGTCCCACGTTCCCAATCCCAAAATTGGCATCTCAGAGCTTGATTTCAATTTCACAGATTCCATCCAGACCTCCATTCTTTTTCAATGATGTGAGCGTGAAGGGATAGGGAGCGAATAGATTATATAGTTGTGGGACTCCAACCAACCCCGACCTGCGCTTTCAAAAGTAGAATTATCACTATTCAGATAGTTCTCTGTCATCTTCTGAGTTTCGTACTTCTCAAGTGCTTCGACAAGAAATTTGTCTGCACCCAGTTCCCCGTGCCCCTCTTGGGGGGAAGCATAATTATGTGGGGAAGGTGCATAATAGACCAACCATAACAGGGACCTTATATAATGAGTACTGTGTTGGGCTGAGCACAAGCGTGACATCTAGATTGACCGGATCGAAGCGCAGATAAAGGAAGAGCCAGAGGATGGCATGGAGGTGCCGACGCTGGCTGAGGCGATTGAAGAGATTGAATACCTGCGGAGCAACCTCCAGAACTCTGATGAAGAGGCTGAACTCAAGGGCAACATCCTGGCCCACGAAATCCACGAGATTAAGATCCTACCTAGAGGCCACGGGGAATTGCAATACTACGATCCCCAGCAACACCTCCCGATGGGAATATAATAAAAAAAGACGACGGGCGGGGAGTCGCATAACGCGTAAACTCACAGGTAGAATCTACCGGCTGGACGTTTGAAGGCGATGCCCTTGAATTTGAGGCATTTTTCGTGTAGGAAAAGAACCGGATCGAACATTTTTCCGATTGACATCTGTTAAACCTGTATTCTTCTTTGCTACGCCCGGATGTAAGACCGTGGGAAAAGGGACAACAGTGAGAGGGAACAAACGCATCCGATATGGGTGCGGCTTTTTTTCTCCTGTCCACTGCGGCATATGAAGACCTCGATGGAGTTTGTCAGGTGCTTCTGACCTTCAAAGAATACGAGATCGTCTCAGATGCAGAGGCCGGTGCCCCAATGTCTGTTAACATAGGTAAGCCTACAGGGCAAACCTATATGGGGTAATTTTCTACCGGTGACCCTTAAAGCGTACGGCTATCCAAATGTTAACTTAGGTCCTAGTAAATCTCTACCGGTGGTAACTAAAAGAAGTATCCAATCCATCGGTGACATATAAGAATGGGTGGAAATGTTTTGCTGATTGCCCATGATTGCCACGATGGTAAAGGAGATAAATGTCACCAGCAGACCAGCCTGAGAAGAGAAAAGCCCTGATCGAGGATGGATTCTGCGTCTTCGAATCCATCCTGAACGAAGAGATGCTCAGCAGGTTGTCCTGCGCATCCAACAGGTTGCTGGATGCGCAGGACAAGGAACACTTCGAAAAGCAGAAGTCAACCGGCAGCCTGATCTGCCTTTACGACGATCCATTCTTCGCGGATCTCGTTGGGTGGCAACCCGCTCTCGATGCGCTGAACTCTTTGGGCTACGTTGCACCAAAGTTCTCCACGGGTTTTGTCATAAGCAAACCCCCTCACAGCCCTCCCCTATTCTGGCATCAGGATTGGTGGGGATGGGAACACCCGCATAGCTACACCCCCAACCCTCAGCAGATTTTCCTGATGTATTACCTGGTCGACACAACCCCCCAAAATGGGTGTTTGCGTCTGATACCCGGAAGCCATCTCCACCGACACCCACTACACGACATTTCGGAGGCGCACACGGAAGAGATCCGTCTTGCCGAAGACGTCACCAGCCCGGCCTACCTCGACCATCCCGACGAGATGGATGTGTGTGTCAAAGCGGGAGACGTGGTGATGGGGGACAGTCGGCTGCTTCATTCCGCTCACGCGAACCGGACCGAAGAACGGCGCACTGTCATAACGCTCTGGTATCATCCCATATACGATGAGTTACCCGAGCCTATGCAAGCCCAGCTCGGAAAGCGCAACGCGGAAGCACCCTCGCAAAATTACCCTCCTACCGGTGTACGGACTTGGCCCCAGAATGCACAGGAGAAGATTCGGGACCTGATTCCGCTTTACACCGGAGATAAATCCCCTCTGAACTGGAACCGGACACCCGGGCCCCAGCTGAAGTGACAGCGGGAGCGGATCTCCTCAACTAACTCACTTTGATCGAGGTGCATCCGCAATTCCGTATCAGTAGCACCAAGCCTTCCATGCCAGATACCACCAGAGGACGGATGTGCTGAATATCATTGTACGCAGAGAGCTTCTTGGTTATCTCCACAGCTTCCAGTTCTGGGTGGTCTTCGTGTAGGGCAGGAAAAGAACCGGATCGAACACCTTTCCGATTGACATCTGTTAAACCTGTATTCTTCTTTCCTACGCCCGGATATAAGGCCGTGGGAAAAAGGGACGATAGTGAGAGGGAAAAGCCGCATCCGATATGGGTGGGGCTTTTTGCTTATGCCTGTTAGCCTGTTAGCCTGTTTGAATGGATCGAAAACGTCATTGGTTGGAAAAGTCCAACCGCATAGTTATCGCCAGAAATAATTAGGAGTGCCTTATTAGAAATTTTGTCGCATTGGAGAAAAGTAAGACAGGAGGGCCAATTTATATATGGCACCCTTGTTTGTTTTATTGATTTGCGGAAGGTATGCTCGGTGTTGTTCTGCCCTTCCCGGAAGGCGTCACCAGACAGGATTCGAGAGTGGTGATTAACAGCTAACAATCTGGAAACACTGAATTCCGATGTCAGATCCACAATTGAAAAGGAGTTGAACATGAGCGATTGGAAACCAGAGCCGGAATTGCGACAGGCTCTTTTCGATGCGGTGCCTAGAATTCTTGAATCTCAGAGAGTGGATGGGCAATTCGGGACGGATCCCTGGACTTGCAGAGATCAGGACATGACGTTTCCGCTTGCTGCGGCCTGGTCCTTTGAGGACAGTCCCTACTACCACGACGAGAAGGTGCTCGAGGCGATTGTGCTGGGTGGAGACGCACTGATCGATGCACAAGACGAGAATGGGATGTGGACCTTCAGGAAGAAAGACCATTCCACCTGGGGTCAGATCTACATGCCCTGGACATACAGCAGGTGGATCAGGACGTATCATATCGTTCGTGAGGCCATGTCTCAGGAAGCGCAGGATCGCTGGAACAAGGGACTCTTGCTTGGGTTCGAGGGGATCAGTGCAACCGCACTGGAACGGATTCACAACATTCCGACACACCATGCGATGGCACTGTACTATGCCAGCCTGGTGTTTGAGCGAGAAGATTGGAAGTCGCAGGCTACCGACTTCATGGCGCAGGTTGTGGCCAAACAATCGGAATATGGCTGGTGGACAGAGAATGTTGGTCCGGTGGTTGCGTACAACTTTGTCTACTCAGACTCGTTTGGTGTCTACTACCACGCTTCGGGTGATCCTATTGTACTCGAGGCCCTCGAACGAGCCGCCAGATTTCACGCAAACTATACCTATCCAGACGGTAGTTCGGTGGAGACGGTGGATGAGCGGAATGCATATAGCAAAGGTGTGCACGATGGAAATCCAGGGTTCAGCCACACGGCATTAGGTCGTTGGTATCTGTCCCGGAAGCACAAACTGATCATCGATTCAGGGGACCCATTCGACGTAGATTATGCAACCAATATTTTGCTTTACTCGGGAGAGGGCCCCACAGAGGGATTGGGTTCCGGGCCAGGAGTACAAGCCTATCGGATGGGCGAGGATGCCCTGATTTCGCATCAGTCTCCGTGGTTCGTGAGTATTTCAGCTTATGTATGCCCAATGCATGAGAACCGGTTCATCCAAGACAGGCAGAATTTCCTGAGTGTGTTCCACGAGAAGACCGGCTTGATCGTAGGCGGTGGGAATACGAAACTGCAGCCCCTGTGGAGCACGTTCACAGTTGGCGACACTTCACTGATGGTAAACACTGGGGACCAGTCGGATCCGAATTTTGGACCTTTCGAAGGATTGCTTCATATTCCCGACGACTCCACTCTTGGCGATAGTGATGAAGAGCCTGCTTTAAGTCTACAGTACGGCGAGGAGACGTGTAAAGTGACGACTCGTCCCGAAAACGATACGACAATGACCCTGATCTATGAGGCGACTTCGAACTCTGGAATGGACGTGGAAGGCCACATCACTTTGATTCCACATCTTGGAGAACCCGTTTCTTCTTCAGATGGGCATATCGAAAACCTGGGAGAGGAAGCAGTCGTGTGGTCGGGAAGTCAAGGAGGTTGGGTGGAACATGCAGGCTGGCGATTGTCTTTGCCAAAGGGATCTCGACTGGTGTGGCCGGCTCGCCCCCACAACGCGTATCGTAAACTAGGAGACGCAACTGTGGAAATTGCCCGAATTGCAATTGCGTTGTCATTTTCGAAGGAGCTAACTTACTACGAGCTCAAGCTGGAGGTAAAGTAGATTAGTGCCATTTAAAGGGGAGGTAGACCGGATCGAACACCTTTCCGATTGACATCTGTTAAACCTGTATTCTTCTTTCCTACGCCCGGATGTAAGGCCGTGGGGAAAAGGGACAACAGTGAGAGGGAGCAGCCGCATCCGATATGGATGCGGCTTTTTATTCCTGTGAACTTCTTTTAATGAATCAAAAAACTCAGTTGGTTGAATAGTCAAAATGCTTTTTACCTAGACTGGAGGTGCGTCTGCCCGGATAAGGGCGATCAAACGTTAGAATTGCCCAACGCTTCGTCATTTGGCGCCGACAAGACTACACTGCAGACAGATATGAGTATTATGACCGAATTTGTTGGTCGTCAGAGGGGATCAAAAGGCTAAGACTGAATTGGAATTAAGGCAATGTTTGACTTGGCCCCATAACAAATCGAGGAGGACCTGTGATGGAAACCGTAGAGGATCTTGCAGTCCGTGTTCGGAAACTTGAACGAAGGGTGTCAGAACAACGAATAGTAGTCTGTGGAGCGTTGATGCTTGCCGTATGTTTCGCTACCCTTGGAGCAACTTCGGAGGGATTGAGAAGAACACAGCCACTTGCCAGGCAGGAGGCCAGTTCTGCCCCGATTGTGGCATCCACTGTGCAGAAACAGGTAGCACCAGGTATTCCCCGTGCCCAGTATGCAGCTGCAAAAGTGGCAGAGCTACAGATACAGGAATATGTCATAACAAAGAGGTTACAAATTGTCAACAATAAGGGAGCTGTCGTTACAGATTTTCTGTCATCGGAAGATGGCAATGCATTAGTAGCTTGCTATGACAATACTGGGACTGCTCAATTCCTTATTTTGGCGGGGGAAAAAGGTGGGGAACTGTATTTGGCTGATGAAGATGGACTTCCATTGATTTATGCGGGTCCATCTGAAAAGGGCCACTCCATTCTCCAGGTAGGCGGCAATGGAGATAAGGGAGGATCCTTGGTACTGTATAATCGCAAGGGAAATCCGATTGTCACGGCAGGATCTTCCAACGAATCCCACGGTCGTTTTATGGTAAACAATAAGGAGGGGATGGGAATCTCGGTGACGACAGCCACTGAGGAAAAAGGTGAAGGTTATTCAGTTTTATTTAACAGAAACGGGAAACCACTTTTCGGCGCGATGGCATCAGGAGAAAGCGGCAGTATATATATCAGCAATAGTGAAGAGAAGGATCTGATCTACGCCGGTGCCTCCACGGATGGACAAGGATTGCTCAAAGTGAAACAGAGTGACGGGTCAGACCTGGTATATGCTGGTGCAGACCTAGAAAATAATGGCGTAGTGGAAGTCAGCAATCGTCAGGGGGATGAACTCATTTTTGTGGGCGCAAACACAGCTGGAAATGGGCTCATAAGGATCCTGAATCGTGAGGATCAACTTGGCATAGCAGCTGTTGCAGGAGAGAATACCAGTTTTCTTTCTATAGTCAAAAACGACGAGGATGCCGCTATAATGGCATCAGATGTTAATGGAGACGGACTGGTTGAGACTTACGCTAAGAATCGGGACCGGCTATGGTCTTCCAGCTTTGCTCAGCAGACAGGACCTGTTAGCCAATCTGGATTGCTGGGCGACCTTGATGGAGATGGTGATGTAGACGGATCCGACGTCCTTCTGATGTCTGAAAACTATGGCAATAAGCTCGGAAAGATAACATTGCAAGAATCCCTTTCGGGTTCTGCCGACACTTTGAATACCAGGGATAGCAGTAAGGAGAGGTAAGGATACCCTTGAAATATTCTAAGTTTTCAGTCTGTATCTTTGTATCTGCTCTAGTGCTCGTATATGGTTTAGCGCATACGGATCAAGCTTTTGGGCAGACACGTGAAATACAAAACAAAAAAAAACCTGGGATTCCCCGATTAGAATCAGCGCTGGTCGACATTTACAGGGGATGGAGTAGCAAAGGACCAGCAGCGAAGACCATCGCGGACCGTTATTCTATACCTATCACACCAGAGGGTAAAGTAAGGGTCACCGTAGTATTATCGCATTCTGAGGATGCGCCGTCGTTGAGTGCAGTGGAACTTGCGGCGATGAATGCAAAACTTCTGGCCAGGTCCCCTAGTTTTTTAAGGCTTGAGATTCCCCCCGTTTCACTTGCCAAACTGGCGGGCCATTCTGGTGTGGCATTCGTTCGGAGACCGATCAAACCTCAAGCGCTATCGGAAAAAAGTGAAGGAGTTGAACTTTTAAAAGCCGAACGATTCCACAAGCTAGGGCATCTTGGTGAAGGAAGCAAAATCGCTATTATTGATGTTGAATTTGGGCGTATGAAAGAAGCTTTATTAGAGGGGGAAATTCCCCTCGACAGTGAATCCAAGGACTTTACTGGGACAGGTTTTGGCATCTCAGGCCCGCACGGCACAGCCTGTGCGGAGATAGTGCACGATGTGGCTCCTGCTGCGGAACTACACCTCCTGAAAATCAGCGACGTTGTGGATTTGGAGAACGCAGCCCAATACATTCTTTGGAACAAAATCCCAATTGTCAGCGCATCCATTGGATGGTCAAATACGTTGGGGGACGGATCTGGAGAACCCTGTCGGATTGCGAATGATGCTGCGACAAATGGAGTCCTGTGGATAAACGCGGCTGGTAATGAAGCTAACAGTACTCTTTTTGACGATTTCTCGGACCCTGACCAGGATAACCTGCACAACTTGGAAGATGGAACCGAAATTCTAAAGCTTAAAGGGGTAGAAGTTGGCTCTAGTATTGATGTTACGTTGGTCTGGGAAGGATGGCCGCAGACCTATGATGATTATGACTTGAGATTACTCAAAGTCTCCGCCTATGGAGATCCCGAACTCATAGATGTCTCACAAACCTTCCAGAACCCAGGTCCACCGTATGAGAGGATCGTCTGGAATGTTACTGAAGCTGGCCAGTATGGTGTTGCCGTTTGGAAGGCACCCTCTGCCGCGGACCTCAAGCTGCGTATTACTAGCGACGGCTATGTCTTAGGAGACGGACGACCCGTGGGTAGAAGCCTGGCTAGCCCTGC
>CEUS01277653.1_pt1 | contig 12233 bp, 6 predicted proteins | sample 427031 | NCBI WGS metagenome assembly CEUS01 (sample SAMEA2622837, study PRJEB7988) | marine metagenome | biome: marine biome (ENVO:00000447); feature: marine epipelagic mixed layer (ENVO:xxxxxxxxx); material: "saline water (ENVO:00002010), including plankton (ENVO:xxxxxxxx)" | depth 140 m | reverse complement strand
GGCAGTGGCTCTGGAACTAGGAGCAGCTGTCTGGATGTGGGAAACCTCGAACACCTACTCCGGGTCCCCGACCCACTTAATTAGGGAGAACCACCATGAAGCTTCACTGTAGAACAAGATGGTTCGGCGCACTGATCCTGTCGCTGATCCTGATTCCTAGCCTGGCAATCGCCCAGGAAGACGACACAGATCCGATTGAGGAGGAGGACATATTCGAGGCCGTGGAAGCCATGCCTGAAGCACCTAAACCCAAGATTATGACGCGTGCACTTACCCCTGCTCTCGCGGCAATAGCCCAGCAGGTCGACCAGGTAACCACTATGGCAAATAGATACCGTCGTGAGGGCGAATTCCAAAAAGCCGAGGAATCCCTCGCCCACTTTCCCCCGAACAAGGCCATTGAACTCGACGATTACTCGAGGCTCGCGCTTGCCGGTGCCAACTTTAACCTTGGGATGACCTATCTCAGGCGCAAACGCTATGCTGATGCTGTGTCTGCTTTTGAGCGTTCGAGTAAGATGGACACAGTTGATGCGAAGACGGCGTATTGTCTGGGTACAGCGTACCGGAAACAGAAAAAATATCCAGAAGCCGTGGAAGAACTCAATCGCGCGATCCGGTTGAACAGCCATCTGGCATCCGCATACTTTGGACTTGGCAGCGCGTTACTTAGACAGGGAAAGCCCGAGGAGGCGAAAAATGCCTTTACCCAGGCAACCGAAAAAAACCCAAGGCACGTTGCCTCACATTTTATGCTGGGTTCCGTAGCCTGGAAACAATCTGACTGGAAGGATGCTGCGGCTGCCTGGCAGAAGGTGATTGATATCAACCCGAAGCATCAGAAAGCAAAGACCTGGCTTGGAAAGGCAAAAGCAAAGACTGGAGAACACGCCACAAAGGGCCGTGGTGTCCGTGGATAATCGCCCTCGATTGGCCGCAATACTATACCAAGGAGCACAAACATGAACCCCCTCAGGAATTATGCAGCTATTCTGCTCGGTATCATGAGCCCTCTTCTGTTAATGTCGGAAGCTCGAGCCGAAGATGCCCTGGCCTTCGTCACAGAGGTCAATGGCAAAGTCAGCGTTATCCGGGCAGATGGGAAAGCCGAACCAGCATCCGTAGGAAGTCAACTCTTTGTTGGCGATCAAACCAAGGTTACAGAGGGCAAAGCTGTACTCATTTACCTCTCAGGGAGAACCGTGGAGATCGATGCTGGAAAGTCACACAAGGTCGTGAAGGAGCAGACAGGGGGCGGAACACGAATGGAGCGCCTGATAGGCACTTTGGACGAGATGATTGGCGCCCAGGAGGAAACGGACCGACCTGTGGTACATGGAATGGCCAGGAATCTCCCATTGACAGGCGCATCGCCACTGAATACACGAATAAGTCACACGAGATTCACATTCTCCTGGGACGGTCTGGAGGGTGCAGATTCCTACACATTCGCCCTGGAAACGACAGACGGGAAGAAACTGGCTACAAAGAGCCTGCAGGACACCACGCTCTCAACCGAGACGCTTGGTCTTGAGCCAGGCAAAACCTATGTGTGGTCTGTTGTGGCTGAATTCATCATCCCACACAGTACGGGAAAAAACCAGGTTGAGATCGCGTCTGCCGAGGAATCAACGGCGCTTCAGGCAGCGCTTAAAGAAGTGGATGAGGGGTATACCGGAACCACAAGGTCTCTCTTGAAAGCTGCCACTTGCTACAAGCAGGGGTTCCTGTTTGAAGCACAGAACTACGTCATGGAAGTTAAAGGCAAGGAAGATGTGGCATCGGTGAATACGATGCTGCAGAGTCTGCAGGGAAAAATGCAGAGGAAGGATCCTACCAAATAGAGAATGTTTCCGGTGAACAATGTCCGGTGTAACTGGGAATTCAGAACCAGGATAGATTCAGAATCGGGCGTTAGATATCACACCCTTTCGAAGCATCTCCATTATCAGGATACATGCTGCCCCCTCATAAGTGATTGGGTCATCCATTGGTTGAGGTCGGTTTTGAGAGGTTCATCTAAAGGAGCAGCGCTTTGGCACGCTTAATTTCTCGCTTTCGAACAACGATTCTTGCGACAGCGCTCATTGTGGCGTATGCTGCCGGAATTCTCGCTTACCTGCTCACCTTTCTCGGCCCCATCAGCCAGGCCGAGCAACAAACCCTCGACTGGCGATTCCTCTTCCGCGGACCCCAGGGCGAGAAGTCTCGGGAAATTGTGCTGGTCACCGTGGGTGAAGAAGCGAATCTCCCCTATTGGGCGCCATTGCCCAGGACCCACCTCGCTCGGGTGTTGCGCAGCCTTCATCTAGGGGGAGCAAAACTCATCGGTGTGGACTTCTTCCTTGGCAAACACTCGTTTGACGCATCTGCCGATACCCTCCTGCGTAATACCATACGTGATGCAGGGAATGTCGTGCTGGTTTCCTACCTGGACAGGGGCGAAGACGACAAGCTTCGTGAAAATCTCCCCTTGCCCTTCTTCCTCGAACCTGCTCTGGACTACGGTTATGCTACGTTCTTTACCGACACGGGCATCGAATCCGTTCGGGAGGGCACGGCAGCTATCGGGATTCAGGGAAAACACGCACTTTCTCTTGCCGGCAGTCTCTATGCGAATCGCCAGGGGTTGGACACTGATAAGATCCGTGAACTGGAATTCGCCAAACGCACCACCGGTCTCCCAGGAAGCGAAGACAACTACCGTCGTCTGATCAACTACACCGGTCCCCCCTATCAGTTCTACCGCAGGCTGGATCACGAAATGCCGGGGGGTATTTCCGCTTTCCACAGTCAGCAGGTCGCGAACTTTCCCCCACCACTCGCGCAACGGTTCTTCAAAGACAAAATTGTTCTGGTCGGATCGGGCTTATCCGACGCCCCCGATCGTCATCGGACACCCTTTTTCTCCCAGACCTACGATTACGAGAAGACCTTCGGAGTGGAAATCCACGCCCACTTCCTGCAGACCCTGACCTCGCTGCGGCAGCTCGAGTGGTCAGGTTTCTTTCTTACATCTCTTCTCGTGCTGCTACCCGCATTCGGCGTCGGCCTGGCCGCAATTAAATGGCCACCCTATATCGCCCTACCGGTTGCCCTAGCGACCATTCTGATACTGTGGCTTCTAGGCTTCTACTTCTTCGAATCTTACACCCTCGTCGTGCCCATCATCCTCCCTACTCTGTCGACAACGTTTGCGAGTCTGCTTGGACTGGCGTATCTGGCATCGACTGAAGGGAAACAGAAGGATGAAGTGCGAGACAGGTTCGGTCCCATGCTCGGGCCCGAGCAACTCAAGGAAGTGCTGCACTATCCGGAGACATGGAACACGGAAGGAACCGAGCAAGTCGTTTCAGTACTCTGGGCGCGGATGAACATCCCCGACTCAGAACGTGCCGCGCTTTCTGCACGAGAGAAGGTGGCGTTTTTCCAGGATTACTGGAATGACATGTCCGAAGTTATTTTCAAGCACCAGGGGGCGATATTCCGATATGAGGAAGATGCAGTCGGGGCTGTCTTCGGCGCCCCCATTCCCCTGCCGCACAAGAATCACACCGGGCAGACGGTCCTGGCCGCGGTTGATCTCGCTGAGTCCTGGATAGCTTTCCGTAAGGGCCGAAAAGCAGAAACCTGGACACTATCGATTGGTGTCGACATGGGACGTGCGCAGATTGGTGAACTCGGAACAGGAGACCGTCACACCTACAGAATACTCGGCCGGCCGGCGGATCGGTCCAAGGAATTGGCCTCCTGCGATGGAGACCAGATCCTGGCTACTCAGGAACTTATCGACCAGGTGGGTGAACTCGTATCGTCGACCTCGTGTTCAGATAAGGGGGGTGGCATCCACCAGATAAAAGGTCGTATCCAGGCCCCCGAAATTGGAGCCGCTGATCAGCCTGCGAATCCTTTCTGGAAATACGTAGCGTTCGAACGCGATCCGAAAGACCCGGTGTCTGAGACACTACTGGCAGGGCTCTCGATCTTCTCGGACTTCCAGCGACGCGACCTTCACAAAATTCGACCGGCGCTTTACCACAGAACATACAAGGCCGGCGAGCGTGTATTCTCCCAGGGCGAAGTCGGCAGCGCGATGTACATCATACAGAGTGGTCAGGTGGATATCCTCCAGGAGTCCGACGATGGAGAATCCTCAGAACTCCAACAACGTCTCTCCGCCGGTGACTTTTTTGGAGAACTTGCCGTGCTGAGTGATCTGCACCGTCCGGCTTCTGCAGTTGCATACAAGCCTGTAGAGCTACTTGTTCTTTTCCAGGCGGACCTTTATGACCTCATGGAGCGGGAACCGGAACTGGGCGTAAGACTCATCCGCCGTCTGTCTAGGATCATGGGAGAACGGCTCATCCACACGTACGACGAGCTGATGAAGACCCGGAAGGACAGCACTGAATCAACCTGATCAGTTTGAACAATCATACTAGGGCGAACTTATGAGACTCGGACCCTTTATCGGTAGGCTTTTTGTCATCATCGCAATCCTTGCGGCCCTCTACGGGCTTGGATGGTCGCTTACCAACATCGGCACCATCATTAGGGTGCTGGGCATCGCGTGCCTTGCTGCATATCTGGTTAACCCCATCGTCAATCGGCTGCAGGGACGCGGCATGAGTCGGAGCATGGCCATCGCCTCTGTATTTCTGGGCATCTTCTCAGTGCTGGCAGTGACGATTTATTTGGTGCTCCCTGTCGTCCAAGCGCAAATCGCCCAGATCGGCGGACAGCTTGAAGGCTTCGGTTCATCCAAAGATGAACATATCGCCCGACTGCAGGTCGTACTCGAGGAGAAGCTGCCCGGCGATATGATGAAGGACTTTGATCTCAGGGCGAGTCTTGAGCAGAAACTGGAAACCGTCTCAAAGACGGCAATTTCCGTGGCCACTGCCCTCCTGCTCACCGTGGCCTCCAACCTGATCTATGTCTTCCTCACTCCAATGATCATCTTCATCCTGCTCCAGGACGGTCCACTATTCCACCACCAGCTTGTCATGGCAATCCCCAATCGCTATTTCGAGGTCATCTATCGCCTTATCCATCGCGTGGACGAACAGCTTGGCGGATACATCCGAGGTGTTCTGGTTGTTACCACCTGCGTGGGCACAGTCAGCACCTTGGGCCTTTGGATAGTAGGATTGAAATATTTCTTCGTGGTAGGTCCTCTGATGGGTTTGCTCAACATTATCCCTATCTTCGGACCAATGATCGGAATGGGACTCGCTGCGGTTGTGATGTTATTCCAGACTGGCGATCCCGGTTCGATCGGAGGACCTGTCATTGTGGGCATCACGGCACAAGTCCTGGACAACATAGCCTTCACACCGGTCGCGGTCTCCAAGTCTGTGGATCTGCATCCTCTGCTTGTTCTGCTGATGACACTCATTGGTGGGGAACTCTTCGGACTGGTAGGACTACTGCTTGCTGTGCCGGTTACGGCTACTGTCAAAGTGGTCTGGCAGGCGATCGGTGAAGCCCGACAGAGCAAGCGCTTTGCTGTGACATCTCCCTTGACATGAACCTGATCGGCAGTCGGATCGCAAATCACTTTATATGCTTTCTTACTGCAGCATTGATGAACTAAACCAGCGGGTTTGTTCGCAATGAGAGTAATCTGGCCAATTGTCATCTGGTATCTCCTGTCCCCGCCGAGTGGAACCCACTTTCAAGGAGATGATGAAACCATCGTAACTACAGTAGAAGTTGTAGGTTGGAATGGTTTCTCAGGTGATGGGGGCCCAACTGAAGCAGCTTATCTGGCTGGTCCCACGGACGTGGCAGTAGGTCCAGACTGCAGTCTTTTCATCGCGGACTCCCAGAACAACCGCATACGACGCGTGGACCCTGAAGGTAACATCTCCACCTATGCAGGCAGAGGGCAAGCAGACTTAGCCTCTGGCATGTCGTGAGGAAGTTCGACCCTGAGGGCATAATGCAGGAAGGCGAGTGGTGGGTTCACGAGGGAGAGACAGGATCGAGAGTGACGGAGTGACGGGTTTGAAGTGACAGTAAAGCGACAGCCGTCGTGGAATTGAGCAAAAATCAGTGGATATTTGAACAATGCAACTCTAAAGGACTTTGCATGATAAGCTATAAATTCATCGGACTAGGCATGATTGTTCTGGCATTTATCAGCAGCCTGCCAGGGGTCGCAACGTCCCAAGAAGCCTTTGTCACCCTCGATCTGGATGGCACATACGGAAATCAGGGCTTGTTGGAACTGGCAGGTGCAAGAAGTGGACAAACGGTAAAAATACAGGTATTCGGCCAGGATCTGATCGATCTGAAGGAATTCAATCTTGAGATGACCTATGATTCCTCTCTTCTTAAGCCAACTAAGGGCGAACCCGGTCTGCTAACACGGAGCTTCAAAATACCGGATGTCGAAGTTTCAGATGGCACACTGTCGCTTAAAGGGTCATCCACAGTTTCCGTGGCAGAAGGTGACGGCCACGTGGCGACCCTAACCTTTGAGCTTCTTTCGGATTTCGACTCCGCGGGAGCCGCAAAAATCATGTTGTCATCCATGTCGATCGTCCTCAGTTCAGGCGTGAGGCTGAGACTTCTGCCAGGTGACGTTTCGGTGACTGTGACGTCTTCTCCTCCATTCGACCCGGACATCCTGGTACCGCAGGATTTCGCTACAATTGGTGAGGCCATCCGCAAGTCGACATCTGGACAGACCGTATTCGTCGCAGCGGGAATATATGAAGAGACCGTCACAATGAAGGAAGGCGTGGACCTCATTGGCGAGGACCCTGTAACGACCATTATCGATGGTGGGGGATCCATCGCGGTATTTACAGCGGACGAGGCCACATTGAGTGGTTTCACGGTGCGTAATGGTGGCGGTTATGCAGTTCACGCCTGGATATCTTCACCGACAATCAGAAACAACATTATCACTGGTAGCGACCGTGGTGTTGTCACCAATGCTCGCCCAGTTATCGCCAACAACATTATAACAGGCAACACAATCATTGGCATCTATGTGGGCAACAACTCTGCCTCTCCTGTGTCACCCCATCCGGTGATAGCAAACAACTTGATCGTACGTAATCCTGGGACCGGCATCTTCATGTCGGGGGCAGGTGGAACGCTTATCAATAACACGATAGACTCTAACGGCAGTTATGGACTTTGGTTGAGAGCTCCCAGGGACCTAGCCAGCCTTCGACTCGACATCCGGAATAATTTAGTCACCAACAATCAGCGGTTTGGCGTTCAAGCCTACAAGTTTGATGGCGTTCAGCAGACGAATGACTACAACAATATCTGGAACAACAATTCGGGTGAATACAACCTCATCGATGCTGGTCGGCGATCGATATCCAAGGACCCGCTCTATGCGAATCCGCTTACGGTCTCGGCAACCAAACTCTCCCAAACCGACACGGAAGAATTCGACTATACCCTACTACCAGGATCTCCTTCGATAGACGCCGGTGATTCCGCCAGCATCTTCAAGGATACCGATGGCACGACAAACGACATGGGTGCGTATGGTGGACCTGATCAACTCACAACTAGCTTCACGGTGGCCATTGCCGATATCCACGCTTCTGTCTCGGCACTCGACTTTGGTCAGGCATTCGCTGATGCAGTCTCCTCACAGACCTTCAGGATCACCAATCCCAGCCAGGCCACCCTAAGTGTCACGAATATTTCGGTTTTCGGTGACAATTCAACGGAGTTTTCAGCCACGCCAGTATCTTTCAGCCTTCAGCCTGGTGAAACCAAGGATATCACCGTCACCTTCTCCCCCACTTCTGACGGAGAAAAGACATCGTTACTGACAATAGAACACAACGCACCTGTGGATCCCATTGAGATCGCCCTGACCGGGACTGGAATCGAAGTTCAGGTGGTTTCCAACATTGTCGTGCCCGATAGCACATTGGATTTCGGTAGTGTCAATGTGGGCTCGGAAGTGGCCCTCGGACTCACCATTGAAAATCCGGGCCTGCAGATCTTCAGTGTTTCCCTCTCGGACATTGCTCTTCTTGGAGGTCTTGTGCCGACTGTCTCCACGCTCGGTCTGGCTGACCTGTCGATCCTATCGGTGACCTCCAGTGATCCAGCATTCACCGTTTCGATCTCCAAATTCGGAATACCGCTTGAGGAGAGCCAGGAAATCACGGTGACATTCAAGCCTACAGTTTCAGGTTCAAAATCTGCAATCCTCTCCATCGAACACAATGCTCCAAACGAGAAGACCCCCGTCAACGTCACTCTTACAGGGGTAGGGTTGGCCCCAGATATCGACCTGGCCTCGTCATCCCTCACGTTTGGTTCGGTTTTGGAGGGTGAAACAGAATCCCGGATTTTGAGGATCTCGAACATTGGAAATACCGAACTGAACATTACAGGCCTCACCAAGCAAAGAGACGTCTACGGTGTTACTGGAGATTTGCCGTTATCAATTGGCGCCTCTATCTTTGGCGAGATCAGTGTCACATTTTCGCCATCAGCCACCGGTGAGGTTTTGGACACCCTGGTTGTCACTTCCGACGACCCGGACGAACCCACGATCGAAATCCCGCTGAGCGGTACGGGCACCGCAGGTGGGACGGGCATATCCGTGGCCCCTTCATCTGTCGACTTCGGCGAACTTCAGATAAACCAGACGCAGGACGCTACAATCGTTATATCCAATATCGGTGGGACAGACCTATCGGTTACAAATGTGGCAGTGGACACAACAGAATTTGAGATCACGTCAGAAACCAACCTAACCATAGCCGCTGGCGCCACCGCCGAGGTCACTGTCCGATTCGCGCCAATCGCCTTTGGTGACAAATCTGCAACTTTAACCGTTACCAGTAATGTTGAGGGCTCAGAGCAACTTGCTATTCCTCTCGCAGGTCGTGCAAAGGGCGGGAGCCTTGTGCTTGTACCGGCCGAAACCCTTCAATTCGAAACCACTTCATCTAGCACTCAGGAACAGGTGATCCTCACAGCCGAAGGAAACATCCGGTGGAACATCCTGAACGTGGCATCGACTGATGCCACACAATTCAGTCTAGTCGGCCTTCCAGAAGGCCTCAGCATCGGTGAATCGGACAGCCTCCAGATCATTGTCACCTTCTCGCCCTCATCCGCTGGTGTAAAGGAGGCGTCCCTAACAGTGATCGCCACGGCAGAGGTGAACGACCAGCAAATCGTCGATCAGGAAGTGCTAGCCCTGAAAGGTACGGGTCTTGAGGAAAGCGACCTTGCAGCTGTGGAATCCCGTGTTCTTCTCTACGGTGAGGTTCCGGTGGACTCTACCCGAACGGATACGGTGCGCCTGATCAACCCGACATCCGGCACGCTGTCAGGCGACGCAGAGGTCATCGGTGAGAATTACAAGACTCTGACGGCTCCCATCGCGTTTCCCTTCGATGTCGCACCGGGCGACACATCGAAGATACCGGTCCGGTTCACCCCGGATGAAGAGGGAGATTTCGTTGCCAAACTGCGGATCTCCATCAGCGGCCAGGATGACATCGAGGTCATCCTGTCGGGTTCCGGCATTATCGTAGACACGATACCTCGTCTAACCGTCCAGCCTCAACCCCTGGACTTCGGCTCGATACAGATAAACGAGACCATCACGCTTCCTATCACGATCATCAACGAGGGTGGCGGGAAACTCAGCATATTCAACATCAGCAGTAATAACGCGGATTACAACCTGCAGTCCCGATCGGACGCGAGTTTTGACCTCGAGCCGGGTGACTCCAGGCGTGTTCAATTGGTCGTCACACCGACTCGAAGGGGTTCAGTTGAGGCATCGATGACAATTGCGAGCAACGACCCGGGCAACCCCAACTTCCCGTTCACAGTTTTGGCTGATGTACAGGGTCTCCCTGGGCCTGACTTCTCGGTAGTCACGGCTCCTGTGGATTTCGGACAGGTCGGGTTCGGAGTACGTGAGGAATTTCAGCTGATCGTCAAGAATGAAGGCGTGGCACCGGGACAGGTGTTCTCCGTCAGAGCGGACAACAACCAGGTGCGTGTTACCTCGCAAGTTCCCGTCAGCATACAGCCTGACAACACAACGGTCATAACACTTGCCTATACACCTGAGGCCTACCGCAGCCGGCAGGGAGATATTACACTTTACACAGAGGATGACTCCAAACCCATCATCAAGGTCGGATGGCAGGCCACGGAAGTCCCGGTGACTGCCGTGGAGATCACGCGTACAAATCCAAGAGATGGTGATGTGGACATAGAACTAACCACAGACCTTTCTGTTCGATTTTCCGAGGAGATCCTCACCATCGGCCGCAACTTTGTCGCAGCGGATGTGGCCCTGCAACCTAAGCCGCTCACACCAAAATGGCAGGAAAAGTGGGATTTGAGCTCAGACGGAAAAACACTCAGCTTCGAGGAAATAGAACTGGAGACCGACAAAGTCTATCGGCTCACCGTCTTCAGTGCCGTCGGCAGATCTGGAAACGAACTGGTCCTACCCGAAGTCGCCGTCTTTTCAACAGGAACGGCCGACGTCGAGAGCGTCGGAATGATCTCTGGTTTTGTCGCCCTTGCGAAGCCTGTAGTACAACCCGACGGCTCATCGCTGGTAGACACCACCTCAAATATCGAAGGCCGTGTCGTCGCAGTGGACAAAGACGACCGAATCATTGCTGAAACCATAATTGGTGAATCCGGCGCCTACGAACTCGCCGGCCTTCCCCCGGACGACTACAATGTATATGTGGAACTCCAGGGCGAAGATGCTCCGATCAGCGTTGGAATCGACCAGAATTACGACGATATCTCTGATGAGATATCGATCGAACCCCAGCAAGCTCTTGAGAACTTCGACGTGGTCGTGGAGGATGTGGAATTCACCGAGGACGCACCCGGTGTCGTGATGTTCGACGGCGATCCGAACCCCGGCAACCAGGAAACATTCGAGGCGAGTTTCAACGACGACGAGGTTGTCACCATCGCCCTCTATGCCGATCAGGTTGAGGACCTGTCGCGTTTCGAGGCAGTGGTCGAGTATGACAACACCCAACTCGCTTTTTCAGATTTCCAGATGCCTACAGACGGCGAGGAAGTCGCATTGCTCGCCACCGGAGATCTGGATCAGGCAGTTGCTGCAAGTAAGACTCCTGTCATCGACCGTGAGGGTGAAACTGTAACCGTGCAGGGCAACCAGATCAAAATTGAGGGGAAGGCACTTGACGGGAGTTCCAACAATGCAATAAGTGGCGGCGGACTGTTCGGCCTTATCAGCTTTATCAAAACGGGTTATGCCAAGCTGGCAAAACCAGGTGTCCAACAGGTCGATCCAACGATCACCCTGAAGGAGATTACACTTTACAGTGTCGACAAGAAGAAAACGATCGAGAACGCCGGCACGATCACCGTTGCCCTCACCTCGGAGCCCAATCCAGATTTCAACGGCAACGGGTCAGTGGGATTCGAAGACTTTGTCCAGTTCGTGCAGGCGTTCGGGTCTGAACCAGATGACAGCAATTATGACGACAAGTTTGACTTGAACGGCAACAGCATGGTTGACTTTGCGGACTTCGTGTTGTTTGTACAGTCGTATGGGCAGTCTGTCGGAAAGACAGCAGTGCTTTCGAAACAGGCGAAATAAGCCTGCCCTAGTTTTCGGAGAACCGCCATGACAATATGGCCAATCGTCGCAATATTGATTCTTACCACGCTGACACCAGTACACGCGGCAAAGAAGAAGGGCGGGGAATATGGCGACTGTGGAAAAATCAAGGGTGCCTTCCGGGGCAAATTCTGGCATTGGTACGCCCGTGGACACTCCTTTGCAGATTGTGATTTCTGGGAAGAGGCAGCGGAGAACTTCGAGGGCGCCTTGAAAAGGCGAGACAAAGATGAAAAAGGGGCCAGGACCTACGGGATGCGGTATTTGAACTATTATCCCCACCGAGAGTTGGGCGTCTGCTATTACAAACTGGGTCGGTACGAGGAGGCCAGGAGGGAGCTGGAGTTGTCACTTTCTCAGGTCGAAACGGACAAGACCCACTACTACCTTGAACGAACGAAAAAGGCTATTGCGGCCTCCAGCGATGATCATACATCACCATCGATCACCTTCATCAATCCGGCCCAAGGGGATGTGACGAACAGTCGCCTGATCGATCTGAGCATACAGGTCTCAGACAACAGCTTTGTAGACACGATCAAGGTGAACGGCCGCACCATAGAATTCGAAGGCGACCAGACCGTCCAGGTCAAACACAGGG
>CEUS01072960.1_pt1 | contig 12233 bp, 10 predicted proteins | sample 427031 | NCBI WGS metagenome assembly CEUS01 (sample SAMEA2622837, study PRJEB7988) | marine metagenome | biome: marine biome (ENVO:00000447); feature: marine epipelagic mixed layer (ENVO:xxxxxxxxx); material: "saline water (ENVO:00002010), including plankton (ENVO:xxxxxxxx)" | depth 140 m | reverse complement strand
CCTAAGGGAGCTTATATAAATTTAGATGATTTTTCAGCTAAAGCATCTGAAAAAGAAATTGTTGGTTTAATTAAGGGCATAGGAATAGTTGCAAAAAAAATTGGTGTATCGGATGTAGTAAAAGGTGGAGGTTATAGATCTTTAGTTAATGTCGGAGAAAATGGAGGGCAGGAAGTGCCTCATTTACATTTTCATATTTTCGGAGGGGAAAAAGTTGGAAAGATGGTTTCTTAAAGGTCTTCTTCTCTTGGAATTTTAAAAATTTCTTTTTCTATAACTATATTTGTTTTTATATTTTTTATAACAAAATTTACTTCATTAGAATATGCATCTATAGTTTTCCATCCAGCTAAATCTAATGAATTTTTATCAAAAAAAATTTTTATTTTGTTTGCGCTGCTATCAGTTAGTTCAAATTCAATTACATCGGAATTTACTAAAGAAGGTTTATAATTTTGAATGACATTTAAAACATTTTCTTTATTTAAAAGATAAAATAGCGGGGTTTTTTTTAAAGGATAGTAATATACTTTTTTATAACGTCTTTTTATAATTGCAAATTTTTTCCCATTTGCAATTATACTTTTCTTTTTTTTCGGGTATTCGCATTTCATAAGTAATGGATATTTAATATAACAATTTCCAGTTTCTATCTTATCTCCAATACTTTGAACAAAATTAAAAGATAAGGTATCAGTTGTTTTGTATTTATTTATGAGTTCTGCTTGAGTATTAGCCTGAGAATTATTAACAAAAAAAAAGTAAAAAGAAATTAAAAATAAAATTAAATTGATTTTTTTTCTCAAAATAAACCTATAGAATTTCTCTTTTGCCTACATGGTTGGCTTGTCCCACTATTCCTTCTTTTTCCATTGTTTCCATAATTCTAGCAGCTCTGTTGTATCCAATCTGTAATTTTCTTTGTAAAAAGCTTGTTGAGGCCTTACCTTCAGTTTTTATAATTTCCACAGCTTTGTTATATAATTCATCCCTATCACCTGAAATGTTTTCTTCTTCTACAGAATCTTTGTCTTTTACAATTGTAATTTCGTCAATGTAGTCTGGCTTACCTTGAGATCTTAAAAAGCTGTTTACTTTTTCTATTTCAGATTCTGAAACATACGGCGCATGAATTCTGACTATTCTATTAGCCGAAGACATAAATAGCATGTCGCCTTTACCTAATAATTGTTCAGCACCTTGCTCACCTAAAATTGTTCTGCTATCAATTTTTGAACTTACTTGAAATGAAATCCTTGTTGGAAAATTTGCTTTAATTGTACCAGTAATAACATCAACACTTGGTCTTTGTGTGGCCATAATGATATGAATTCCAGCAGCTCTTGCCATTTGTGATAATCTTTGAATATAATTTTCTATCTCTTTTCCCGCTATTAACATTAAATCTGACATTTCGTCTACTATCACCACAATATAAGGCATATGTTTTTTGTGCTTAGAATTATATCCATCTATATTTTTGACTCCTACACTTGTCATTAGTCTGTATCTACTTTCCATTTCCTTTACGGCCCATCCAAGTGCGGCTGTAGCTTTTTTTGCTTCAGTTATAACCGGACAAAGCAAATGAGGAATTCCCTCATAAGCAGACAGTTCTAACATTTTTGGATCAATCAAAATTAAATTACATTTTTCAGGTGTATATTTGTAAAGCAGAGATAAGATTATAGTGTTTATACACACAGATTTTCCTGAACCTGTAGTTCCAGCAATTAATAAGTGAGGCATTGAAAAAAGATCACCAACTATTGGAGCACCGGAAATTCCTTTCCCTAATGCTAAAGGTAATTTTATATCTCTCTTGCTGAATTTTTCTTCAGTAATAATTTCGCTAAGAAATACATTTTCTCTTTTAGAATTAGGAATTTCTATTCCAATTGTATTCTTTCCTGGTATCGTTGCTACTCTTGCTGATATAGAACTTGTATTTCTTGCTATATCATCTGCTAAATTAACTATTTTTGAAACTTTAATTCCCGATGCAGGCTCAAATTCATTTAATGTAACAACAGGACCTGAACTTACTCTTTTTATTTTTCCTTCAACTCCAAAATCAAGTAAAATTTTTTCTAAAAATTCAGAATTTTTAGTTAGTTCAGAATCATCAATATTTTTTTTATTCTTTATATCAGGATTTGTCTTTAAAAAATTTATAGGTGGTAGTTTAAAATTATCGCTAGGAATTTTAGATCCCTTTTTTTTAGAAAAAGGCAAAATTGGTTGCTTTCCTTCATTTGCATTTTGTTCGTAGTTTTCTTCTTCCGCATTAACATTTGAAACATCTGGACTCACTTCATTCTTTCTTTTACTTCTTTTAAATATATTTATTATTTTTTGAATTATTGAAAAAGGAAAAGTTAAAATTTTTGATATTTCGTTCAGTCTTATACTTAAACTTAGAACAAAAAAAACAATTGTTAAAAAAATAAGAGTATAAATTACATATTGATTTTCTATTAAAGGGGCAAAATAATAAATGTTTTCTTTAATTACACGACCAACAAATCCTCCATTGCCGTTATCAATTAGCCAAAAAGATTCATTATATAAAATATTTAGAACAGCAGTTCCAAGAATTATATAAATTATTAAAAAAAAAACTTTTGGAATAAAATTATTTATTTTTTTTTCAATAACAATTCTTAAACCCCAGTAAAAAAAATTAATAACTAGAAGAATAGAAATTAATCCAAAAGATTGAAGGAAAAAATCTGATATAATACTTCCATAAAAACCCCCAATATTTTTAATTTCGGAGTTTTCAGAAGTATAAATAAAATTAGGATCGCTTGGTGAATAGCTAATAATTGATATAAAAATAAATATACTGATCGTCATTAAAATGACACCCAAGGATTCAATTAATCTATTTTTTAAAAAACTATTGATTTTTGTTAAAATTTGAGAATTCATTTTTTTCAAATCAGCTAATTAACTTTGTATCATTTATTAATAATTGTTAAAATTAATTTATAAAAAATAAAATCATGAAAAAACAAAAAATTTGTATTATTGGAGGTAGTCTAACCGGATTAGTTACTGCTATTAGTCTTTCAAAACTTAATTGTCAAATAGATTTAATAACCGGTACCCTTGAGCGAAATTCTAAGTCTAGTAGAACTATAGCAATATCAGAAAATAATTTTAAATTTCTAGATAAATTAAATATTACAAAATCCTTTAAAAAAGAAACTTGGCCGTGCAGTATAATGAAATTATATAGTGAAATTAATGGCCAAAATTTTTCAAAAGTATTTGAATTAAATAATTTTAATAAGCAAGAAAGAATTTTGTACATGCTAGAAAATTCAAAAATAGTAAAACAAATGATGTTAAAAATAAAAAAAATAAAATCTATTTCAATTAAAAAAAATGAGAAAGTTTCAAGCATTTCAAATCTAGGATTATTAAAGAATGTAAAATTTGAAAATAACAACCATAAATACAATTTAGTAATTGTATGTACAGGTCATAACTCTGATTTGGTTAGAGATATTTTTTCTGACAAAGTTGTAAAAAGATCATATGACGAATCTTCAATTACAACAATTTTAAATCACAACTCATTAAATAATAATACTGTAAGACAAATTTTTTTGGATAATGAAATTTTTGCTTTACTTCCAATTTCTAATACAAGAACCTCAATAGTTTGGTCCACAAATAATAATGTAAAAAAGAAAAATAATCTTTATATAAAAAAAAAAATAAAATTTTACACAAAAACTTTTTTAACAAATGTAACCTTCCCTACTAAAATTGAATATAAAAATTTAAATTTTTTAATTAGAGAGAAGTACTATAAAGATAGAATACTTTTATTTGGTGACGCTTTACATGTAATACATCCCTTTATTGGACAAGGCTTTAATATGACATTGCGTGATTTGGCAATTCTAGAAAAAATACTAAGAACAAAAATAAATTTAGGACTAGATGTCGGCAGTTCAGATATTCTAAATGAATTCTCTAATGTAGCGAAGCCTAGAAATTTTATTTATTCAATTGGTGTTGATTTTTTAAAAAGTTCTATTTCTTACAAACAATTAAGAAATGTTATGTTAAAAATTGCAGACAAAAGCAGTTTTGTTAAAGATATTTTCTTTAATGCAGCAGATAAAGGATTAAAATTTTAAAATTGATCAGTTTCTGTGGAATCTTTCATCGCTGTAGTAGAACTCTCTCCTGAGGAAATAGCATTTGATATAGCATCAAAATAAGATGTGCCAACTTCTTTTTGGTGTTTTGTAGCAGTGTAGCCTTCCTTTTCACTGTCAAATTCTTGTTGCTGTAATCTTGAATATGCTGCCATTCCATATTGTTTATATTTTTTTGCCAAATCAAAAATTGCATAATTTTGAGCATGAAAACCAGCTAAAGTAATAAATTGAAATTTATATCCCATGTTACCAATTTCTTTCTGAAAAATATCTATTTCTTTATCTGACAAATTTTTCTTCCAGTTAAATGAGGGCGAGCAGTTATAAGCTAAAAGTTTACCAGGAAATTTACTATGGATTGCTTCAGCAAAAGTTTTAGCTTCTTCTAAACTTGGTTTTGCTGTTTCGCACCAAATTAAATCACTATACGGAGCATAAGCTAAACCTCTTGATATAGCTTGATCCAAACCACTTTTTACGTAGTAAAATCCTTCGGGCGATCTTTTCCCAGTTAAAAAAGGTTGATCATTTCTATCGACATCATTAGTAATTAATTTTGCTGCATTTGCATCAGTTCTAGCTAAAATAATTAAAGGAACGCCCATTACGTCAGCAGCTAACCTAGCTGACCTAAGGTTTTTAATCATTGTTTGTGTAGGTACTAAGACTTTTCCACCCATATGGCCACATTTTTTTTCAGAAGCCAGTTGATCTTCAAAGTGAACTCCCGCAGCTCCAGCTTTTATAAATTTTTTTGTTAATTCAAATACGTTTAACGGTCCACCAAATCCAGCTTCACCGTCAGCTATTATAGGCATTTTATAATCAACTTTATTTTTATCATCAATTTTTCCTTCTGAAATTTCCATATGTTGAATTTGATCAGCTCTCATTAAAGCATTATTCATTGCTTCAACTAACTTTGGGGCACTATCATATGGATATAAACTTTGATCTGGATACATCTCACCAGCACTATTGGCATCAGCTGCTACTTGCCAACCACTTAAATAAATCGCTTTCAAACCAGCCTTAGCATGCTGTACAGCTTGGTTTCCAGAAAGTGAACCTAAAGTGTTAACATAGGGTTCAGTATTTAATAAATTCCAAAGTTTTTCAGATTGAGATTTACAAAGCGTATATTCAATATTAAATGTTCCTTTAAGTTTTTCGACATCTTCTTTAGTGTAATCTCTTTTTATTCCCATAAATCTTTTAAGGTCAAAAGACACATTTCCAGATTTAATTTTTGAGCTCATTAATATTTATGAATAAACTTATTGATTTTATTCGGAATCTTCTTGAACGTCGTTCATTCCAGCACTACCCCAGTCTTGGTCATCATCATTTACGTATAATCCCCTTTCTGAGAATTGATTATTTTTAGGGTTTTTTGGATCTATTAAATCGTTCATAAAATTTACTATATTTACAAATTATGAAATATGCAATATTTTTGTTGATTTTGCTTGTAAATATTTGTAAATAAATAATTAGTTAAATGTAAATTTTGTAAATATGAATCAAATAGATCTACAAATAGGCCACAAAATTAAGACTAAAAGAAAAAAGCTCGGGATAACCCAAGCTAATTTATCAAGAAGCCTATCCATATCACCAACTTATCTTAACTTAATGGAGAGTGGAAAGAGAAAAATCAGCATGGATTTGTTATTAAAAATTGCAAATGAACTAAATATTGATGTTTCGGATATATCAAAAAAAGCAGATACAAACCTATATCAAAATTTAATGGATTTACTCGGTGATAATTTATTTGAAAATTTAGATATAACAAATTTTGATGTTAAAGAATTAGTTAATACTAATCCCTTAATTGCAAAAGCATTGGTTAAACTTGGTGATGATTATAAAAAAAAAAATCAAGACATAGTTAGCAAAGTAGAAAACATATCAGGGAAGTTTATTGACAACAGAAAAAATTCATTTCCAGGCGAAGTGGTTGCTGATTTTATACAAGAAAATGAAAACTATTTCCCAAAATTGGAGGCGTTTGCAAGTGACTTGTTTAAGAAAATTCAATCTAATAATCGAGTTGGTTATTCATCAATATGTGAATATTTACTTAATAAGCATAAAATTGAAGTAAAAGATGTTGTCCCAGATGAAAATAAACCATTTACTAAACAATATGATAATATTAAAAAAATTTTTCTTGTATCCGATTATTTAAATTTAGAGACTAAAAAATTATATGCAGGTGCACATGTTGCGCAATTAGAGGCTGGAAATGTTATAGATGAGTATTTAAATACATTTTCTTTTCCAAGCGAAGAGTCAAAAAAATTATCTAAAGTAGCTTTACTTAATTATACGGGCGCAGCAATAATAATGCCTTACGAACCTTTTTACGATGAATGTATCAAGCAAAGATATGATGTTGAACTTTTACAAAATACATTTGCCGTTTCATTTGAGCAAGTTGCACACAGACTAACATGTCTACAAAATCCTCAACTAAAAGGCATACCTTTTCATATGCTTCGTGCTGATGTTGCTGGTAATATTTCTAAAAGATTTTCATTATCTGGTATAGAGATACCACGTTATGGAGGTGCTTGCCCGCGATGGAATATTTATAAAGCTTTCACAATGCCTGGCAAAATAAATGCTGCAGTATCAAAAATGCCAAATGGAGAGAAATATGTTTGTATTGCTAGAACTGTCGAAAAAGGGATTGGAAAACATGGAATGGAAAAAACTTTATTATCTATCGGATTAGGTTGCCAGGTTAAATATGCAAAAGACTTTGTTTATGCGGACTCACTAAATTTAAATGATAAGAAAACAGAAACACCAATCGGTGTTAACTGTAGAACTTGTGACAGAATGGATTGTCAACAACGAGCATTTCCTCCCCTTCATAAAAAATTTGATATCGATCTCAATAAACGTGGCATATCAGTTTATGTTGCTGATTAATTTTTTTAAATCTGCATTTATATCTTTTATTACCTTATCCCAACTTTGTATTTGTTCTTGTTCGAAAATCCTTAATGAAGGATACCACAACGATTTTTTTTCTTCATTCATCCAATGCCATTTTGGCGTACCAAGCTTTGATACCATCACATAGGTTTTTTTGCCCAAAGCACCCGCAATATGTGCTGTGCTATTTTGAATGCTAATTACAAGATCTAGACAATTTATTAAAGCAGCCAACCCATCTAAATCACTATAATTATCCACTTCCTTTATTGTTTTAATATTTATGCCAAATTTTGTTTGAATATATTTTAAATCCTCTTCAAATTTTCCAAATTGTAAATTTACAAAATCACAATTGCTATTTGAAATAATAGGTATCATTTCTTTTAAATCAACATTTCTGTATTTTTGTAATTTATTTAAAGTTTTCCAAGATAATCCTATTTTAAATTTGTTATTCTGAAAATACTTTTTTTTATATTCATCTTCTTTTGAAGCAGAAGATATTAAATACTTCCCAGTATTATTTTGGCAAGATATTTTAGATTTTCTTAAAAATTTACCTAGAGATCCTATTGGAATGTGCCGATCAAATTCATCTTTAAATTTTTTGTCTATTAGAGTGATATTTGTAAAATTTTTTTTTTCAAAGTATCTTTTTAATAAATTTTTTAATCTTACATCGATTTCTAAAATAATATTTTTTGCACATTTTTTTAAATCATTTATCATAGACAAATAAAGAACTTGATCACCAACGCCTTGTTCTCCCCAAACTAATAGAGTTCCATCTAAATAATTTCCGTCCCACATTTTTTCAATTTGATATCGGATAGGAGTCTTGCTATTTTCTGCTAAACGCGCTTCATATTTTTCCCAACCAATTTCGAACTCTCCAGCAGCTAGTCTAATCATAGATTCATTTAAAATGGCTTTTTTGTATTGTGGATTTAATTTAATTGCCTTTTGGTGATTTAAAATTGCTTCATTAGACTTTCCTAATTCAAATAAAGCGTTGCCTAAGTTACTATATGCTTCAGCGTAATTTGAATTAATTTTTATTGCTTTTTTATGGTTGGATATTGCATCTTCAAGTTTTCCTAATTCTACCAATGAGCCACCTAGGTTAGTATAAAATTCAGGATGATTTGGATTTATCTTTAAAGCTTTTTGATAATTAACAACAGCTTCTTCAAATTTCCCTAATTCTGATAAAGTATTACCTAAGTTACTATATGCTTCAGCGTAATCAGGATTAATTTTTATCGCCTTTTGATAATATTTAATAGCATCATTAAATTTGCCTGTGTTTTGTAATACATTCCCTAAATTATTTAGAGCTTGATCGAAATTAGGATTAATACTTATAGCTTTATTAAAATTAAAAATAGCATCACTTAACTTATTTTTTTTTTGAAAAACTACACCCAAAATATTATATAAAATCGAAATTTTTGGATAAATGCCTATTAATTTTTTTGTTTTTTCTTCTAAAGCATCTAATTCATTTAATTGAAAAAGTTTTTTAAGTTCAGCCATTTCATCTTGGCTCGGTTTACTTTTTGGGTTTAAGTTCTTTTGCATTTTTAGAGTTTAAGATAATGAACATTATATGCAATTGTCCATTAATATTAAGAAATAATAAGTTATTTTTTATCATCCCTCTTGTTGCGTTAAAAAAATCCTTGTTCTATAATACTTTTTTTAAAAGCGGGAGTAGCTCAGTGGTAGAGCGAAACGTTGCCAACGTTTAGGTCGAGGGTTCAATTCCCTTCTCCCGCTCCAAATTTTGATAATTAAAAAATTGAATAAAAAAATATACTTACCTGATGTTACGCTTTTAGCGGCGACTTCTGTTGAAATAGACGAAACCCAAATAGCGCTAAAAATCTCTTCGCAAAATATCAAATTTGGTGCAATAAAATTATTGTCTCCGTCTAAACCGAAAAAAAAATATCCAGAAATAGAATATATATCAATACCGTCCATGGACTTTTTGGGTTATTCACAATTAATCATTGAGGATTTGCACAAGTATTTTAGCACTACACATTGTCTCATAGTACAGTCAGATAGTTTTGTAGTAGACTCACGTCTTTGGCAAAATAGCTTTCTACAGTTTGATTACATAGGTGCTCCGTGGTCAGAGGAAGTTAGAATTAACTCTGAATTGGTTTTAAATATGAAAGAAAATTGTGTTGGTAATGGAGGTTTTTCGCTTCGTAGCCATAAACTTGCAACGACTACATCAAAAATAGATTTTAAGTCTTTAAAATTTCCAATTAAATCTGAAGATGTTGTTATTTGTCATTATCTTTATAAAGAAATGGTAGCAAAAGGTATTCGTTTTGCTCCTCCAAAAATTGCTGCCAAATTTTCTATGGAAAACGAAAATCATCTTTACGGACAAGACGTAAATTCTGTTTTTGGCTTTCATGGAAAACATTTGAGAGATCATTTTTTAAAAAAATATATACTTAGATCTCCAATTGGAGAATGGTAATATAAGTTATGTCTGATTTACATAATAAAAAATGCACACCATGTGAAGGAGGTATACCAGGGTTTGATATAACAGAAATTCATAAATATCTTAAAATGGTTGATGGATGGGAGGTAAAAGCGGACGAATCGAAAATCTACTATCTAATAAAGGAGTTTAAATTTAAAAATTTTTTAGAAAGCAAAAATTTTGTAAATAAAGTAGGAGAGATTGCAGAAACAGAAGGACATCACCCGGATATTTGGTTTGGTTGGGGTTATGCTAAAATAAAAATTTTTACACATGCTATAAAAGGTTTGCATGAAAGTGATTTTATTTTAGCTGCTAAAATTGATAAAATTTAATGTTTAAAGTGGCGTGTTCCTGTAAATGCCATAACAATACCAGCCTTATTTGCAGCTTTAATTACCTTAGTATCGTTTATAGAACCACCCGGCTGAATAATTGCATTTACACCTAACTCGATTAATTGATTAATTCCATCCACGAAAGGGAAGAAAGCATCTGACGCAGCTACAGAATTAATTACTTTGTCTGGTAAAAATTGTAAAGCCTTATCAGCAGCAATTCTACAGCTATCAAGTCTACTGGGCTGTCCAGAGCCAATTCCTATTGTGGATTTATTATTAACTAAAACAATGGCATTAGATTTAACAAATTTACAAATATTAAATGCAAATTTTAAACTTCGAAGTTGTTTGGAGGAAGGTTTTTTTTTAGTAACTATTCTTAATTTTTTTTCTATAAGTAAACTATTAATGTCCTGAACTAAAAACGAATTATCTAAAAAAAGATAGTGTTTTTTGTTTGATATATTAAATTTACTAGAGTCTATAAGTCTTAGATTTTTTCTTTTTTTTAAAATTTTTAAAGCATCTTTACTAAATCCATTGGAGATAACTATCTCAAAAAAATTTTTACTAATTTCAATTGCTAGTTTTTTTTCAATTGATGAATTAAATGCAACAATACCTCCGAATGCACTTATTGGGTCGCAATTTAAAGCATTTTTAAAAGAAACTATTTGTTTTTTTTCTGAGGAAATCCCGCAAGGATTAGCATGTTTGACTATAACAACTCCCTTACTATTTTTAAAAGTATTTAAAATAGATAATGCAGAATAAATGTCATTATAGTTATTGTAGCTTAGCTCTTTACCGTGTAGTTTTTTAAGTCCGATATCATCTTGTTTTGAATATAAATAACCTTTTTGATGTGGGTTTTCGCCATATCGCAATTGCTTGACTAATTTTCCATATATAACTTTCTTTTCAGGATATTTAATATTTAATTTATCGTTAAGCCAATTTGATATAATCGAGTCGTAATAAGCGGTTGAAGAAAAAGCTTTTGCTGACATATGCTCTCTAAATTCACTAGTTGTTGATCCTTTGTTTTTTTTAAGTTCTTTTACTAAATGTGAGTAATCATTAATGTTTGAAATTATAGTAACATCATTAAAATTTTTTGCAGCTGATCTTATTAATGTGGATCCACCAATATCTATAAATTCAATCAATTTTTTTAATTTTATTTTTTCATTTAAATATTTTTCAAATGGATAAAGATCCACAATAACTAAATCAATGCTAGGTATTTTTTGTTTTTTTAAATCTTTTTGATGTTTTTTATTATTTCTAATATTAAGAATTCCTGCATGAATTTTTGGATGCAACGTTTTTATTCTACCATTTAAAATTTCTGAAAAGTTAGTATATTTTGCTACCTCAACGCAGCTGTATTTCATATTTTTAATTTTTTTAAAGGTTCCACCAGAGCTTATAATTTTGATATTAAATCTCTTTAAAATAGGTAAAATAAGTTTGAGATTTGATTTATCTGAAACTGAAATAATTGCTCTTTTGATTTTCTTAAGATTCATTTCTAGCTTATTTTTTCAATTTCCCATTTTATTAAAATTATTTCTTCATTTATGTTTCCTGAAATAGAAACAGCTTCATTATTTATTATTTTATTTTTATTTCCAAGGAAAATATTTTTTTCAATAGAAAAATTGTTTGTTTTGCTCTGTAATAACCAGCCTTCTTTATTCGGTAAACTAATTAATACAGAATTTTCAGCTTTTGTTTTAACAATTTTAGTATCAGGATAAATATGGAATCTTATAAAATAAAATAGTGGATTTAAGTAATTTTTAGTTTTTTTTAATTCGTCTTGACCAAAAATTTTATCCTCTTTTTTAGAAATTTTAATTAGTCTTGTATGTATATAACCAAATTTTTTTTCATATCCATTATGAGCAGCAGATATAGAAAAAAAATCTTTATCTTCAGTATAACTTTTATTTATGATTTTATGTTTTTCTATTAATGAATTACCGTAAACTTTATTTATGAATCTGTTTTTCTGAAAAATGCAAGAAGATGTATCATTAATGTACAAAGTAGAATGAGCTGCTGTGGAACGACTTAATGATGCAAGCTTTACTGAAAAGTATTTGCCATACCCACTATTACATATGACTTTTTGCTTATTAGAAATAAGTTCAAATGCTAAACATCCTGCTTGATAGTATCTAGCAAAATTATTGGGAGGAGGATTTCCACAATCAATAAAAAATTCAAATTTTTTTTTTTTAA
>CEUS01193070.1_pt1 | contig 12234 bp, 10 predicted proteins | sample 427031 | NCBI WGS metagenome assembly CEUS01 (sample SAMEA2622837, study PRJEB7988) | marine metagenome | biome: marine biome (ENVO:00000447); feature: marine epipelagic mixed layer (ENVO:xxxxxxxxx); material: "saline water (ENVO:00002010), including plankton (ENVO:xxxxxxxx)" | depth 140 m | reverse complement strand
GTGTCATATATTGCTAATCCAGCACTGATGACACCGCCAGGGCTATTAATATATAGGTTAATGTCTTTCTCTGGATCTTCGCGGTCTAGGTAAAGTAGTTGGGCCACTATGAGATTCGCTACCGAATCGTTAATTCCGGTTCCAAGAAATATTATCCTTTCCCGCAGCAGGAGTGAATAAATATCGAATGCCCGCTCCCCCCTGGAGGAACTCTCAACTACCATTGGGATAATGTTCTGTGGAAGATTTTCTTGGTTCAACATTAATTATGTCTCCTACTATTTATAAAGTATTTACATACGGTGATATGTTTAAGCAGATTTATGTTCACCCTTTGCAATTTTCACAAGTTGTTCCAATGTTTTACGCCTAGTTAGTACACGTTCAATTGACTGCTTACCCTCATCGCTCGCCAAGTTCTCTTTGATTCTATCAGCCTGAGCTCCTGCTTCACTAAGAACGGTTTCTATTTCAATATTGACGTCCTCTGGCGTTACAACTATTCCTTCTAATTCAGCTACCTTTCCAATCGCATAACTTCGCTTTATTCGATCCTCTGCAGCAGTCCTGAGCTCTTCCCTGTGATCCTCGGGTGTTTTCCCGATCCGCTCTAGGTATTGCTCCATTTCAACTTTTTGATTTCGGAGATTTTGTTGTTGTTCGTCCAACATGTGCTCTACTTCGTGATCCAATATTAGTGGTGACATTTCGAAGCTTGAACTTTCAATCAGTTTGTCAATTACTGCATTTTCATACTGTAAATCACTTGAACGTTTCTCTCTTGTGAAGATGTCATCTTTTAGTTGTTTCGTTAGGTTCTCCAAACTATCGTAGCCTTGACCAACACTTTTAGCGAATTCGTCATCAAGTTCAGGAAGGTTTTTCGCTTTTATTTCACCGATACTGACTGTGAATTCGACCTCTTTTGATGCGAGATTTTCGTCCTGATAGTCATCAGGTAATTTTATGGTGAAGTCTTTCTTTTGGTCTGAATTTAAACCTAGCAGTTCCGCAGCAAAGCCTGGAACTGGACTCATATTTTCTTCGGCCACGAAATACGGAATATCTTTTTGATTCGCGACTTCAGATCCATCTAAGCGAGCAATCAGTTCTAGTATAACTTGATCCCCTAGAACGACTTCACGATTTACAGGCTCCCAAGGTGCCAGCTCTTCCCTAAGATGCTGTAGTAGATGGTCAACCTGATCGTCAGTGATTACGACGGGTTCAGCTGGGATACGGATCTCTCTATAAGCTGTTAAGGTTACTTCAGGTGTTAACGGAACTGTGGCTTTAATTGTTATAGGTTCCCGCTCAATGACTTGTACTTGTGGTAAGCTCCCTTGCTTAATTTCCTGCTCTTGGATCGCTTTAACCACTACCTCCGGTAGCATTATGTCCAAAGCGTCGTCTTCTAAAGCATGTTTACCTACAAATTGTTCCACAACAGCCCTAGGAGCCTTCCCTTTTCGGAACCCAGGCACATTTACTCTTCCTACGGCTCGCTTATACGCTCGTTCAATATACGGCTCCACATCCTCATCCGTTACGGCGATAGTGAGCACTACTTCACGATTTTGGAGATCTTCTCTGGTGATTTTCATACACGTACCAAAATGAATTCTTATTACAAACCTGTGCCGCCTTTGTCAAAGGCGGCACAAAGCTTAGCCAATCATTGAGATTATAACATGTCGTAGTAATTTAGTAACACTAACTATTTTTCTGACACTTTTATGTTCAACTCTTGCAGTTGCTCAGAAGTTACAGTTGAAGGGGTATTAAACAGTGGATCTGATCCACTCTGTGTTTTGGGGAATGCTATGACATCTCTGATCGATTCTGCGTAATCCGTCAACAAGGTCAAGAAACGATCAATGCCAGGTGCGATTCCACCGTGAGGCGGAGCTCCATATTCTAATGCTCCAAGGATCTGTCCGAAGCGTTCTTCCATTTGGGTTTTTGTATAACCAAGAAACTGCATTATGCGTTCTTGTTTTTCTCTGTTATGTATTCTAATGCTCCCACTTGCTAATTCCATTCCATTACACACTAAATCGTAATGTCTGGCTTTGATTTTCCCAGGATCCTTAGCTAGCATCCCCCAATGTTCGTCTTGAGGTGAGGTAAAAAGATGGTGTGATGCCTCCCAGCGGGCATTCTCATCGTCCCATTCGAATAATGGGAAGTCTGTTACAAATGCGAATGCCAATCTTTTCGGATCAGCTAACCCTAGCCGACTTGCCATTTCCTGTCTTAGCTGTGACATTACCGTGTTAATAAGTTTAGCTGGTCCGGCTGCCAACAGGATCAGATCACCAGGTCCGGCGTTAACTTCTTTCGCAATGCCAATTACTTGCTCAGAGGTGAGGAGCCTCGAAATGGGAGACCTGACGTGTTCCATCGTAAGGGTTTCTATATTGCCTATTTCTCCATCCAAAGCTATGTATATTAATCCCTTACCCCCCCGTGTTTGGACAAAGTTAACTAAACTATCTAAATCTTTACGCGAATAGGTGGCACAACCGGGGGCTACTAGCCCTTTCACTATTCCACCATTATCGATCGCTTCAGTGAGTATTTGTATTCCTGTTTCGTAAATACTGTCAGTTAGTGTTACAAGCTCTAGATCGTACCTGAGGTCGGGCTTATCTGTCCCATATTTTTCCATTACGTCGTCATACTTTAGCCGTGGGAAGTTATCAGATGAGATTCTGTCGACACCAATTTCCCTTACTATGCTTGAATAAAGGGTTTCTACCAATTCCATCACATCATTTTCATCGACGAAACTCATCTCAATATCCAGTTGGGTGTGTTCGTATTGCCTGTCACCTCTCAAATCTTCGTCTCTAAAACAACGTGCGATTTGGAAGTAGCGTTCGAATCCGGATACCATCAGGAGTTGTTTTAATTGTTGGGGTGATTGTGGAAGTGCGTAAAACGTTCCAGGGTTTAACCGGCTTGGCACTAGAAAATCTCTAGCACCTTCTGGAGTGCTTTTAGTTAGGATAGGGGTTTCGATTTCGATAAATCCGCGGTTGTCGAGAAAATCACGGATATATTTGACTACTCTGTGCCGTAACTTTATGTTGTCGTGCATCCGTTTCGTTCGTAAATCGAGGTATCGGTATTGCATTCTTAACAACTCGTCAATTGTCGCATCATCTGCAATTTCAAACGGTGGTGTTTTGCTTTGATTGAGAATTTGGACTTCGGTTGATCGTACTTCGATGTCCCCTGTAGGTATATTTGGATTCGCTGATCCTTCAGGTCTCAAACCTACAGTTCCAGTCACTAAAACCACCCATTCATTGCGGAAGGTTTCGGCTATTTTATGAGTCTCTGGTGTTTCATTAGGATCAATAACCACTTGCACAATGCCAGTGGTATCACGAAGATCAATGAAGATTAAGCTACCATGATCCCTACGCCGATGTATCCAACCAGCCAGTTGAACCGTTTCACCGGAGTTATTTACGTTTATTTCACCACAAGAGATAGTTTTGAGCACTTGTTTTTACCTCCAGTACTGAGACACGATTATAAGGTAGCATCTGGGCTGATTCAATGGACAGTTTGTTTGGTAGCGACTAGGATATGGGCAGTTTCACCCTATGAAAGGAAGAATGATGAGCACAAAAAAGGTGTTTGACACCAAACATAAGAGTAAAGAAATATCGGAAGGAGCACATAGGGTAGCGTCTAGAGCAATGCTACCGTCTGTGGGGCTCGACGAAGAAGCACGTAACAGACCTTTTATCGGCATGGAGATTATGTAGTGCGAAACTCTAGAACGGTTTTAATTGATAATAACCCTGGAAGAAGTGCGCAAACATTTGGCATTGCAAGGCAACTTGGAACCGACATGGACCTTATTCATGAGCCTTCGGTGGGAGTCATTGGAAACAAGGGGGATTCCCAATGTTACCTTGGAGTACAGCAGAAAGTTGAAGCTATTCAGGAAACCTTACGATTGAGTATAGGACGAGATAGTGGCCAGATAAGTATGAGATTGATCCAGCCTGAATATACCGTAGCTACATCTGATGGAATGCGTAATGGGACGAGGGAAATGCGATACTCCCTGATAGGAAGGGAAGTGACACATGACTCGGTGTGTGAACACCTGAGCGCGAGCGGGCTGGAAGGAATCATTGCAGTTGTCGCTTGTGATAAGCCTCCGGTTGGGACACTAGCTGGAATACTGGAACATAACAGACCTGCAATTATGATGTCCGATGGGACAATTCGCCCCGGAATAGATTCAGTTACAAATGAAAGAATAGATATCATTTCGGGATTTCAGGTTGCTGGAAGTGAAGACGAGGAAATGAAGAGGCGTTTGGCTTGTGAAGCGTGTCCAGGCTATGGAAGTTGCGGTGGTATGTTCACATATAACACGATGCAGACATTTATTGGAGTAATAGGTATGGAACCGTTGGATATGGTTTCACCTCCCTCTGATGACAGTCGTAGAACAGAACAATTTCCAGGTGAGTTAGTGAATTACTTGAGAGATATGATTGAATCGCAGGTTACTCCTCGTGATATTGTTAGTCGTGAATCGTTAAGAAATGGGATCATAGTTGCCATGGCCGTAGGGGGGTCCACAAATGTTATGTTACATGCTCCAGAAATAGCGAGGGCCGCTGGGTATGGCAACTTTTCTGATCAAATTATGTCCCCTGAAGAATTCAATTACTTATCCCAGCATGTGGTACCTGTTCTGGTTGATGCTAGGCCTTTTGGAAACTACTCTATGGTTGATATAGATGAAAAAGGCGGTGTCCAAGTTATAGTTAAAGAATTACTGGAGGCAGGTCTTTTGAACGGCGAGACCCTTACATGCACTGGGGAAACTCTAGCGCAACAGGTTGATCGTCTAGACCCTCCGAATCCTGATGGGGTTGTAATATATTCTGTAAAGGATCCATATAAACAGACAGGGGGGTTGAGAGTTCTTGGAGGGAATCTCTCACGTGAGTATAGTGCGGTATTGAAGCTTGCTGGTGTAGAAGGAGGTTTGGAGAACAATGTTTTTGCTGGCAAAGCCAGAGTATTTGACAGCGAAGCTGCTCTGCTGGATTCCCTGGAAAAAACCCCTGATATATTTGAAGACCGTGATATGATAATTGTCCGTTATGAGGGGCCTAGCGGGGCCCCTGGCATGCCAGAAATGCTCGATTCCACATCTAGAATTACGACACTCTGCAGGCAGAAAGGGATAGTTGTAGGGCTAATGACCGACGCTAGGTTTTCTGGTGGTTCTGTCGGTCTCGTAATAGGTCATGTTGGTCCAGAGGCAGCATTGGGTGGGGAAATAGGATTGATCGAAGACGGGGACGAAATAATAGTGGATCTAAATACTAATGAGCTTAATTGCACGGAGCTTTTTGATTCGTTAATCCTGGAGAAAAGGAAACTCTCATGGCAGAAGATAGTGGATGAAAATAACGGAGTGCATCCTTCGGTCGGTTTAGCAGATACCAGACTTCTTAACAGGATGAGATTTTCCGCTGTATCAGCCAAATTGGGTGCGGGTATGCATCCTAATAGAAAGCTGTGGGTTAGTGATCCGCGAGACCCGGTTGAATCTTCTTTCGTTCCATCAAACAAATATCGTTAGACGAAGAACTCCAAAATATAACTGCAAATTGGAATTCGATGCCACCAAATTACACTTCGGGTGCTTTGGCTAAATACGCAAAATTAATTGGGGCTGCAGCTGGTGGGGCAGTGACTGGCTAATTGTTAGTATTGTAAAATATACCTAGGGCGATTCTAAAAACACTATGGCATATATCTGGGTTCAATTCATTATTGCGACTGTAATTATACTTGGCTCGTCCAAATATTTGGCAAGGTCAGCTGACATAATCGCCTACAAGACAGGTCTAGGTAGAACGTTTATTGGTGTAGTGCTTTTAGCCTCCGCAACATCATTGCCAGAACTAGGAATTGGAGTGAGTTCGATAACTATGGTTGGGTCTCCAGATTTGGCTGCTGGCGATGCGTTTGGTAGCAATTTGGTGAATCTGCTCATTATTGGGTTAATGGACCTTTATTGGAGAAATGGGCCTATCCTTAACTCTATTGGCACATCAACTACATTAGTGGGCATATTGGGCATATTGGTTATCGGAATAGCAGCAATAGCTATAACGTTTCATCAGGGCACCACATTATTTGGTTCATGGTTAACCAGTCCGTTTTCAATAGTTCTTTTCGCAACTTTTTTGTTTGCCTTGTATATAATTTTCTGTGCTGAACGCACTGAAACTCTCAGTGATAACACAGAATATGACCAATCGTCTTTGCGTGGAGCAATTGGCATATATTCTTTAACTGCCGTGATAATTGTTGCTTCGGCTGTTTGGCTTGCTTTTACTGGAGACCATATCGCCGATCAAATGAAATGGGAAGAAAGCTTTGTTGGGACGCAATTTTTGGCTTTCAGCACATCCTTGCCGGAATTAGCTGCTTCATTTGCTGCCTTGCGTTTAAGAGCTCCCGAGCTGGCAATTTCCAATGTTCTCGGTAGCAATTTATTCAACATGGGATTTGTTTTATGGATTGATGAGTTAGCTTACACAAGCGGCTCACTTTGGACGGCCGTTTCTGGAATTCACGTGATGACGGCAATAATCGCTATCGTAATGACTGTAGCGGTTATAGTTGCACTACTAACCAGAGGAAGGCAACGACCTAGTAGATTTTGGACGTACGAGGCTATTTTGTTGATATTGTTGTACGTTTTCGCCAGTTGGATAAACTTTTTCCTGGTAAGTTAGGAATTCAGGTAAATATATAGGAGTAAAAGAGATGGTCTTACCCGAGGGAAGGTCCTTTGAGTTGTCTAAAGAATTATTGCAAGGTTCAATAGATGTTCATGTACATGCGACGCCCCATTTGCCGAGTAGCCCCCGTAGACTTGACCCTGTTGAAGCCGCTATTCAAGCGAGGGATGCGGGGATGCGTACGATTGTATTAATGGACGTATTCGAAATGAGTAATGGAATAGCCTGGTTGGTAAATCGCCTCGTTCCGGATTTCAAAGTTTATGGTGGCCTTATATTGAACACTGTTTATGGGAGTTTGAATCCCAGGGCAGTCAAGACAGCGATTAGCTACGGGGACGGAGCTAAATTCATAAGTTTTGGCACTCATTCTACGTATTTCCAAGCATCTAGAGAGGGAAGAATTGTAGATGGTAAGTTCGTTCCATTAAGTCAATTGTATCCAGAATTCAAAAGGGAAGAGGTTGATCGGGCTATTAGGATACCGGTGGACGGAACTATGACCAAGGAACTCGATGCAATATTGTCAATTATTGCCTCCAATCCAGACGTTTATATGAACACGGGGCATGTTTCTCCTGCGGAGGCCATTCGATTGGTGGAGCTTGGGAATACATATGGGATAAGCAATATTTTAGTTGCAACTGCGGTCACAAAGGCATCCACTACTGACCAGTTGGCATATATGGTCGATCTTGGAGCATTCATTGAGTATACGCTTGCCGCTTACACCCACACTACTCCAATTCCTAAAACTCACTACTACCCAGAGCTTGAATATGCTGCTATCGATGAAGGCATGGGAGAGCAAACGAGTGGAGGTATAAGGTTGGCGGCTGAGCAGATACAAACTTTAGGAGCAGAAAACTGCATAATAGCCACTGATTTTGGTGTTTACACTTTACCAGACCCAGTTGAGGGACTAAGGGAATTTATTGCTGCACTTTTGGACCTAGGTATCCCCTTGGGAGATATAAGGAAACTTGTGGCTATCAATCCAAGCAAATTGCTTGGACTAATAGATGGAACGCCTGAATAGGCACGTTTTAAATAGCCTCCCTGGCCGCTGTGTAGCTTTGCATAGTGTTTACGTCTATTAATACTTCAGGATTCTGAGTCTCCCATCGGTTAACCAATTCTGAATTATTGTTCACGATATACCGCAATCCTTCCGTGGATTCATCTATTCTCATCATCTGTGTAAGCAAAGCGTTGGGAAATATTATTGGATGCCCTCCCCTGTTTTGAAAAACAGGGATAGTGATTTTGGAAGTATTTCTTTTGTGTGCTTTCATAAGCTGTATAAGGAGGTTGGGGGTTCTTGGTTGGTCTACTGCCAATATCAAGATATCTCCTGCATTTGTAGGTATGTTTTGCAATCCAGTAATCACCGAACTACTCTTACCTGACTTGTAATTCTCGTTGACAACAATTCTTGTCCGATCTTCAAGTTTGATAGTGTCTGTGATCATACTAGCCTCGTGTCCGAGCACAACCAAAACTTCTTTGACACCACATGTTATGAGTGAAGCAATTTGATATTCAATAAGGTACTTGCCTCGCCAAGATAGCAGAGCTTTTGATTCGCCCATCCTAGTTGACTCTCCAGCTGCCAACAATATTGCTGTGACGTATCCTTTATTCACTAGCTACTAATTCCCAGCGGCGGCTAGTTTTACTTTGGCTCTTTCTAGTTTATTGATTACTTTTTGTAGTAGCGTATCAGGCAGTTTCATAGAGCCCCCGTCACCACCCAACCGCCATTGAACAATTTCGGCCATGATACTGATAGCAATTTCAGCGGGAGTTCTAGCTTTCAAGTTAATGCCTATAGGGGCGTTTATAGAGGCTAGCTTTGCGGGAGTCAAACCCCTCTTTAGGAGCTCTTCATAAATGAGTATAACTTTGCGTTGTGATCCAACCAAACCTACATATCCAGCATCCGTTTGGGCTGCTTTTTCCAACGCTACATCATCGAAGTTGTGACCTCTAGTGGCAATTACTATTGCGGTGTTTTGATTAATAGGAAACGCATCAAGACCCTTATCGTAGGAGTCAACCACCGTTAAGTCTGCCTCGGGGAATCTTTCCTTGTTTGAAAATTCTGGGCGATCATCCAGAACAAAGACGCGTATTCCGATTGTTTTTGCAATTGGAGCAAGTGATTTTGATATGTGACCTCCTCCCATAAGTATTAGTGTTGGTGGAGAAGTGTATGATTCAATAAATATTTCGTCGCCATTGGCACCTGTGAAATGCTCGCATTTTCCTAACCCTTGTAGTTCTGCGGCTTTTGAAATGGCCTGTTGGTCGGTATGGTTATTACCCAGAGTGCCATCAGTTTTCTCGCCACGTACGATGATCATCCTAGAGCTCATCCTAGCGACACTTGTACTATTAACAACTGTCGCTATAGTCACCGAATCACCGCCATGATAGGCATCAAGGATCTTGTTCCCGAGATTAATGAACTCTTTCGTTTGTCTAAACGGCTCTAAATAGAAATACATTGTGCCACCACAAACTAGGCCATCCTTAGCTGCAATTTCCTCATTAAGGTAATAGTCTTGATATGTGGGACCAAGAGCATTTCTCATGATTTCCTTTGCAATGAACCAGATATCCCCTTCAACGCAGCCACCGCCTAAAGTGCCAATTGCGGATCCGTCACGACGAACCAACAATTTAGCTCCAGGTTTTTGGGGGGTTGAACCTTTTGTGCGTACCACGGTTGCTATAACAAACTGGTCGTCGTCAGCGGCCAATTTTGTAGCTTCATGAAAGATTGCTTCCATTTAGTTGTCCTCACAAAGTATGGGTCGATTCCGCATTCATATATGCTTGACCCATGTAATTCGACACGTATTATATAGCCAAATGATAATTAAAGATAAACCCGGACATTCTAAAAGGGAGTTTGATCATAAATGTGATGTTTGTAACTCGGGTGCCGTTGAGGTTCATTGCAAAATAATTTGCGTGAATTGTGGGTATACGAGAGATTGCTCTGATCCATAGTCTAAATCGCTAAATTTAGACCTTCCGATTTTTGGTCGTATAAACTGGGAGTCCATCCACCATTTCGTAAGTATAGTCGGAAAACATATTGGGCCACTTTTCTATAGCAAGCTCCGCAATTTTGGCAAAAACCAATCTGATTTCCTCTTCAGCCCAAGGCGCGGTTCTTTGTTCAATAACATGCCTTAAAGTCCGTATGTTAGTTGACCAACCTATGTTAGTAGCCAGTCCTATTGGGGCAACTCTTCGCATAGCCGAGGTGATCTTCTTTTTCTCGTCAAAAGAATCGAGCGAATCCAAGTCAAATGCCTCTGCAAGTTCAAGTTGCAGGTTGCTTAAGGACTCAAATGTCTTTGAGAAAATCGTCATTGCTGCCTCGGACTCCTCGATAACAGTGGGTGCAAACCATTCTAAATCCGTGAGCCTCACGAAGCGAAGTGACTCTTGAGACATTGCTGTACCGACTCTGTGTCTAACCAGTTCATGTGTGAAAACTCGGCTTACGTCAGTGAGAAAGAAATTTGCTACTCCGTGTTCCAATACTGACCCGTCGCCCTTTTCTATGATATTGGTAATGTAGCTCTGATTTGTTTTTCTAACACGTGTGATATTCGCGTTTAAGTTTGTACCAAATGATCGATAGCAGGCTCTACCGTAGACTTCGCTTATTAGCTCGATATCGGAAGGTGCATCCGAGGTCCAATCTGGTACGCCTAAATGTTCTAAGAGCGCCTGTAAACCTTCTGTATTTACCTTTGATTCGCCTATTAGAAATACCTTCGGTTCAATGGTTTTAACCATCCTATCAATGCCTCCAGGCTATATTCCGACGAGTCCACCCGAAATTGGATTCTATATCGGCGCGCCGCGATTTCGAATAAGTCTAAGGTAATCGCAAGCGATGTTTGTGTATTCTATCCAGATTTTCAGGAATACACTACATTATCTTTGTAAGCTTTCAATCAGATTATTTATTAGGATAGGAGCAGAAGGCCCGGGTTTTCCAAAATCCTCTTAACTTCCGCTAAGAATTGGGAACTCTCAACACCATCTGAGACCCTATGGTCGATCGAAAGAGTTACATTCATCATCTGTCTAATGACTATATTGTCGTTCTCATCGACTACTGGTTGTTTTTTCACAGCGCTAATAGCAAGTGTTGCAGCCTGAGGTGGAAGAATAATTGCACTAAATTCATCTACTCCAAACATGCCTAGGTTACTGGTGCTGAAAGTGCCCGTGTATTCTTCCTGTCGTAGTCGCCCTTCGGCTGCCCGCTGAGCCAGATCCTTGCTAGCGATTGCCATTTCAGAAAGTGACTTATTTTGTGCGTTAACTATTGCTGGTACCATTAGTCCATCATCCGTAGCTATCGCCATGCCAAGATTAACGTGTGAGTATGTCTCCAGTTGTTCGCCTTGGTAAGATGCGTTAAGGCCGGAATGCTTCATGAGACCCATCACAGCGGCTTTCATCACCATGTCGTTAACTGACACCCGTTCGGCACCTTCGAGTTGTTGATTAATCTCACCCCTGAGAGCCATCGATTTAGTCATGTCAATTGATATGGTTATGTAAAAGTGGGGGGTCCCATTTTTACTTTGCGAAGTCGCACGAGCAATTCCTTGTCTCATTCGAGAGAGTTGGACTTTACCAGCGGACGCAGCTTGTTCTGTCGGTTCAGATGAACTAGAAGGTGCAGTTTCGCCAGATTCTTCAAAACTCAAAACGTCTTCTCGTGTTATCCTTCCTCCAGGCCCAGTCCCATTAATATTTGCTAGGTCTATACCTTTTTCATCAGCCAGTTTCTTAGCTACAGGAGACGCCTTTATTCGTGTCGTATCTGATTTGTCTTCCTTCTTAGGTTCAGTTGCCTTTGAGGCTGCTTCGGATTTCGATTCATCTTTTTCAGGTTCACTAGTACTCTCTTCACCTGCTTCTGATCCAGATGTATCAGCCCCGAGTTCATCTATGTCTTCATCGGCGTTTCCGATAATGCCTATAAGGTGACCGACCGGTACGGTTTCACCTTCTTTAGCTAGGATTTTTCGCAGCAGGCCATTAGCAGTGGATTCCATTTCGACTACTGCTTTGTCAGTCTCAATCTCGGCTACCGGATCACCTCTCTTAACCTCATCACCCTCCGATAATATCCACCTGACAATTGTGCCTTCTACCATGTCGTAGCCCATTTGGGGCATCAAAACTTTTGTAGCCAGTTTGGGCCTCCTATTTCCAACATTCGCGTATTATATCAACAAATGATCAAGAAATGTGCTTATTATCTAGCAAGCTCTTTGCGTATAGCATCGATAAGGGTTGCTTCTGTAGGTGCGACAAGCGGTTCTAAGCTCATTGAGTAGGGAGTGGGTACATCGACTCCACCTAGTCTAGCGACTGGACCATCTAGGTCATC
>CEUS01036772.1_pt1 | contig 12241 bp, 10 predicted proteins | sample 427031 | NCBI WGS metagenome assembly CEUS01 (sample SAMEA2622837, study PRJEB7988) | marine metagenome | biome: marine biome (ENVO:00000447); feature: marine epipelagic mixed layer (ENVO:xxxxxxxxx); material: "saline water (ENVO:00002010), including plankton (ENVO:xxxxxxxx)" | depth 140 m | reverse complement strand
CTCTGAGCTCCACCTTTTGAGATTCTGAAACCGGTCACGACTTCATCGAATATCAATACAATATTTTTTTGGAGAGTAAGATCTCTTAGCTCTTGTAAGAAGGAAGGAATTATTGGATTAAGTCCCATATGGGCGCCAGTTGGTTCTAGTATGACTGCGGCAACATCATCATTTTCATCCAATACTTTTTGGACGACTGAAATATCGTTGGGTGGAATCACTATCATAGTTTCTGCAATCTCGTTTGGAATCCCACCTATCCCGTCTCCATCGAAAGATACGTAATCGCTCCAACCATGAAAGTGGTCCTCAAATTTGATTACTTTTTTTCTACCTGTGTATGCCCTTGCCATTCTGATAGCCATCATGTCCGCTTCTGTACCAGAACTGTGGAATCTGACCTTTTCTGCACTTGGTATCAAATCCATAACCATTTGACCCCACTCTATCTCTAGGTCCGTAGAGCCGCTGAGGTGAGTGCCTTTGGTGATTTGATTTTGTATGGCTGAAACTATGTCTGGATGGGAATGCCCCAGAATTAGTGAGCCATGGCCACTCCAAAAATCTATTATTTTGTTTCCGTCTACGTCATATTTATTTGGTCCTTGAGCGTGTGTGTAATACAGCTGGAACGGATGTTGTCTTCTAGCATCATGGGTAACTCCGTTGGGGAACATTTCCTTAGCGGTTTCATGTCTCAGTCTGGAATTGGGATGCAGGTCGATAAATTGTTGTTCAATGTCGGTAGGCATTTTTGTACCTCTTAAAAACTGAATGAAGTCCCAATAATGGCAAGTGGATAACGTACGTTGCCGTTGTATGATAGCTCGTAGACATTCAAAGAGAAAATAACTTTGTGGGTTTTTCTTTGAATGTAGGTGAATATTTACCTTAGTTAATGAAATGGATTGTTAATGAAAAGTTTTTTTACACATCTGGAATGTACTTACTGCGAGAAGATCCATTCTTCGAACGAGCCTCAAAGGCTATGCGTAGATTGCGGTAAAGTACTGTATCCCCGGTACGATATAGAGTCTGCAAAGAAGGTTTTTTCTAAAGAACTACTTCCGCACCGTCAGGCCAATATGTGGCGTTATTTTGAGATGATGCCGATTTTAAATGAAAATAATGTAGTCACTCTTGGCGAGGGATTTACACCTATATTTTCCATGCCCTCCTTGGGTGAAAAATTAGGTTCATCAAAATTGTTTCTTAAAGATGAGGGGATAAATCCCACGGCGTCTTTCAAAGCACGCGGATTGTCTGCAGCTGTTTCGAAAGCCAAAGAATTAGGGCTCACACGGTTGACTATGCCCTCTGCGGGGAATGCCGCAGGTGCAATGTCTTCGTACGCTGCACGGGCCGGTATTGATGCCTTTGTGTTTATGCCTATGGACGCACCTGAAGCAAATCAAATTGAAGTTTACTTCACCGGCGGGGATTTGAATCTTATAGAAGGGCTGATAAGTGACGCTGGCGTTATTTCTCGGCAGAAGGCTGAGGAAATGGATCTTTTTGATGTGTCTACTCTACAAGAACCGTATAGGGTGGAAGGGAAAAAGACCATGGGGTATGAAATTGCAGAACAATTTAACTGGGAATTACCGGATGTAATAATTTATCCAACTGGTGGAGGAACCGGGATAGTTGGCATGTGGAAGGCTTTTGATGAAATGGAGCAACTGGGATGGATCGATGGAAGCAGGCCGAGAATGTATGCAGTACAGTCAGATGGTTGTGCACCAATAGTGAGGGCATTTGAAAATGGTGATGAGTTTGCAGAGCCATGGGAGAATGCGAACACATTTGCTGCGGGGATAAGGGTACCTGGTGCTATTGGAGATTATTTGATACTTGGAGCAATTAGGGAAAGTGAAGGTTCTGCTCTTTCTGTGTCAGATGAATCTATACTGTCAATGATGAAAACCGTGGCTTCAACAGAAGGAATGTTTATTTGTCCAGAAGGTGCTGCAACTGCTGTTGCACTCACTGAACTCATGGCGGAAGGATCTATCGTTTCAGATGAAAGAGTGCTTCTTCTAAATACCGGTTCAGGATTAAAATATCTAGACCTGTTAGGAGATATCAAAACCCATTTAACTGGTAATGCGGGTTGAATGGATATTCATGGATGTTGTTTACCTAAGCTCAACTGAGCTTACATGTGGAGCATAAATTGTCAGGGAGCTTTCCATTAACATTTGGACCATGGTGTGATCTGGGACGCATTCCGGACATTCCTCATTTACACCCTTAATGTACTTAACAACTAATTGGGAATCTTCGAGAGATATAAATTCTAATGAGCCTCCTTCAGAGGCCACTATCGTCTCCATATTCTCTAATACTGTTTGAACTCCTGCGTCCGTAGATTGGGTCACTTTATTAAATTCCTTTTTATACTTTGAGTATTAGTTAAGCCTCTCAAATACCGTTGCTACCCCTTGCCCGCCCCCTACACACATGGTAACGAGTCCTAGATGTGAATCACTTCGCTCTAATTCTTCCATCAATTTGACAGTCATTATTGCGCCTGTTGCACCAACCGGATGGCCAAGACTTATTCCACTACCATTTGGGTTAGTTTTATCGATATCAAGATTTAATTCCCTGATGCAATACAATGCTTGGGAAGCAAAAGCTTCATTTAGCTCTATGACATCTATGTCATTAACGGACATGCCTGCTCGGTCAATTGCTTTTTTTACTGCGGGTACAGGCCCTATCCCCATTATCGCTGGGTCTACACCTGCAACTCCTCGAGTATGCCATTTCATTCGGGGAGTTATACCGAGTGATTTAGCTTTTTCTTTTGACATCATCACTACCATGGCAGCTCCATCATTAATGCTCGAAGCGTTACCCGCTGTCACTGTTCCGTCTTTTTTGAAAACTGGTCTCAGTCCTGACAATCCTTCCATGGTAGTGTCAGAACGAGGACCTTCATCTGTTTGTATTTTGATTGGATCAGATCTTCTTTGCGGAACGTCCACTTTGGTTATCTGATTTGAAAATCGGCCTTCTGAAATTGCGTTGCTAGATCGAATATGACTGTTATAGGCGAGTTCGTCTTGATCTTCTCTAGATACTCCAAAGCGCTCTGCAACATTTTCAGCAGTGACTCCCATATGGTATCTATTAACAGGACAACCCAGACCTTCAGTAAGTCCGTCTACTAAGGTGGAGTCGCCCATTCTGAGACCGTCAAAACGGGCCTTGTAATCGATAAGGTAAGGCACCTGGCTCATATTCTCGGTTCCTCCAGCAACTGCAATATCAGCCTCACCTGTTTTTATTAGTTGTGCAGCCATATTAATTGCCTCAAGTCCCGAAGAACATTGCCGATTAATTGCAATCGTTGGAGTTTCTTCAGGGATACCTGACTTAAGGGAAGATAATCGCGCGGCATAACCTGCTTCCGCTGCTTGCACGGCGTTTCCAATAACAACTTCGTCGACCATATCTGGAGATATTCCAGACCTGTCTAGGGCGGCCTTTATAGCTGCGGCTCCCAGATCAGGAGCACTGACATCTTTAAATGCTCCTCCAAATCTGCCAACAGGGGTGCGGGCCCCACTTACTATGACTACTTCCCTCATTTTCTTTCCTCCAGAACCAAGCATGCACACATAACTAAAACCTAGGATAAACATAACAAAGGGGTGTGAGCTACGCAATTCCGATAATAAAAGTCTGGTTGTTAGGACAGTTTAATTGGGGGGCTTCTATGAAAATGACTGTGCTATTCTTGCGTTGTCTGTAGCTATCCAGTCAAGGGATTTTAAAGAAGGGGTTGAATGTTCGTAATAGGTACTGCAGGTCATGTTGACCATGGAAAATCCACTCTCGTAAGGGCGATTACTGGGATAGACCCAGATCGCTTGCAGGAAGAGAAAGACCGAGGTATGACGATTGATTTAGGATTTGCTTGGTTTTCACTACCCGGTGGCCAGGAAATATCAATTGTGGATGTTCCAGGACATGAGAAATTTGTAAACAACATGCTAGCTGGAGTCGGAGGTATAGATTTGGCTATGCTTGTGGTGGCTGCTGATGAAGGAGTGATGCCACAAACAAGAGAACACCTCGCAATTCTAGATCTGCTCCAAGTTCCGGGTGGTCTCGTCGTTATATCCAAAACAGATCTTGTTGATGATGAGTGGCTTGATTTGGTCAAAATGGATATCTACGAGTTGACTGAAGGAACTGTTTTAGAGGGCTCTGGGGTGTACCCAGTTTCAGCCGAAAAAGGAACCGGATTAGAGGCTCTTACTGATGCTATTGATGAGATGTTTACGATATCGATAAATCGCTCAGACAGTGGCCGGCCAAGGCTGCCCGTGGATAGAGTTTTTACTGTTGCGGGATTTGGGACAGTGGTTACAGGCACCTTGTTAGATGGGTCTCTAAACTCCGGACAGGAAATAGAGATGACACCTTCAGGCCAAAAAGGGAGAATTAGGGGTTTGCAAACCCACAAGAAAAAGGAAAATGTGGTGCATCCTGGGACGAGGGTTGCTGCGAATATCAGTGGAATTGATCAAGACCATATAACAAGAGGGGAGGTACTCACAGTTCCTGGATGGCTAAGACCTAGTGAGGCTTTTGACGTTAAATTGCATGTTTTGGATGAAGCTCCCAATGAATTGAGCCACAATATGTTTGTAACATTGCATACAGGTAGCGGTGAAGGAATTGCTAGGCTACGTCTCCTCGAAAATGATAAAGCTGAACCTGGATTTTCATATTGGGCTCAACTAAAACCTAAAAACCCTACTCCTGTAGTGCGGGGTGACTATTTTGTTATTCGTTCAAATATGACTACTCTCGGAGGGGGAGTGGTGGTTGATACGCACGCAAAACGACATCGAAGAAAGCATGTTCCGACGATAAAAAGACTTGAATCGTTAGAATCGGATTCTACTGTGGATATCCTGTTAAGCACATTGGAATCATCTGGAGGATCTCCTTTGGACTCCGCAGATATAGCGGAAAAGTCTGGAGTTGCTTTGACGGAACTCAATAGTGAACTGGCATCTTTAGAGGAGAAAAATTTGATCGTCGATATAGGCGGAGGGTTATATTACAGTTCGTTAACATTGGAGACTATATCCACGTCAATCGTTAACTGGCTTTCTGAGTACCATGAAAAGTTTCCGTTAAGAATGGGTGCAAAAAGAGAGGAACTTAGAAGCAGACTTAGCTTACCGAATAATCCATATACCCATTTGATTACCTTCCTTACAAATAGAGAGGTAATTGAGGGAGATTCATCCGTAGTCAGGTTGTACGGATATCGGCCTTCACTTAAACCGCCTCAAGAGAAAGTAGTGAAGTTTTTTTTAGCGAAACTTGGTGAGAATCCTTATTCGCCTCCCACAAATCTTGAAATAGAAGAAGAGATTGTTAGTTTTATAACGGAACAGGGTCTTGTGGTGAGAGTTGGTGACGGGATTGTATTTACCTCTTCCGCCTATAGCCATATGCTTGAAGTGATTCGTCAGCACATAGATGAAAGAGGGGAGATAACAGTAGGTGATGTCAGAGATATATTTGGTACTAGCAGAAAATATGCTCTGGCTCTAATGGATTACATGGATCATCAACAAATCACGCGCAGGGTTGGAGATTCTCGTATTCTCAGGTAATCTCATCACGGGCGCAGAAATAAGAATTGACGGTGGATATTATTCATGAACTCAAGTGGTTTGAATTCCAACTATATATGTATTTCAATTCCTGTTCGTGCATTACAAGTGTCGTATGTTTCAAATCTTCTCAGGGTGATTCAAGCGGCGATACGTGAATTAGCACTGTCATCGAGCCATACTAGTCAGTTATTGTCCGAGAAACCAGCACCTGTATTGTCCAGCACGATTAGTTTCAGTGACGAAGAATCACTCATTAGGCTGTTTTTTACATATTCTGATTCACAGGAAGACTTATCCGTGGTCACTGAGGAAATAGGAAGAGCATTTTTGAATTCCTTTCGGGAATTTCTAAGTGGGAATTCTCAATCTAGCCTTTTTGGTTTTAACGTGCCAGAAAATCGTTCACAGCACGATAATTCTCTTCATAAAAGGTATTCGTCTGTGTCAAAGTTGTTGAAAAGATATCCTGGAACTTTTCTGTCACATTCAGAAATTTCGATCACATTTACTGAAGATGGTTTTGGAGTGTACTAATTGGCTCTTGATCTGGAGAGAACGGCCCATCAATTGGATACGATGATGTCGGGTCTTAAAGATTTTTCTTTTGTGCAAGCAGATCGCCTTGGGGAATCATTGAATCTCCTCGAGGGTTTTGTGCAAGAAGTATTTTTAGGGAAATTAGATACTTCTTCGGGCCTGTTTCAGTGGACACCTCCGATATTTCCAGAAAGTCCGTCAAAATCAATAAATGAGCCATCCATTCCTGTTGACTACTCGGTCGTTGGAGTTGATGGTTCACATATTGATGTGAATCGTCATATACCCGTCGATTGTTTCCTGATTAACACGGGCTCCGCTTATCTCAGGTACGGGGCGGCTTCCGAGGCACATTTATCAAGTAGTCCTAAACTTTTTGTGCCACCTGATGAAACCGTAATAAGTGATCCCAATAATCCTCACCAATTGTTGCAAATACAGGGGACTATATTAGGTGCTATTCGTACTGTAAAAGAGATGGAAACACTGGCTATATATTTGAAAAACGAGGAACTTGCTAATTCTGAGCCAGTCCCTGTTGTTGGGCTAGTGGATGGGACCCTTCTGTTGTTAGATTTGTTAAGGCCTGGAATTCCGGATTTTGTGATTGATTCTGTGTTAACGGAAGGATTTTTAGGGGCTCTCAACGATATAAAAAAAACAGCTGAGAAGAGAGAGATTGTTGTAGCGAGCTATATAAGTCTTCCCGGGAGTGATGAGATTATAGATGGTGTTCGTATGCTTGCATGCCCTTATATTAAGTCCGATTGTTTATACCACTGCGGAGATATTAAAAAGGGGACGCGTCCTTGCGATAGTGCCTCTGAAGGGCTGCTAGATAGAGACATAATGTCTAGCCTGCTGGAAGAAGGTGGGAGATCTGAATTATTCAAGAGTAATTTTCACGTCGCAAGAAATTATTATGGTGATAACGAAATAACCTTTTTTTATTTAAACACCGGATATGAAATAGCCAGAGTTGAAATGCCGGCTTGGGCTTCTGAAAAGCGAGGAAATATTGACCTTGTTCATGCGGTCGTTATGGAGCAATGTAGAAAGGGTAGGGGATACCCAACTGCCTTGATGGAGGCCCATGAGCAGGCGGTTATATCCACCTCGGATCGACAGTACTTTCTCAACCTAGTCGAAGAAGTTTTAGAGAGAAATGGAATAGAGTTCACAACATCACAGAAGGATAGGTCAAAACGTCTAAGATGGTTGTAATATTGTAGATATGAGCACTCCTTCTTACGAATACCCTTTTAAAATTGGGGAAGTAATTGAAAGTGACACTAATGAATTCACAACTCAATGTTATGAATTGTATGGTGCTCCACCTCTTGGAACGCTCGTAAAGGCAGGAGAAACGGAGCCTGTTTATGGTGTGGTCAGTTATTCCCATACTTCCGGTCTCGATCCGACACGAAGACCTATAGCAAGAGGGGAGGGATTAGCATCTGAAGATTTGGTTTACGATGAAAACCCACAGTTGAACAGATTACTAACCACGAACTTCAAAACGACCATCGTTGGGTTTAAATTTTCTTCCCAGATAACAACATATTTACCACCAAGGCCGCCAAGAATTCATTCGTTTGTTAGCCAGTGTGAAAATACTGAGATTCTGACTTTCGCGAAATCACTCGATTTCATGGGTTCGATATTAGGTGCTAATTTGCCGCAATCAGATGATGTGGCAGCGGCGTTCATAAGATATGCCTGTCAAGCCCTGCCGGAAGAAACCGAACTCCGTGTTGAGTCAGCAAAGCGACTGGCTACACTTCTTGGGAATGACACCAGAAGACTCGAGGGAATTCTTAGGAGGATTCCAAATGACTGAGGTAAGTAAGATTGGAGTTGTTGTAGCTGGGTCACTTGGGGAAGGAGTGAAGGTGCGCCTTAATGGAACCACTTCTGTGGAAGATATAAAAGTTGGTTCAAATGTGGTAATTCAGGGGCAAGAAAATAGATTTTTTGGGGTCGTTACCGATATAGCATTGGAATCATCTGATCCATCTCTACAGTTTAATCTTCCAGATGTCTCAGATAGATTTATTAGGGATGCCTTGAGTGGTACGTCGGCATATGGGGCTATAACTGTGGAGCCCATGCTTACCATTGGCATTGATCAGTATTCGGATGCCAATGGCCCAATGCCCTCAAAAACGATCCCAACTCATTTCTCTGAGGTTTTGGAGGCCACAGAAGATGACATAAATAGTGTTTTTGGTTCGGAAGCTGATGGGGGATTTTGGATTGGAAGTCCTCTAGATATGGAGGCTAAACTCTGCCTAGATCTTGATGAAATGGTGAAGAGGAGCAATGGGGTTTTTGGCAAAAGCGGTACTGGGAAGACATTTTTAACGAGACTTCTTTTGATAGGTATTTTGCAGAGTGGGAAGGCTAGTAACCTGATTTTTGATATGCATAACGAATACGGTTGGAAAGGAACCAGTGAGAGTAATTATGATGTCAAAGGTTTGAAGCAGCTGTTTGGTTCGAAAGTCTCCGTTTTTTCTATGGACACGGAAAGTGCCCAGAGACGGGGATTTATTCCTGATCATGTTGTTAGTTTTGGATATTCAGATATAGCGCCAGAAGACATACAACTTCTAAGAGAAACTCTTGATCTAACTTCAGTCGCGGCTGACGCAGCATATTCTCTTGAGGCTCATTTCGGACCTAAAAGGTGGTTCAGGGCATTTATAGGTATGTCCGGAGAGGCAACTAATGAATTGGCAAGTGAGATCAATGTAAATAGCTCCGCCTTGGCAGCTCTAAGAAGACGCCTGGAACGGTTGACTCGGTTTGATTTTGTTTCAAACGATAATGTGGAAGACTCTGCTGAGATGATTCTGCAGAGACTAAATTCTGGTCAACACGTAGTACTTGAATTTGGAAAGCATGGGAACAATCCGACCGCCTACATGCTTGTGGCGAATATACTTACTAGAAGGATATACGATAGATATCAGAGGCAGAAAGAGCTTGCCATGGGAGATAAACTTGCGGAACCTCCCAACTTAGTAATTACCATCGAGGAGGCTCATAGATTTTTGAGTTCATCTATGTCTGGCCAGACGATATTCGGGACTATTGCCCGGGAGATGAGAAAATACAACGTGACTCTTCTCGTGGTTGATCAGCGCCCCAGTGATATTGATGAAGAAGTAATGAGTCAAATAGGGACTAAAGTGTCCTGTCTTCTTGACAGTGGAAGAGACGTGGATTCTGTTCTGTCTGGGGTTTCAGGGAACAGAAAACTGAGGGGAGTGCTTGCCAGGCTGGAATCTCGTCAGCAGGCATTAATATTTGGACACTCTGTGCCAATGCCTGTTGTGGTTCGCACGAGGGATTACGGAAGCGCTAAGTCCTATTCAGAATTGGGAGATGTTGGTGGAGTTAACGGTGACTCGAGCAAGGCTTTGGAGGATCTTTTCGGACCTTCTTAATAGCGTTTAAGTTGGTCAAGGTGGTTGTCGTCTAAACCGAAATGATGAGCTATTTCGTGAATTAATGTTTTGGATATTTCCTCGGTGATTTGTTCTTGATTATCACATATAGATTCGATAGGTTTTTGGAATAAAGTAATTTTGTCCGGTAGCACCATGTCGTATCCGTAGCGCTCTGTAAGGGGGATTCCTTCATAGAGACCAAGAAGCTCCATTTCGTTCTCTATACCAGTTCCTACTATTTGGTCCATGGAAGCGACGTTATCAACTACTATATCGACATTTTGGATTGAGTTCCGAATATCTGAGGGTATATTAGACAGGGCCTTATGGACAAGCCTTTCAAATTGTTCTCTAGAGATTGAAATCACGCGACTATGTTACCAAAAAACCTCTTCTTTAGAGGGTGTATGGATTCTGTTGACCGTGTTAGTTAGTCTAGGATATTGTGGCTCACGGTTTTAACGGTTCTTTAGGAGTCAATATGAAAGTAACAAAAATTAAAAGTTTTCCTATAACAGATGATAGTGGTCGACTTTATTACATAGTTAAAGTGGAAACAGACGCTGGGATCTATGGGCTCGGAGAGGTAGGAATAGCCCGCTGGGGTGCTGCAATAGGGAAGGCAATAGATCATTTGTCTGAGATAGTTGTGGGAGAAGATCCATTCAGCACAGAAAAATTGTGGCAGAGGATGTTTAGGGGCAGTTTTTTCCCAGCGGACAAAGTTTATTCATGTGCAATTAGTGGCATAGACATAGCCTTATGGGACATAAAGGCAAAGGCATTAGACATGCCTCTATATAAGCTTTTGGGAGGCCCTGTGAGAGATAAGGTTGTTTGCTACCCACACACTGGGGGGAATGATATTCCAGAGTTAATAGAAAGTTGTAAGAAACATGTTGATGAGGGTTGGAAATTCGTCAGGTGGCACCAGCCTGAAACCGGTCCTAGCTTCGACTATATTGATAATTTTAATACACTTGAGCCTGTGGAATCTATCAAGATTGCCGAAGAACAGATGGGTGTTATTAGAGAGGCAGTTGGAGACGATATTCAGATTTGCTTTGATGTGCATACCAGATTAGATACTGCCCATGCAGTCACATTGTGTCGGGCAGTAGAGAAATTTCGACCCTTCTTTATGGAGGACCCTCTTAGGTCAGAAAATCCCGCTAGCTACAGGACAATAGCGAGGCACGTAGCTGTTCCTATTGCTGCAGGGGAGCAGTGGGCTAGCAAATGGCCTTTTAGGGAAGTAATTGAAGAGGAGCTTATTAACTACGCTCGGATAGATCTGTGCATAGTAGGCGGATTGACTGAGGCTCTAAAAATAACGCACTGGGCGGAAACTCATTACATTGATATTGTCCCTCACAATCCATTGGGACCAGTGAGTGCCGCAGTTTGTGTGGCATTGTGCATGGCTTCGACGAATGTAGGGGTTCAGGAAATGCCCCAGAAACCAGGCAGTTATGCTACGGATCTGTTTCCAAAACAGATTGAATGGGAAGATGGATTTGCATGGTGTCCAGACGAGCCTGGCATGGGCGTAGACTTTGATGAAAGTGTTGCTGAATCTCGAATAGTAGATCCAACTGGCTGGACACCACAATTAAGGCGAAACGATGGCTCCTTTACCAATTGGTAGTTCAGAATGTACGGGCTTGTTGTTAGCGCAACCGATTGCGTTGTATCCTAATCACCGTTTCAAATGCATTTAAGAGAAAAATAGAATTCCTTTAGTAACAGCTAATTTAGGAGGATTAAGGAAATGACCGATCTTCGTAAAACGGTCGCTATAGTCGGAGTCGACGAGTCTGATGAAATAGGCAAGGTACCGGACAAATCGAATTTAACACATCATGCTGAAGCGGCTTACAATGCTTTGGAGGATGCTGGCATGTCCATTAAAGATGTTAATGGACTATTCACTGCTGGGACATCGACGCTTAATTTAGCTGAATACCTTGGGATTGAACCAAGCTTCACAGATACAACTGCTGTTGGGGGCTCTTCCTTCATTATTCACATTGCCCATGCCATGGCTGCTATTAATGCTGGTTATTGTGATGTGGCACTCGTTACACACGGAGAAGCTGGACGGAGCCGGAGAAGCCGGCCAGGAGGAGATGCCGCGGATCCAGGATCCCAATTTGAAACTCCCTACGGATTCCTAGGAGCTCCAATTAACTATGCTATGGCGGCGCGTAGGTATATGCATCAATATGGCGAGGAATACGCAAGGCAAGGTATGGCGGAAGTCGCCGTGGCAACCCGGAAATGGGCTCAACTCAATCCAAAGGCGTACATGAAAGATGATATGTCATTCGATGATTATCATAATTCTAGGTGGATTTCTGAACCGTTCCACCTTTTCGACTGCTGCCTTGTGACCGATGCAGGGGGTGCGTATGTCATTACCTCTGCGGAGAGGGCAAAGGATGCGAAGAAGAAACCGGTTTGGGTTTTGGGTGCGGCCGAGTCACACGACCATAACCTCATCAGTCAGATGCCTGACCTCACTAGAACTGTGGCAAAAAACACTGGCCCCGCTGCTTTGGAGAGATCGGGGGTGACTCATGACGACATTGACCTTTC
>CEUS01072335.1_pt1 | contig 12243 bp, 7 predicted proteins | sample 427031 | NCBI WGS metagenome assembly CEUS01 (sample SAMEA2622837, study PRJEB7988) | marine metagenome | biome: marine biome (ENVO:00000447); feature: marine epipelagic mixed layer (ENVO:xxxxxxxxx); material: "saline water (ENVO:00002010), including plankton (ENVO:xxxxxxxx)" | depth 140 m | reverse complement strand
TCCATTTGGAAGATGGCACCGTGCACGAGTACATCGCGCGGTGGAAACGCGATGTCGGGTTGCCATGGGCAGCACGCAATTCAGCGCAAACCACGAACGTGGCCTGGCGAGCCGAGCGTGCGACCGCCTTTGGTAACGCTACGGATGCCGTGTTGCATTTGTCGACATGGACCAACCCGACGCCAGAAGTGAAGATCATGAGTGTTGACCTGGCGGTTGGGGGTGCGAAGCCACAGCCATTTCTGGTGGCGTTGACTGCCGAGTCGTACGAAGAACAATTGGCCAGCGAGCCGGGAGAAGCGCGGCGGTTATCCGAACTGGCGTTATACAAATCTGAGATGCGGCAAGGCGGTTCCCGAGAGTTGTTCCAGTACATTGTCCAGCTGCTGACCAAGGCAATGGGGGATGCGCCCAACGACGCGGTCGTCCAGCGGAACGCAGCTGAAGTGGCGATGCGTCTGGGAGATGGCGAGAACGCCCTGGCAGCTGTTGACCGGGCGCTGGAACTGGACGCGGCATCCAGTTTGAACTGGGAAACGCGTGGGCGGATTCTGACGAAACTAAAACGGTTCTCGGAAGCGCGGCAGGCAAAAACAAAGACGCGGGCGGCCCAGTTGCGGGAACTCATTCCGGACCGCGCTGAGTCAACGCCTCAGCAGTTGATCGATTTGAGTCAACACTACAATGTGGCGTTGACCGAAAATCCACATGAAACGTTGCGTAAAATGAGCAACCTGAACGAGACGTTTGCTGAAATGCCCCGTGGTGTGACAGCGTTCGGCGGTGTGGACTTTGATGTGCGTGGGATTGTCCAGCTGCATGGCAAGCAGACGCTGTTGCGGCCGATGCGGGCTGAGTTGAAGGAACGCGTCGCGAGCATCGAAGTGGGCCAGGCTGCGAAAAGACTGCGTTTGTTGCACGGTAGCGGGTGGGCAAATTCGATCCCGCACGGCACGATCGTCTGTAAGGTGACGGTCCATTACCAGGATGGTGAGACGACCGAGGTCCCGATTCGCGCCGGCGTCCATGTTCGCGACTGGTTCCTCTCCAACTGGGGGCGGCGCCAGGTGAGTGGCGGTGAGCTGGTGTGGGTGCAGGCGAGTCCAGAAGTCAGTCAACGCGAGATCGGCGTCTATTTAATGACCTGGGAAAATCCACGTCCGGAACAGGTGATTCAATCGCTTGATTACGAGAGTACGATGACCGATGCAGCCCCTTTCCTATTGGGGATAACGGTTGAAGGTGAGCCTGCGGGGGGCGAATAGACAAGGATGGTGCGGAAACAGTCAGGATGTTCCACGCCTGGCAAAATGCGCGGCAAGTTTGGGACAGGATCACGGGGTGCTGGAAATTGAGGGGACCGATGAATTGGTTTCGTGTTGTCTGTGTGGTTGTCTGTTTGAGTGTGGCACCTGACGCACGGGCGGAGTCACCGCAGGGGTGGCGGCGCAACGGTAGTGGCGTGTATCCGAATACGGATCCGCCGCTCGAGTGGTCGGTCGACAACAATGTGCTGTGGAAGGCCCCCATGCCTGCCCGCAGCAATGCGTTGCCCGTGCTGACGGGGGACCGGATTTTTGTCTGTGCCGAGCCGTTTACCCTGATTTGCCTGGATGCGGAGGACGGTCGCGAGCGTTGGCGTCAGCAAAACGACTTCAAAACACTGACGGATCCCTCCCGCTGGAAAGTGATTGCGGCTGAGCTGGCCAAAGCGAAGGTGATCTGGGAACAGGTGGCTGAGTATGAGAAAGAAGTGGAACGTTTGCAGAAGATTCTGGAGGACCGAGACGATCCAGAGGCCGAAGCTCAGCTGGAGCAACTACACGAGCAAATCGATCAGGAAAACGAGAAACTTGCGGCGTTTCCTTTAGCGGTTCGTTATCGTTTACCCATTACGCAGCCTCAGTACAACGGATACACGACCGCGACACCGGTTACCGACGGCAAGCATATCTGGGCGGTGTTTGGAAATCGCGCTGTGGTTTGCTATGACCTGGAGGGAGTTCGCGTCTGGTCACGAGTTCTGCCCGACCTGCCTCAAGCGATGTGGGGGCATTCGTCGTCGCCTCTCCTGGTGGAGGGTAAGTTGATCATCAACATCGACGCGACGACGGCGTTGGATGCGGCGACGGGAGAAATCGTATGGCGTGCCAAGTACGGCCAGTCCTGGGGTTCCGGAGTGCGGACGCAACTGGGGGGGGATGCGGCGGTTCTGCTGGCCAACGGGCGGTGGTTGCGGGCGCGCGACGGACGGATTATGGCACGTGTGCCACCCTTGGCGGATGCTTCACCGGTCGTGGTGGGTGATACGGCCTACTATGTTGGGATCAATGCCGTTGCGTATGCGTTGCCAGAGCGCGCTCTGGATCGGCTAGAACTTAAGGAACGCTGGACGGCCAGGCCGAAAGGATCACGGTTTTATGCTTCGCCTGTCGTGTACGATGGGTTGATCTACACCGTCTCCACGCAGCATGTGTTGACGGTCCTCGACGCGCGGACGGGGGCCCAGGTCTATGCGCGGCGTTTGAAGCTCGGCAGCGAGCCGGTCTGGGCTAGTTTGTGTGTCGCCGGTGACTGCGTTTATATCTCCAGTCGTGATGGAGTTACGGTCGTCTTGGCGGCGGGGAAAAAGTATCGCGAGTTGGCTCGCAATGAATTGGAGTATTTTATTGCCACACCGGTGTTCACTGGAAATCGCATGTACGTTCGAACCAGTGATTATCTCTACTGCATCGGCGGTGGTGCGGAGAGCCGTTGAAAGCAGGTAGTTCGCTTCTGGCGGCCTTGTTGATATCGCAGGTCAAGGGGAGCGAGCGTGTTTCTCGAAGCGGGTGTCGATGGCCACCGGTGAGTCTCTTTCGACCTATGCCAGCATCGTCTTGATGTTGATTCACATGACCGTCGGGGCGAGCGGTTTTATCGCGCTGGTTTTGACGGTGTTGTGGTCTCTTGGGAGCCGACGCAGTTGGCCGCTGCGTGCGATTGGCTGGCTCACGCTGCTCCTTCTGTTTGCTGCCACCGGTGCCGGCGAAGTTGTCGTCTTTTGTATTGCGTTTTCACTATGGCTGGTGATTCTGGTCAATAGTGCGGAGCGTCTGGCTGGTTGGTGCGGCGGCGCATTTCTGCCAGTCGAGTGGGCCCCTCGGTCATGGGGCCTGGCCCGTTTTCGAGTTGTCGACTTGTTTTGGTTTACGGCTTTGTGCGGCGGCGTATTTGCGGTGATTGCGGCAATTGTGCGGCAGGAAACGCATGTGTCTTGGGCGCGGACAGTGCTGGCCAGCGGCGCTGCCGCTTTGGCAGCTACCGCGGTCACTGGATGTGCGCTGCGACGTTTGCAGCCCGGAGAGACGAAGCGGTTCCTTTGGCTGGCTGCGACCTTAGCGGTGGCGGCAGTAAGTGCTTTCGTCTGGACCGTTGCCGATCCCTGGGACATGGCCCGCGGCAGGGTGCTGTTTCCGACGCTAGGTTACTTCACGGTCCTGGTGGCTTTGATGTTGTACCTGCTGGTTGGCTGTCGGTGCGGTTGGATTGACAGGCAGGGTCAGGCGGGCATGCGCTGGCACCGCCTGCCGAGATTGTTCTGCGCGACAGTGTTTATCTTGTCGTCTACGTTAACCATTAATGTGTATTGGAGAATGGTGACACCGCCAGCTACGGGGGTTACCCCATCCCTGGTAGACAATGCCTATCAGGAATTGGGCGAATTGACGGTCAACTTTCGGACAGACAACATTCCGCAGGTCGAGACGGCTACGAAAGCCGAGCTGCGCGCGTTTGCCCGGCGGTTGGGGCCGCTGCTGGAAAAAACGCGTGTCCTCTTGCGGCGACCGTTTCAGATCCCCGTAGGGTACTCGCGAGAGTCAAAATACGCCCGGCACGCACAACTGTCTCGATTTACCCTGCTGGCACTGGCATTCGATGTCGAAGCAGAACTCGCCCTGGAGGATGGGGATCCAGACCAGGCTGCCCAATACGCTCTGGATTGTATCCTGCTGGGGTACCGCGCGGCGCGTGGCGGGCTGACTTCTGACTGGTACTATGGACGCGCGATGGAGCGGATTGGGATCGATCGGTTCCGGAGCTGTCGCGGGCGGCTCGATGCGAAACGGTGCCGTATGCTGGTCAAGCGGCTGCTGACGGTTGACTCCAAACGGGAGTCTTTCGAGGAAGCGATTGTCAGGAATGGTCTGTGGCGACAGCAGGTAGACGGATGGCGCGGTCGCTACCAGGCAATCGCGTCGCAATTGGCTGGGATTCGCCGCTGGTCCATTCCCCTCGAAGTGGCGCGCTGGAATGATTCACTGTTTCGACTTTTGATTGTGGACTTAGCAGTGCGCGCATTTGTGTTGGAAAAACAGTCATACCCGGAGGATTTGCGACAGTTGGTTCCCGACTTGCTTGACAGAATGCCGACAGATCCTTGCAGCGGACGCCCTCTGGTCTACCGGCGACTTCCTGACAGTTACCTGCTCTACGGAGTGGGGCTTGATGGGCGGGACAATGGGGGAGATCTGGTGCCTTTGCGAGAGATGTACCGGCAACGCGGTGACTTGTTTCTCGATTTTCCGGAAGCACGCTGACGGCAGTGGGTACCGGCGGGCAGCATGGCCAGGGTATCAGCTGACCTTCTTGGTTCGTCGCCTGGAGGGCAGGGACCGATTAACGATCCAGGACCGCGGTCTGCAATTCAGTGGCTGGGTTGTGGCGAAGCGGGTTCAATTGATCCCGGATCGGGACCCGATCTATAATCTGCAATGACGGGATTGGCATGATGTTATCAGCCGCGTTGGCACTTGTGTGAGAGTTCATGGTCGCGTTAGACGCTGCTTTGCTCTAAAGGAGATGGTGTGATGCTGCAACTGACTACAGGGCGTCCGGTAACCCATTGCGATCGTGTTCCCCGTCGCGAACTACTCCGCGCTGGAGCGATGGGATTTGGCGGGCTGACGCTGCCGGGTCTGTTGCGGTTGCAGGCTGCCGGAGTGAATCCGACGCGCCGCATTGACTCAGTGATCCTCCTCTACCTTTCTGGGGGGCCCTCACAATTGGACATGTGGGATATGAAACCGCATGCGCCGGAGGAGATACGTGGAACCTTTCAGGAGGTACCCACGAATGTACCGGGAATACGGATCAGTGAGCACATGCCAAGGATGGCGACGTTGGCCGATCAGTACACGATCGTGCGTTCGATGTCCCACAACGAAGGAGACCATATTCGTGGTGGATATTGGGTGATGACCGGCGGCAGGTTGACCAGACCGATTGTACAGGCTTCGGGTATGAAACGAGAGGATCGGCCGCACATCGGTTCTGCGCTTGATTATTTAATGGGGGCCAGCGGGAGTCTGCCGTCCTTTGCCATGGTGCCGGAGTTTACCTCGCCGGTCGGCGTTCCTCGCCCCGGACAATATGCGGGATTTCTCGGGCCGGGTTATGATCCATACTTGATTGACAGTGATCCCAATTTGGCCGGCTACGATCCTGGGCCGCTGCGTGCTACCGAGTCGTTGCGTGGTATCCGGTTGTCTGGCCGCCAGTCTCTGCTGCAGCAGATAGACCGTCGCTTGAGAGTGGCTGAGTCTGCTTCCGTCGACTCCCTGGATGCATACAAACAGCGCGCTTTCGACATGATTTCCTCGCCCCGCGCACAGCGTGCGTTCGATATCGCGGCTGAGCCGACACGGACGCGGGATCGTTACGGACGCCATGTTTTTGGCCAGTCGGCACTGGTCGCTCGGCGTCTGGTCGAAGCGGGAGTCCGGCTGGTTCAGGTCAACTTTATTCGGCATGACAACGGAAAAGGCGGCCAAGGGTATGACAGTCATTCGGTGCCGCCGAGTCCACCCCATTTGGAATGGGCGAAAAAAGAATTGCTGCCACCGACCGATGCAGCCTTCGCGGCATTGGTTGAGGACCTTGCCGAACGGGATATGTTAGAGCGAACATTAGTTGTCTTGATGGGCGAATTTGGCCGTACCCCTCGAATCAACAAGAATGGTGGCCGCGACCACTGGCCACAATGTTACAGCCTGGTGCTGGCCGGTGGCGGGGTTGCCGGGGGACGGACCTACGGCGCGTCGGACAAGTTGGCAGCCTATCCGACGTCTGATCCACTGAGCCCAAATGATCTGCTCGCCACCATGTATTCCTTGCTGGGAGTTGACCCCCATTCGGAGATCAAAGATCCCCAGGGGCGACCGCATCGACTCACCGAAGGACAGCCTCGCTGGGGATTGCTCGGGTAGGGCAGGTGGCTGTGAAAGACCCGCCCCTGGAACTGCAGGTGATGGGTGGACCGTTTGCTGTTCAAGGTGTCTTGGGCTGCTGAGCGTGCCACGGGAGACGGTTGGACGACGGTAGACGGGTGTGGGACGAGTAGAATGCCGCTGGCCAGATGAAGTCATTTCGATTCAACAGGACAAAATTATGATGCACAGGAATGCGAGAACGTTGGTGTCTGTCCTTGTGGCGCTCTTCACTGGTAGTGCTGCGATCCCGGGCCATTCCCAAGAGAAAGCGAAAAGGGACGGCCCGATTCAAGTCGCGGTACTCGTTTTTCCCGGCGTGGAACTGCTCGATTTTGCTGGGCCTGCAGAGGTGTTTATTGTCAGTGACTACGGCAAAGCATTTCGCGTCTTTACGGTAGCTGCCTCGACCGGAATTTGTCGGACGATGGGCAATATTGGCATCAAACCGGACTATCGCTATGACAACGCACCACCCGCTGATGTGGTCGTTGTGCCCGGGGGGGCGACGCAAAACGTCGATCGGGCGGGTGTGAAATGGTTGCAGGAGAGTAGCCGCCGGGCCCGTATCACGATGTCTGTGTGTATGGGTGCATTTCTGATGGCCCGTGCTGGGCTGCTCAATGGAGTCGAGGCGACGACCCACAGCTGGGGATTGGCCAGTCTCAAGTCGGCGGCGCCCACTTGCAAGGTGGTGGAGGATCGGCGATTTGTCGATGCGGGACGGGTGATTACCACTGCGGGGGTCACTGCCGGGATAGATGGCGCGCTTCACGTGGTAGAGCGTCTGCTCGGCAAGCCAGCAGCAAAGTGGACGGCGCAGGAGTGGATGGAATATCGGCGCAGTGGTGGAGTCAAACCCGAACGCGGTAAGGCAGCTTCCCTAAAGAAGTAATGCAGGGTTGCCGTGCATTTCGCACTGCTCAGGTTGGAGTTCTGGTGTCTGCCGCAGGACCGGTTGTTGTGTAGTGCGGAGGTCGGCGCCGTCCGGTTGTAGGGGTTGCGTTGGTGTGCCTGCTAACATCCCGAATGCGAGGCCTGAAACTGCGTTAAAGTTGGCTGTTAGAAACAAGTTGGCTTTTCCATCAGTCCGATTCTCTAGACAAGGGAAAGAAGGGAATTGTCGGAGTTTTGGAGATTCTTGGATGATCATAGATACTGGCAGGTTGTTACGAATCGTTCTCGGCATGTTCTTTGGTGTAGTCGGCATCGCCCACGCTCAGGATTTGCCCATCGCGTTTCAGTCGCCCAGTGATGCTGAGGAGGAAGCCGAGACGCTGCGCGTGATTGATCAGCGGGAGCTCGGTAATCTGCTGCAGTGGAGTCGGAATCCCAGTTATGCGGGTGGCCCAGATCTCTCTGAACCCTTGGTTTCCGATCGGCCGGATTTCACAGAAGCCAGTTCGACCGTGGGACGTGGGGTGTCGCAGTACGAGGTCGGTTACACCTATACGTACGATGTCGATGGCGGTACGCGCGTCCGCTCACAGAGCATAGGGGAACCGCTTCTCCGACGTGGCATGTTTGCGGATTGGTTCGAGTTGAGATTGGGGCTTTTTCCCGTAAATGAACGCGTTCGTGACAATGGGTCGTCGCGGACAACGATCGGCACGGAAGATCTTTATTTAGGCGCCAAGCTGGGCATTACACCGCAGGACGGGATGTTGCCGGAAATGGCACTGATTCCGCAGATGACGGTGCCCACGGGAAGTGAAGACTTTAGCGCCGGCGAGGTCTTGCCCGGCGCGTTGTGGGCTTACAGCTGGGAACTGGAAAGCGGCTATGAAATCTCGGCGAATACACAGGTGAATCGGGCCATTGACGACCTTTCGGAACGCACCTACTGGGAACTGGCACAATCCGTGGCCATTGGATTCGACCTGGTGGGCCGCTTTGGGGGATACACCGAGTGGTATGCAATGTTTCCCAGCAGTAGTGAATCCGCCCAGGTCGAGCATTACTTTAATGGCGGGATCACGTACCTTTGCCACAAAGATCTTCAGCTCGATTTCCGGGCTGGAACTGGACTCTCAGAAAGCTCTGACGACTTCTTCCTGGGCATTGGGTTTGTTGCCCGGTTTCCTTAAAACCGCGTCCCTCGTAGCGTACCGGAGTAATTTTACTCCGGCGCGGATTTGGATGCGTAGAGCTGTGCCAGTTTCAGCAGGTACTGTTCTAATTCTGCGTAATAGGCATCTTCCTGTAGCTGAGACTTCTTGAGGCGTATTGCTTCGATGGCGGCCAGCCATTGATTGCGTTGGGTGCGCTCTTCGGTGGAGAGGCTTGCCTCGGCAAGGCTGCGAATCAAATGACGCTGGTTGGCGACGGTTCCGTCAGCGGTAGTTCCGGCTTTGGGTTGCTTGACGGCACGTACTCCCTGATACCAGTCCGGCGGTGTTCCCCGGGAATCGCCATTATCGTCGAGAAGGGGATGTTCCGTTTCCAGACGCGCGTCCTCGGCGTAGAACTCTCGGACACCAGCCGCTGCGGCCAGATAGGCTTCGAGAACTGAAATCTGCCCGTTTTTGTCCAGATCGGATTTGGGGTCCAATAAGGCGCGAGAGAAGTAATCACCAAACCTGGCAAAGTTCTGTTCAAAGCCGCTTCGGGTTGCGGTGACAATGACGCGGTTGGCTCCCGAGAGGCGAGCGAGGAACGGGCCACTGGCTGAAGTGCAGTTGATTACGACCAGCGGGCGTTGGCTGGCCTGTAGCCATTTACCGAGTTGCAACGCAGTGAAATCCGGCCCGCGAGTATTGAATCTCGCTTCCTGACCGTCGAACGTGCCATGGCCGATCAGAATCAACCAGAGTGGTTCACCAGCCAGAGAAACGTGTTTGGCCAGGGTTTGTTGCAGCTGATCTCGATCGGATAGTGAGGGGGAACTATCCTGCCCGACAATCACCAGTTCGGCCTTCGATTTCGCTGCAATTTCCGTCCAGCGCCCTGTCCATGTCTTGAATTGTTCACCGTATTCAGGCGTGCCCGACGCTCCGAGGACGACCACGATGGTCGGTCGCGCCGCGTCATTGGCAAGTGTCATTGCACCAAGCAGGAGTAATGTGTTTATCATCGGTTCAGAGGTTTGTGGTGTCGTTACAACGGGCTGTCGATAGATGGGCTGAACGGTATTAGCGCAATCCGGACCAGCGGCGCAAACTCCATTCTCCCGTCAGGCAAATGATGCTGACTGCCAGGACAAGCCAGTGATTCCAGAGGGGGTCAATGTGGCGGCGTTGGATCGGCGCTTCACGGCGCTGCAGGCTTTGCGAAAAGGTCTGCAGGTCTTCAGCTCGTACCATTTCACCTCCAGTTTGCGCTGCGAGATCTTCCAGCAGACGTCGGTTTGGTGTCAGGCTGCGCAATTCATCGGGTGCCGGCTCGGCGGTCCAGCCGACTTCGCGTTCGCCGACGCGACGCTGGTCGGATGCATTGACGGTCACTTGTGCGCGGTAGGCTCCTGGCTTGCGGGGTACGTGTGTTGCGCGATAGACACCGGCTTGCTCGTCGCTGGCTGCGGCAGTGAGGAGCAAGGGGTTGCCATCAGGATCAGTGACGCGCACTTGGACGCTCGCGTTGTCCAGGGGGAGAAACTTCTTATCGCGTACACGGACCGTCAGTTCTACTCCCTGGTGGGGATCTTCGGTCATTTTTCGCGTTTCCAGCTCAATACGTTGTCCTACGTCGGCCACCAGCCAACGCAGCATTTGCCGCCACGCTTTTTCAAGATCGCTTTCTTTGGCCGGTTCTTTGCGTTCCATCGCCCAACGCCACATGTCCCCGATCAAAAGCGCCGAAACCCGGCCTTTCCCAAAACGTTGCGTAACCAGGGCGGGTCGAGGTTCACCATCTTCCTGGGTTACTGTGGCTAGGACGGCCGCGCCAGGCTTGATGCCTTGAACCCGATTGACGGTTTCGAAATCCGGCATCTCGGCCAGCCGGACTCTTTCGTCCGGTTCGTTGTCGCGGACGCGGACCCAGGGCTGCAGCCAGCCTTCACGTGTCAAGGCAAGACGAAACCGCTGATTTGACACCGCTGCGGGTTGACCTGTGAGATAGACGGGCAGGAATTCGCCAATGGGGGTGCGGCGGTAGTTGCCTTCAACAAAGGAGTCATAACCGCCTAGCATCAGGAACCCACCCCCCCGTTCGCTAACAAAGCTCTGGAGTAGCAGCATTTGGTCCTGGGTGAAGAACGATGCCTCGAGGTCATCCAGGATCACGGCATGGTAGGAAAAAAGGTCCTCCGCGGATTTCGGGAATCCGCCACGCAGCTCATCTGCGTCACGCGTCCCGAGTCGTAACAACACCGGTTCGTCGTACTGTTCGACGGTTTCATCCAGGTCGTTTCCAAATCCGCGGAAAAGCGGATTAGTGCTTTCCCCACGCCGGCTGCGAAATTCAAATTTGGGTTCTCGTTTGGCAATTCGGATCAGGCCAACAAGCTGCACTTCGGTTTCTTCGCGGGCTGCGCGTCGCAGGAATTTGAATTCCCAATTGGGCCGTCCAGAGATGTAAAGGATACGGAAGGGGCCACCACCACGATCCACAATGGCGAGGCGTTGGTTGTTCTTGTGGGTTGCTTCCTCGAGGGTGGCTGCCAGCGTACGTTCTGCTCCAGACGCCTCATCATCGTCTTCTGGGGCAGGCACGTCTGTGGCCACGCGGGCCCGAACTCGATAGAAACTGATGCCGCCGGTCTCCGGTTGCAATTGAAATCTTGTGAGTCGTGGTTCGCCTTGCTGCCTGGCATCAGCAGGGGGAGATTGTAGCTGTTCGCTGACCACATTTCCGTTTTCGTCCAGCAGTTGGACCGCAACGTCCTCGTTGTCGTAGCCGTGGGCCTCGATCTCGGCGGTGACCGTTACTGGGGCGGCTTCAAAATTTGTCTGGCTGACGGCTACGCGTGAGACGCTGATATCCCGGGCCGGTGCTTCCCGTCCGATCACGACGGGATAGATGGGAGCCAGGTCTGTGGCTGCTGCAGCGACTTGGGTAGCATCTGTGGCATTTCCGTCTGTCAGCAGCAAAATTCCAGCGAGCGGGCGATCGCGATAACGAGTGGAGATAGTCTGGAGTGCACTGCCCAGAGATGAAGCAACTCCTTGAAATGTCAATTCTGAAAAGTCGCTAACTGCCTTCAGACGAGTGTCAAATTGGAAACGGCGTAGATCGAAATCCTCATCCAGCGTCTCCAGCCATGGTCGGTCGGTCTCTAGCAAGGCACGGACACGGTCTGCACGGTCGGCGGTACTGCCTGCATCACGGACCTGCAGGCTCTGGCTGTTGTCAGCAACCACCAGAAACACGTTGGCGCCGCTCTCGGGCTGAAGTGAGGTGCACGACGGCTCCAGCAGGCACCCTAGCAAGGTGAGGTAAGCGATTGTGCGTAATGCGATCGCGCTGCCGCGGATACGCGGTATGCTGGGTATCCGGCGCCAAGAGAGGAACAGGACGAGAAATCCAATCGCTGCCAGTCCGGCGGTTGTTCCATAGACCCAGGCAGGCGCACCCCAGATCAATTCCGTTGCGCTCATTGCCCGCTCCCCAACCGTTGGTAGTATTCGCGGACACGTTCTGAGAAACGCGGTGGCACTGGATCTCGATCAAGGGGGACTTGGGCGTCCTTGGATTCAAGACGCAGGAGTTCATTCTTGATTTGATCCTGCAGCTCGACAAGGGGTTCGAGAATCGAGATGCGGATCTTGTCCCAGTCCGGTTCGCGGGCGTGTCTTTTCAGGTCGATGCGTACCGAGCGTGCACGTTCACGGATTTGAGTCGCCTGGGAACGCAGGTCGGGCGCGTCTACCATCTCCTCGACGTCCCGAAGCCGGTCGGACCACTCGCGGAAATCGCCGCCAGTCAACGGAGCCGCGTTGCGCAAGCGGCCTTCAATGAAATCCTGGAACTGTCCCAGGCCACGCTCGTCACTTTGACGCGCTCTGCCTTGTTGTGGTTGACCCTGTTGTGGTTGACCCTGTTGTGGTTGTCCCTG
>CEUS01550301.1_pt1 | contig 12244 bp, 11 predicted proteins | sample 427031 | NCBI WGS metagenome assembly CEUS01 (sample SAMEA2622837, study PRJEB7988) | marine metagenome | biome: marine biome (ENVO:00000447); feature: marine epipelagic mixed layer (ENVO:xxxxxxxxx); material: "saline water (ENVO:00002010), including plankton (ENVO:xxxxxxxx)" | depth 140 m | reverse complement strand
ACCCAACCAACTCCCCGTGCGGATACTCACTAACTATTATTTTCCTCTTCAAATAACGCCGCTAGTTGATCGGTAATAGCTCCACCTAGTTGCTCCGCGTCCGTAATCGTGACAGCGCGACGGTAGTGATGAGTGACATCATGTCCAATACCAATCGCTATGAGCTCAACATCAGAATGATTTTCAATGGTGTCGATCGCGTATTTGAGATGTTGCTCTAGATAATTACTGGCGTTAACCAACAACGTGGAGTTGTCAACAGGTAACCCATCCGAAATGACCATTAGAACCTTACGTTGCTCCGAGCGTGTAACAAGCCTATTGTGAGCCCAAATAAGGGCTTCGCCATCGATATTTTCCTTAAGCAATTCTTCCCGCATCATCAGCCCCAAATTTCGGCGTGCTCTTCGCCACGAATCGTCAGCCGCCTTATAGACTATGTGGCGTAAATCGTTGAGTCTTCCCGGGTTTGCTGGCTTTCCTGCGTTAATCCACTCCTCTCGCGACTGCCCTCCACGCCATGCTCGCGTCGTGAATCCAAGGATCTCAACACGTACCGAGCAGCGCTCTAGTGTTCGCCCTAAGATATCCCCACACACGGCTGCAATAGTGATTGAACGACCCCTCATGGAACCCGAACTATCGATCAACATCGTAACAACGGTGTCTCGAAATTTAATTTCTTGTTCCTGCTTAAATGCCAGAGGATTGATAGGATCCACCACAACCTGAGCAAGCCGACCCGCGTCGAGAATACCTTCTTCGAGATCAAACTCCCAAGTTCGATTCTGTTTGGCTAGTAGCTTTCGCTGTAATCGGTTCGCTAATTTAGATGTTGTGTGTTGAAGAGGAAGCAACTGCTGATCAAGCAAGGCCCTTAGTCTCGCGAGTTCTTCTGGCTCACATAACTCCTCAGCTCGAACTACTTCGTCAAATTCATTACTAAACGCATCATAATTCACGTCTACATGAATACGTCCTGCCTCATCCGTCATGGTGTTGGGTGATTCCTCAGGATCAGCTTCAGCCCCAAGCTCACTCATATCCATGTCGGCGTCCATTTCTATGGTCGTCGATTCCCCATCTGCGTCTTCTTCGCCCATCGCATCATCGTCTAGGACAACATCTTCAGGAGCATATTCAGAATCAGGTTCTTGATTTTCGTCTACAGTCTCAGTGTCTTGATCGTTATCATCCAACTCAGGTTGGTCTTCCAACTCTGTAATCAATCCTAAGTCAGCCATAATATCTCTAGCGTTTCGTGCGAACTCTTTTTGGTCTAATATGGTTTCACTTAGTTTTGAGATATGGTCCCCGGCCCGTTCTTCTATGTAATCTCGCCAAAACCGCACGACATTTTCGGCAGAAGGCGGAAGGTCTCTACCAGTTAAGTGTTGGCGAACTAACAAACCAACAGCGACGCCCAATGGGGCCTCAGATTCCGCAGTAATACGATCGAATGCCTGCTGTTGGCACATGGCCTCCAAATTCGCATCTAAGTTCTGGGCAACACCTTCCATTCGCAAGGTCCCGATCGAAGCAACTCGAGCATCTTCTACCCATTGAAACATTTCCTGCGCCGGTCCCGCTTTGGGGACGTGATGACGATGAACTGATGCATCGTGATATCGCAAGCGTAAAGCCACCTCATCTCCGATCCCACGGCTTGCGTTCAGTTCCTGCTCCGTACAGCCTATGTTTGGGAGCGGCACTTGCACCGAATTGCCACGAACCGACACCGCCCCCTTTCCAAACGAAACTTCTAACTCGTCGTTTTCTGCAAGTGCCCGCATAGTTGCAGTAGTAGCTCTCTTAAAGGGTTCGAGCGGACTGTTATCCTCACTCATCACATTCTCTCATCATGCTAACCACTTGCTGATTTCAATATTATTGATACGAACAGCCTTTATCACGCCTTAAGCGTTATTCCTTCGCTAGCATCGCCAAGATCTTCACCCATACATCTCTGGAAATACTCAGCAATAATAGGACGTTCTAACTCATCACACTTATTCAGAAACGTTACTCTGAAGCCAAAAGCAATATCGTCAAATATCTCAGCATTCTCGGCCCATGTTAATACAGTACGAGGCGACATCACGATGGATACATCTCCGTTTACAAAGCCCTTCCTCGTTAGATCAGCCACGCTCACCATATTAGATATAACGTTACGGCCATTATCTTGATCCTGCCAATTTTTGGTCTTCCCATACACGATGTCGGTTTCTACATCATGGTCCAAATAATTGAGGGTCGAAACAATATTCCACCGATCCATCTGACCTTGGTTGATCTGTTGCGTTCCATGATAAAGACCAGTTGTATCGCCTAGCCCAACGGTATTAGTAGTCGCGAACAGACGAAAGCAAGAGTGGGGTGTTATTACCCGGTTTTGGTCGAGCAGCGTTAGTTTACCTTCGACCTCTAAAACACGCTGAATTACGAACATGACATCCGGCCGTCCTGCGTCGTATTCGTCAAAAACGATAGCAACCGGATGTTGAAGTGCCCACGGCAATAAACCCTCTTTAAAGGCTGTAATCTGCTTCCCATCCTCCACCACAATCGCATCTTTACCCACAAGATCTATTCGACTGATGTGACTATCCAAATTTATTCGAATACAGGGCCAATTCAAGCGAGCCGCTACCTGCTCAATATGAGTCGACTTACCTGTGCCATGGTATCCCTGAATCATGACACGCCGGTTGTGACTAAACCCGGCCAAAATCGCTAATGTCGTATCTGGATCGAAACGATAATCTTCATCTATGGCTGGTACATGTTCTGTTCGAGTACTAAATGCGGGAACCGTCAGATTTTGGTCAAACCCGAAAGCCTCCTTCACATTGATCTCTGTGTCGGGAAGCAAATCCTCTGAGAGGCCTGAATCGACTACATTCATATCTCACCTTTTTCGGTAACAATCGACCACCGTGGGCAACTACCCACAATACAAAAGAGGCACAAGAATTCGTTGGAAGCATTGTGCAACTACAATTCGTTCCTACCATTCTTTCTAAATCCACATAGATGGCAACAAACGAGCGAAACTATTTAAACATTAATGGTTATCGGAAAGAACTCTATGCCACAAATGAGTAGTACCAAATAATACAAACGGAAGCAGTTATCGGGGATAAATATTTTAATGCACCGCCATTAAACAAGTGACAGATAACGCACTTCGCACTCAAGACTTGACGACCGGATCCCAGCGACCCTGAGTAACATACGATCGAGAGAAACCCAGGGATCACCTCGAAGCATCCCCTTCGCCTGCTGATCTAAACGACCACACTCTCGCAATAGTTCTTCAATTTCTTCCGATGACGAACGCTGCAAAAAAGCTTGAATCGCAGCATTCCGATTTCGTGAGACATTTTGTTTTCGTCCTAAACTGTAGTGATATAAGCGGCGTAATTGGGCAGTTAAAGCCCCAATGATCATAAAAACAGCTACTCCTTCCCGTCTCAGATTCAAAACCATTTTTCTCACCCGACGAAAGTTACCAGCTAATGCAGTATCGATAAGGTCAAAAGTTTCATAGTGAGAAGTGTCGTTTATTAAAATATCTTTTTCGCTAATTTCGTCCCCCTCTACCAATAGTAGTCTCAGTTTTTCAAGCTCCTGTTGTCCTGCCAGTAAATTCCCTTCAACCCGAGAGGCCAGCACTTCACTCGCTCGTTGACTAAGCGACAGGCCCATCAATCTGGCCCGATCCCGTATCCACCTGGGAAGTTCATTGGCGCGAATAGGCCAAGTCATAACAGCAACACCCATCTCGTCAATAGCTTTGTACCAAGCGGAATTGCGTTGCCGCCAATCAATAGAACCACCGCGTATCAAAACTATATTTCCATCAATAGGAGCCTCTATATATTTTCGAACAGCATCAGACCCGGCTCTATCAAGACCTTTACCAGGAAGGCGAATATCGATTATTTTTTTTTCAGAAAAGAGTGAGAAATTAGCTGACTGCGAAAAGATGTCGGACCAAGCCGAGGACGAAGTGACATCGTGACGAACTCGTTCCACGTATCCATATTTGAAGGCGGCTTCCACGATCGCGTCACATGCCTCATTATTAAGCAAGTATTCTTCACCTCCTACAAAATATAGGGGCCTCATTGTCCCCTCTAGATGTCTTCCTAATTGCTCGAGTCGCAGTTGCATTAGGGCTCCCGTTTTGCAGGTTCACTTTGAACCAAAACGCCCAACGACCGCATAATCCTTTGAGTCATATCCATGTGCATTTGTTGAACGATAAGAGAGCGTTGCTCACTACTTCCAATCAAACTATGTTGATCAATCCTTCCTATCCTGCGTGTTGAAATATCGCGATCCAGAATAACTTCGTGGTCCGCACCTAATACTCGTAGATTAACCTGAAGCATTAACTCATATTCAACCATCCGTCCTTTGGTAGAGTAAGAATAAGTGCGCTGTGACTGCTGTTCTTCACTTAGTACCAAAATAGGAACACCCTTTTTCCGGCTGTCTACTACTAGCAGGCCCGCCTTTTGTAATTCACGCTCCAACACGGGTGAAAATTGGATCGAATCATCCGTAATCACGGAGACTTCGGAAAACATTTCCATATAGTCCCAGGATCTGATCTGAAACCCACAACCAAACAACGACATCACAAGTGTCACGAGCGTCAACCTAGCCCAAAATTTAGACGAAAAAAACACGACTATCCCATCAATTACTTTGTGACGCTCTTCTCGGTGCAATCGAAACTCCATGCTAAACTGACGATCTATGGGAGATAACAGGTTCAAGCTCGAAACAGACGAAGACGCTTTAGAAGGACAGCGCGCTTCTGTCTCTTTACTTTCTTTGCAAGAACTAGACGTCTCCAAGAGGGAACTTTACTACGAAAACCGACACTGGGCCTACTTCGAGCGTCTAAGGCGCGAAGACCCCGTGCACTATCACAAGGAAAGTCTAAGCGGCCCTTTCTGGTCAATAACTCGTTTTGCGGATATCAAAGCGGTCGACGAAAACCAACGCCTGTTCTCGTCAAAACTAAACGTTACTATCAACGATCAGCCTGAAGATTTTCAGCTTCCAATGTTCATTGCTATGGATCAGCCACAACACGATTTCCATCGCCAAACCGTTGCTCCCATTGTAGCTCCCACTAATTTAGCCAAGCTCGAAGACACTATCCGCGACTACTCGATTAAGATCCTGGAAGACATTCCTATTGAACAAACATTTAACTGGGTGGATCGAGTCTCAGTCGAACTTACAGCCCAAATGTTAGCAACGCTATTTGACGTGCCACTCAATGATCGTTACCGACTGAAGCGGTGGAGCGACGTGGCAAGCAACGGACCTGGGAGCGGAATAGTTGAGTCGAACGAACAAAAAAGAAAAGAGCTAACTGATTGCTTGGATTATTTTTCCGACCTATTCGATGAACGGAAGGACCGGCCTCCTCAGTTCGATCTAATTTCTATGCTTGCACACGGTGAGGCTACAAAAAACAGTCCAAGCAACGAATTTCTTGGAAATATCTTACTTCTGATTGTCGGCGGGAACGATACAACTCGCAATTCCATCTCTGGTAGTGTGTTGGGCTTAAATCAATACCCCAGCGAATACAAAAAACTTTTAAACGACAGGGCTTTAATCCCCAATATGGTGTCCGAAATCATTCGCTGGCAAACCCCGGTACCACACATGCGAAGAACAGCTATCAGCGATACGGAGATCGGGGGAAAAACTATACGAGCGGGTGATAAAGTGGTGATTTGGTACATTTCTGGAAATCGAGACGAGCTCGTATTCCAAGAGCCTCATGCTCTAAGAATCGACAGAGCTAATGCTCGTCAACATGTTGCGTTTGGATATGGCATACACCGTTGTATGGGCAACCGATTAGCCGAAATGCAATTGCGCGTTCTGTGGGAAGAAATCTTAAAGCGCTTCAAGCATATTGAAGTTGTCGGGGACCCAGTTCGAACTAAATCGAATCTCATAAGGGGATACCTCAATTTACCCGTGGTCGTACACCCTCTCTAATGAGAATGGCAGTCACCATGGGCGACGCTTCCGGGATTGGTCCGGAAATTGTCCTCAGATGTTACTCTGGTAAAGAACTCAAAGACGACTTCGTGTTGTACGGTGATTCAAGTATTTTGAGAAAAGGGGCCGATTTATTAGGATTGAACGTTGATATACATCCTATCTCTTCCCCAGCTAATGCAAAACCAGGTCGGTTAAACATCGTTGAATTCGATCGGCTGACTGCTAAAGATCTAACCCCGGGTCAAGCAAATCCAAAAGCTGCTGCCGCTGCCATGGAATACGTTATCAGAGCGACCAAGGATGCACTTAACGGTGAAGTCGCTGGACTTGTCACCTTACCAATGAACAAAGAAGCTACTCGTACGGCCGACCCGAGTTTTGTAGGCCACACCGAACTAATAGCAAGCATCTGCGGTATAAAAAATTTTTCTATGATGCTAACAACGCCGGAAGTTGCCGTGAGCCACGTTAGTACACATGTCAGCTTAGAAAAAGCAATACGACTCGTTGAACCAAACCGGATCGTTAACGTAATCGAACTAACCAACGAAGCCCTTCGGAAATTCGTAAAAAGGCCGCGTATTGCTGTGTGTGGTCTCAATCCTCACGCTGGTGAATCCGGTATATTTGGCGACGAAGACCAGACTATGATCATTCCTGCTGTGATTACGGCAAAGGGCCGAAATATCGATGTCTCTGGGCCACATCCTGCCGATACGGTCTTCTTCCAGGCCATACATAACGATCGCTACGACGCTATCGTCTGCATGTATCACGATCAAGGCCATGCACCTATGAAATTATTCGCTTTTCAAACAGGTGTGAATGTCACCATAGGATTACCTATCATCCGAACCTCAGTCGACCACGGAACCGCGTATGACATCGCGTGGCAAGGCAAAGCATTCACTCAATCACTCGGCCATGCTCTTCAGTATGCTTGGAAATTAACAGGCCGAACATAGCGGACTGAACTATACTAATCGGCTCGCACCGATTTTTAATTTGTCGTTCAGTCAACGCAAATTGTTTAAACATTTTATCTCGGCATCTGATAGGTTTTACTTGGTAAGTGAAACATTACTGTGGTCGTGTACGAATACTGACGACTAGAGCTAGAGCAAATCACATAAATATGGAGCATGTTATGACGAAATTGATTCCATTAGTCACGATATTAATTTTATCGATCAGCGGCTATGCGGGGCATCATGAGAAAGGTGAAACGACTAAACAACCATCTGTAGATGATCTGGCTTGGATGACTGGTACATGGTCCGGCCCTGCTGGCGGTGGAAATACACTTGAAGAAAATTGGACTACCCCTAAAGCCGGTGCACTAATGTCCATGGTTCGAATGACTGGCGAAAGTGGCACTAGCATGATCGAAGTAATCGTGATCGAAGAAGAAAACGATTCTCTAGTACTTCGACTGCAAGTATGGGATCCAGGGTTTATCCCAAGGACCGAGAAACCCAATGTATTCAAACTGGTTGGCATAGGCGAACGCAGTGTGCAATGGGAGTCGATAGTAGACGGCGCAAGCTTGGCAAAATTGGGCTATTCGAGTCCCACTCAAGATAAATTCGTTATTAGTGGAGAAACACAAGGGGGCCAAGAATTCCAAATACAGCTGGCGGCTCCCTAAAGGAGCCTGGTGAATATTTCCTAAACAAAAACGACTAGATATTTTGATAGGAAAGACCTTCGGGAGCATATCGTAATGCTCCCGTATACGCTGTTGTTACCTTTACAACACTACTGCAGATTTTCTAATAGCAAGCAAGATCATTATTGCTTACTTGTTTTTTTGCACGTTACGCCTTATTAGCCAGGGCAAGACTAGACTTATCGCTAACAGACCAAGAACTATTTTATTTGAATATTTCACGAAAATAGTCGATCCATGCATTGCATGAAAACTGCCCGTGAGAACGCCACGTGTAAACTGTGGAAACGAGCTGACAATTTCTCCTGCTGGATTAATTATGGCTGTAATACCATTATTGGTTCCACGCAACACATACCTACCGGTTTCCAAAGCCCGCATGCGTGCCATTTGCAAATGTTGATGTGGTCCAATCGAATACCCGAACCACGAATCATTGCTTATAGTCACTATAACGTTTCCATCGACAGAATCTTGCGCTACTAACTGTGGATATACGATCTCATAACAAATTGCTGTTGTTATTCTCATACCGCTAGCTACGAGTAGTTCTTGATGTCTCGAACCTGCTATGGCATGGGACATCGGCAAATCGAAGAATGAGATCAGCCCGCGCAACGAGTTTTCTAACGGCACGTATTCTCCAAACGGAACTAACTTTCTTTTGACATATTGCCCATAACCATCGCCAACAACCACAGCTCCGTTGTAGTGACCATACTTTTGAGCCTCTTCACTTTGCCCCTCAAGAGGCTCCACTATCGGCAACCCGAGTAATAGGGAGCCCTCCATACGACTACTTATTTTCTCTAAATATGGTCCCGCTCTACTTAGCGGAATTGTAATTGCAGCTTCTGGCCAAATGACAAAATCTACATCCAATACCGTATCCATCATATCCGTGTAGAGGCTCAATATTGGTTGAGCATTAGTCGGATCCCATTTTGTAGCCTGCGCAACATTTCCCTGAATTAAGGCTACCGATTTTAGCTCGCCAGGATTTGTCCACTGAATTCCGTTTAACATCCAGCATAAGATGCAAAAACCTACCGGCAATATGAACAAACGTCTGTCTCGTCGTATTCCATATAGAGACGATGCGGTTAAAACACCCAATAAACTCAGAAGAAGAATTCCTCCTATAGGAGCAATCCCCTGATATAAAGTGTCGAGAAATGCATATCCAACAAAAAGCCAAGGAAAACCGGTCAGAAACCAAGTGAGAATCCACTCGCACAAAACAAAGCTACCGGCGAAAAAAAAGGTCCAACCGACTGCAGATAATCGCCTTCCAAAATAAGCCAGAAAGCCGATCAATCCAGAAAACAAAGCAAGCCCCATAACAAATAAAATAACTAACAGGGCAGAAAGCTCCGGAGAGGCACCCCCATATTCTCGGATACTTACATACACCCAAGAAACCCCTACTCCATATTTGCCAACGCCAAAGAGCCACCCATATAAAAAAGCTCTGGATACGGAGGACGCCTTCTCGACAACCCACTGCAAACCAATGACACTAATCAATACGACCGGCCACCAATCAAAAGGAGCAAGTCCAAGCGGGAGGAGCGCACCTCCTCCGATAGCTATGATTGATAACAAGTAGATTCTAGGCTGCAGCAAAGTTACTGTTTGGAAGGGACACTTAGATGCAATAGGTTGATCCGACGACTATCAGAATTCAATACTTTGAATACGTAATCTTGAATAGTGGTGCTTTCTTCCCGCTCCGGAAGGTGTCCAAATTCTTTTGTCACCAAACCTGAAATTGTGTCAAATTCTTCTTCGTCAAAATTAGTTTCGAAAAAGCTATTGAATTCATCGATAGGGGTGATCCCCTTAACCGTATAGCACCGATCTTCTAATGGTTTTATAAAAATGTCATCATCCACGTCGTGTTCGTCTTCTATATCACCAACTATTTGTTCTAACACGTCTTCTATGGTTACCACCCCAGCCACATGACCATACTCATCAACAACCACTGCCATATGGTTTTTTCGTGAACGAAATTCGTTCAATAGATCATTTAAACGTCGGCTCTCAGGGACCACTGCCGGTGGACGGATGACATCTTTGATATTAAATGCTTCCCAATCCTCTTTTAGGAGCCATGGCAAAATGTCTTTTGCATGCAAGATGCCCTTGATGTCATCAAGCGTTTCACCGACGACAGGGAACCGTGAATGACGAGCTTCTATGAGATACGGCAAAAACTCCTCAAGTCGAGCATCGGCTTCAACATAAGCCATCTGAGATCGCGGAACCATAATATCGCGTGCCTGCATGTGTGCTACCTGCAACGCACCATAAATTATGTTCAACGCATCAGGCTCTATAAGCTCACGAGCAGTTGCTTCTCGCAACATGTCCTTAAATCCTGGTTCCTCGCTTGACTCGTTAGAAAAAAAATCGAGCAGCCACTCACGCCAACGCGGCTTTACGTTCTCTTCATCTAGATTTTTCATTATTCGTAGGGATCGGTAATGCCAAATCCCGCCAATATCTCCCTTTCTTTACCTTCCATTTTCTTTAGATCACGATCGCTAATATGATCATATCCTCGTAGATGCAATATTCCGTGGACAATAAGATGTGCATAATGGTCATCTAAAGTTTTTTTTTGTTCCGCTGCCTCCCGCTCGGCAACTGGACCACATATCGCAATATCACCTAAACAATCAACCAACTCGGATTGAAATGACAATACGTTAGTGGGCGCTTCCTTTTTACGAAAGCGCGAATTTAGTTCCAGACTTTCGCTCTCTCCCACTACTCGAATACATAATGTTCGCTGGTCATTTTCCAAGGCTGAAGAAGCCCAGATGTATGCGTCTTCAATCGGCAATCGACAGTTAGTCTGAGCTATCTGAACTTCCACGCGGAGATCCTTGCTCACGTTAATTGTCATCGTTTGTATTAGTTTCTGAACGTATATTAGACGGCCTTATAGCCGCAACATCTTCATTCGATTCATTCATTTCATAGGCTTCGACAATTCTTTGTACCAAAGGATGACGCACGACGTCTTTTGATCCAAACCGGGTAAAACTTAAACCTTCCACTTGCCGCAATACTCGTTGTACATGAACGAGACCAGATCGCTGACCATTACCAGTATTTGGTAAATCAATCTGAGTTACATCGCCTGTCACAACCGCAGTTGACCCAAACCCAATACGCGTAAGAAACATTTTCATTTGTTCAACTGTCGTATTCTGACCTTCATCGAGAATGATAAAACTGTTATTTAACGTTCGACCTCTCATAAAAGCTAGTGGAGCGACTTCAATTATATTTCGTTCAATGTACTTATTGACGAGTTCTATACCCAACATCTCGTAGAGTGCGTCGTACAGCGGCCGTAAATAAGGATCAATTTTTTGTGACAAATCCCCTGGCAAAAAGCCTAGCTTCTCGCCCGCTTCTACCGCAGGCCTAACAAGCAGTATCCTACTAATGTTCTGGCGTTCGAGAGCTTCAACAGCACAAGCTACCGCAAGATATGTTTTACCAGTTCCCGCGGGACCTATACCAAAATTCACATCATGAGTTCTGATCAAGTCAATATATGATCGTTGATTAGAGCCACGAGGCTTTATCGATTTGCGGCGAGTGCGGATAAGCGCGCTACTCTTGGTCTCTATATCCTTACTCTGTACTAATTCCTCAATCCCAGCTTCCTGCAGAAACAAGTGAATAGTCTCAGAATCAAGGATTTCGTTCTTTAGCGTCTCAATATAGAGTTGTGAAATAACTGCACGACCAGCTTTCACACGCTCATCAGGCCCACTTAATTGAAAAAGATTGCCACGATTTCGTATATGAATCCCAAGTCGAGATTCAAGTTGCTTTATATTCTGGTCGAACGGACCACACAGCGTCGCTAGGCGCCTAGTATCGTTAGGTTCTAGATTAATCTTGATATCCGCGGCTAATGTGACCACGGGAGAGTCATTGCTCAAGAAGTTTTCGCTGTCCATTTCCCTAAACCATAAAGAATATCGGTGTTGGCGCACTTGTCAAATAGGTAGTTCAACACTATTGGGGCATGTCGAACAGGTTCTATCGTTTTGTAGACTTTTTAAGGGGAAAAATTAGTCATTCAACCACAACACCACGCAATGAATTAGGAAGAGACTCTTCAATACGAACATCTACGAATCCTTCTAGCGAAGTACCTGGACGAAAATTAACGATACGATTATTTTCGGTCCGTCCCTGCAATTGTCCTGGATCGCGTTTTGACGTGCCCGTGATCAGAATTTTCTCGATGTTACCAATCATTGCCTGACCATGAGCAGCGGACTGTTTACGTAGTTGGTCCTGCAGAATTGACAGTCGATGCCGTTTCACCTCCACGGGGGTTGAGTCATCAAATGAAGCCGCTGGTGTCCCTGGTCTAGTCGAATATATAAAACTGAAAGATATGTCAAAATTTAACTCTTCCACCAACGCAAGAGTTTTCTCAAAATCACTGTCGGTCTCACCTGGAAACCCTACTATAAAGTCCGAAGACAAACTGAT
>CEUS01050201.1_pt1 | contig 12249 bp, 6 predicted proteins | sample 427031 | NCBI WGS metagenome assembly CEUS01 (sample SAMEA2622837, study PRJEB7988) | marine metagenome | biome: marine biome (ENVO:00000447); feature: marine epipelagic mixed layer (ENVO:xxxxxxxxx); material: "saline water (ENVO:00002010), including plankton (ENVO:xxxxxxxx)" | depth 140 m | reverse complement strand
ATTCGGACTGAAGGAGCCGAATCGATCTTCGGGGATGACCCGCTGCTCACCGACCAGGCCACCCCGGACGACCTGTCTGGTGTCGCCAGGCGATTGGCGGACCACGACGTCCGGCTGTCCAGTTGCAACGTCACCAGTGGCAACCCGCTCGACCCCGAAGTGCTCGCCGTCACCCTCCGCAAGCTGGATGTCGCCGCGGACCTCGGCGTGGACCTGGTGGTGGGCGGCGCCGGTGAAGCCAACGAACAGGAGGACCTGGCCTCGCTCTACGCCAACTTGCGACGAATCGGCGACCACGCTGCCGGGTTGGGCCTGACTTACTGCTTCGAGACTCATCCCGGGATCTGCCAGGACCACGGAGGGATGATCGATGCCATGCACGAACTCGAGCACCCGCACCTCAGGATCAACTTCGATACCGCCAACATCCTCTACTACAACGAGACGATCAACGGCGAAATCGCCCTGGCCAAGATCTGCCACTTCGTCTCCCACATGCACCTGAAGGACTCGCACGGCGAATTCCACGACTGGTACTTTCCCGCCCTGGGCTACGGCGGGGCGGTCGATTTCGTCCGGGTGCTCGAACTGATGAACGTGTGCGGGTTCGCCGGCCCCTACAGTCTCGAGATCGAAGGGATCGAGGGAGAAGGTGAATTGTCGCTGGACGAGTACCACCAGAGGATCGTCGACAGTGTCGATCACCTGAAGACGTGCGGCTACTTTGATTGATCAGCCAAGACAATCACCACCAGAGGGTTCCCTCATGATGCTCATCAAAAGACTTGCGGCCATCAGCCTGGTGATCCTGTTGGCCGGTCCGGTCGACGCAGCCGGCAACCGGTACAACCACGTCAGCCACGGCCCGATCCTCGGACGGCTGAGTGCCGACGGCGTTGGCGTGTGGGCGAGGACCATGCGGACCGGCCATTTCGCCGTGCGATACGGCACGACACCCGGCCAGCTCGACCAACAGACCAAACCCGTGCCCACTCACCTGGAACGAGACAACACCGGCTGGGTCCACATCCGGGGCCTCAAGGCCAACACGAAGTACTACTACGAGCTGTTCATCCCCGGCCAGACGGGGCTGACCGGCAAGACCGGGTCTTTTCGCACGATGCCCGACTCGAAGCAGATGATCGACGCAAAGCTCAACCCGCGAGGACTGTTCAACTTCAGCTTCGAGTTCGCCTGCGGCAACAATCAAAATCCCGGCCACAGCAACGGCCCGGGGCTGCCCACCTTCGCCACGATGCTCAGGCAGGTCCGGGATCGGGTCAACTTCGCGATCCTCAACGGCGACTGGCTCTACGAATCGCGTCGCGAGTACCAGCCACAACAGTGGTTGAAACAGGTCGACATCAACGACGGGGACACCCCTGCGATTGTCCGCGTGGCCCCGTCGATCGTCGGCGTCTGGCAGAACTACAAGCAGTTTCTGGAACAGGGCCAGAACATGGCCACCTGGCACCGTCACGTCCCCAGTTTCTTCACCTACGACGACCACGAGATCCTCAACGATGTCTGGGGTGCCGGCACTCCGGGGCTGCGGGACCGACGAGCCGTGTTCCGAGATGTCGGCGTGAGAGCCTGGTACGACTATCTCGGCTGGAGCAATCCCACTGAGTTTCCGCAGCCGGTCCATTTCGGCCGCGGCAAGGTCCGCAAGGGCAAGAGCGTGATCGAGGACCCTGCCGCCGATTTCACAAAGCTCGACCTCCAGCAAGCCAACAACCTGCACATTCACTGGGGCACCCCGACAGCCGGCATCAACGACAATGCCCTGGACGGTGTCGGCGGCACTCCCAACGCCGGGGTCTATCGCATCGTCCGAGTCCTCGGCAAGCACCGGATCAAGGTCGAACCGGAAACCGAACTCGACGAGACCGTCTCGTACTCGATCGGCCGACGGTCTTACTACCGCATCCGCATCGCCAACTGCGATCTGTTCTTCACCGACACCCGCGGCCAACGACAGATGCACGACACCCGGAACCCTGCCAAGAAAGGCATTTCGATGTTGGGTCCGATACAGCGTGACTGGCTGCTCGAGGGAGTCCGTTCCAGTGACGCCGACTTCATCTTCGTCATCTCCAGTGTCAACTTCATGGTCCCCCATGTCGGAGGCGGCAAGGTGCGGGCCAACAACAAGGACGATGCGTGGACGGTCTTCTACGACGAACGCGAAAAACTGATCAATGCCTGGGACAAGATCGACAAACCGGTCTTCGTCCTCACCGGTGATCTCCACAACAGCTTTGTCTGCAAGATCACCGACAATGTCTGGGAATTCGCCTCCGGCCCCCACAACTCGAACAACCACTGGTCCACCGACGAAGGCGACCGGCCGGCCAACGGTCGGTTCCAGTATGGCCCTCGCCCCGTGGATATCCGCTGGAGCACCTATTTCCGTCCGGACATCCCCCGCTTCAACCTGAGGCACCCGCACTACTGTGTCGTGCAGGTCAACAACGTCTTCAACAACCCGATCGAACCCGACGACACGCGGTGGATCGCCTTTCCGCGGCCCCAGGTCATCTTCCAGTACTACAACGGAAAGACCGGGCACCTGGCGTACGCCGAATCGATCCTGGCAAAACCGAGACCGGTCAGAGCCAAGGACTAGAGCGGATGCATCAATGAAAATTACCGATGTCCGGGCCTGCCAGCCGATCGCCGCGGACTCTCCCGACGACTGGCGGACAACGATCGGCCAGATCCTTGTCGCCATCGACACCGACGCCGGCCTGACCGGGTACGGAGTCGGTGGGGGTGGGGCGGCCGGAATCCACGTGATCGAGGCCGAATTGCGATCGGCGCTGCTGGGACGCGACCCGAGTCCGGTCGAGGAGATCTGGGACGATCTTTACGACTTGATGCTTCCCTACGGACAGGCTGGGATTGCCATCATGGCCCAAAGCGGCGTCGATCTGGCGCTCTGGGACCTGAGAGGGAAGGACGCTGGCCGGCCTGTTGCCCAACTGCTCGCCGAAGACGGCATGGCACGGATCGGCGAGCCGCTGCCAACCTACATTACCGTCTGGGACGGCCTGGCCGAGGCCCAGGCCGCCGGACACCGAGCGTTCAAACTGCATGTCGAACGCAACGCGGGTCCCGATCGCGTGCAACGCGTGATCGACACTGTCCGAGAATCTCGCGAGATCGTCGGACCAGGTGTTCCGCTGATGGTTGACGCGTGGATGAAGTGGGACCTGGAGACCACTTTGGCTGTCGCCGCAGGGGTGGAGGGACTGGGAGTCGAATGGATCGAGGAACCGCTACCGGTCCACGACATCGACGGCTACCGCACCCTGTCCAGGGAATCCGCGATCCCGATCGCCGGAGGAGAACACGAATACACCGCCCGCGCCTTCCAGCATCTCATCGACGAACGCCTGCACCAGGTGTTGCAGCCGGACGTCTGCTGGTGTGGCGGCCTGACCGAGTTGGTCAAGATCTACCGGATGGCCCGTGGCACCGGTATCCGTGTGTGCCCACACCGTGGTTCGGAGATCTGGTCGCTGCACGCCCTGGCCGGCCTCGACCCCGACCCCCTGCCCGAATCCGGACGTCCCTGGATGACCTGGGTCGGAGGTCAACCGCCGATCGTCAACGGCATGGTCACGCTCGGAGATCGCCCCGGGCTCGGAGTCGAGATCGATGAAACGGCTCTTCCGGGACTCGATCGCGGCTAGTTGGCACCCTGTCCAGAGGGGGTGAACAGTCTCGACCTCAGGCCCACGCGGTGCAACCAGAACCTGGTCAGCACGCCCAGCGTGCCAAGCCCGTAACGGATACTCCTCCAGAGATTGATGCTCGAGGCCTCGTCAAAGTATCTCACCGGGACCGGAATGTCTCCCAGCTTGAATCCAAAGTGCACCGCCTGGGCCAGGAACTGGCTGTCAAAGACGAAGTCGTCCGAGTTGGACTCGTAGGGAATCGTCTCCAGGACCTCGCGGCGGTAGGCACGGAACCCGCTGTGGAAGTCGCCCAGGTTCTGGCCCAGTGCCACGTTTTCGACGGTCGTCAGCACGCGGTTGGCCAGGTACTTCCAACGGGGCATGCCCCCGGCCAACGCTTCACGGCGGGTACGGATCCGCGATCCCAATACGCAATCGCAGATTCCCAGCCGCAAAATCTCGGTGGCGACCCCCAGCAACCGTGCATCGTACTGGTAGTCGGGATGGATCATCACGACCACCTCGGCTTCGGTTTCCAGAGCCCTCCGATAACAGGTCTTCTGATTGGCACCGTAGCCGCGGTTGGACTCGTGGGTGATCACCGTCAGCCCCAGCCGATTGGCGATGGCGACGGTGTCATCGCTGCTGTGGTCGTCGACCAGGATCACCTCGGCAATCCCGTCAGCCGGGAGGTCGGAAACGGTCCGCTCGAGTGTGCTGGCGGCGTTGTAGGCCGGCATCACCACCACCGCGCGGACCGTATCCGGCACCGGAGGTTCATCGACCGTCAGGCTGGCACTGGGCTGCTCACCGTCCATCCTGCCATTCTCGGCCCCGGCCTCTTCAGCCGACAACCCCTTGTCCCACTGAACACGCCTGCGACATCCTTGGACGAGACGGTTACAATGATCGCGCCGGTCACACCGGGATCCGGAACGGAACGCTGACAGCACGTGGAGGAGAGGACACCTACCGATGACCCGACACCTCACCATCGCCGCCGCCCTGGCGGTCTTGCTCTCGCTCTCCACGGGCCTCGAGGCCGCTGCACCCACAAAGACGAACCCCTCAGCCGCCGGCTGGCAAGCCGGGGTGGCCCGGGTCGTGATCACGCCCGAGAAATACATGTGGATGTCCGGCTACGGCGGACGCTCCAAACCCGCCGACGGCAAAGTCCACGACCTCTGGGCCAAGGCCGTGGCGATAAAGGATCCCACCGGCAAGACCGCCGTGTTCGTCTCCACCGACCTGATCACGGTGCCCATCAAGATGGTCGAGGCGGTGATGACCGAAATCACCCGTCAGCACGGGCTGGGACGTTCGGAAGTGATGTTCACCTGCTCACACACACACTGTGGCCCGGCACTCGACGGGATGCTCAGCTACATGCTCGACATGAAGTACGACGACTGGAAACAGGTCCGTGGTTACCAGCAAACGCTCAACGCGAAGCTGGTCACCCTCATTGGTGCCGCCGTCAAGGACCTCAAGCCCGCCGCAATCTCCTTCGGCAATGGCCACTGCCAGTTCGCCGCCAACCGCCGAGCGCCCAGGGGGATCGGCCCCTACGATCACGATGTCCCCGTGTTGCGGATCGCGTCTCCCGACGGCCGCACCCTTCGAGCCGTCATCTTCGGGTACGCCTGCCACAACACTGTCATGAGCTACTACAAGTGGAGCGGTGACTACGCCGGGTTCGCACAGCTCTACCTCGAGGGCCGTCATCCCGGCACCACGGCGCTGTTCTTTGCCGGCTGCGGAGCTGACCAGAATCCCCTGCCGCGGCGCAAAGAAGAACTGGCCCGAAAGTACGGCCGCATGCTCGGTGTCGCCGTTGACCACGTTCTCGATGGCCCCACCACGCCGATCTCCGGTCGCATCGCCACTCGCTTCGAGAACATCGAACTGGCCTTCGACAACCTCCCCAAGAAAAAGGAACTGCTGGAGATCCAAAAGACCGGCAATCGCTACCGGAAAGCCTGGGCTGGCAACCTGCTCAAACAATACGACCTCTACGGTCGTCTGCTGCCCACCTACCCGTACCCCATCCAGTCGTGGCAGATCGGCACCGGGCTAACCTGGGTCGCGCTGGGCGGAGAGGTCGTCGTCGACTACGCCGTGAGGCTGAAGAGGGAACTGGGACACGGCCAGGGAGGTCGTTCGGTCTGGGTCACCGGGTACGCCAACGACGTCATGGCCTACATCGCTTCCGAACGGGTCCTCAAGGAGGGCGGCTACGAGGGCGAGACGTCGATGATTTATTACCAGAAACCGTCCAAGTGGCGTGCCGGCCTGGAGAACACCATCGTCAAGACCGTCACCGCACTGACGGCCGACAACCGGTCCCAGGTCGCCCGTTCCTTCAAACTCCCCGGACAACTGCTCTTCGACGGCAAGAGCCTGGCCGGTTGGAAGAAGACCAAGTTCGGTGGCGAGGCGGAAGTGATCGTCCGAAACGGACAGATGATTCTCCAGACAGGGGCCGACATGACCGGCGTGACCTGGAACCGCGACAAGCCACCTCCGGACTGGGACTACGAGGTGGTGCTGGACGCGATGCGTGTCGAAGGACACGACTTTTTCTGTGGTCTCACGTTCCGGGTCGGCAAAGCTCCCTGCAGCCTGATCCTCGGCGGCTGGGGTGGCGGCGTCTGCGGACTCTCGAGCATCGACGGATTCGATGCCAGCGAAAACGACACGACCGGCTATCACGAATTCCAGAACGGCCGCTGGTACCGGGTGCGACTGCGAGTGACCCGGCAGCGGATTACCGGATGGATCGACGGCAAAGAGATCCTCGACCAGCAACTCAAGGGACGCAAGATCGGCATCCGTGGCGAGGTCGACCTCTCACAACCCTTCGGACTCTCGACCTGGCAAACCACCGGAGCGGTCCGCAATCTCAGAATTCGAACCCTCACCGACAAGGAGAAAGCCCCGAAAAAGAAGGCCAACTCCAAATGAGTCTGCAGGCCGTGCCGGTTGACCTTGATCGTGGTGGACACCTAGTATTGCCCCAGAGACGGACGGGACGGCCTGAGGCCGCCCTGTCTCTGCCCTTTTGAACAACCCGGGACAAACCCAGATGCCGCGCCGGCCACAAAATCGTCGCAGCAACCTCAGCAATCGCTGGTGGTGGTATCGGTTCTTGTTTACCAGCCCGGGATTCCCGGGGCGGTCCAGCGGTTGTTCCGAGTAGACAGGAACAAAAGAACACGCAAGACCTCACGCCCCGGAATCCTTGTGGGATTCCGGGGCGTTTTCTGTTGAAAATTCCCAGTTGCCCTGGCTCCCGGCGAGCCATCGAGGACAAAGATGATTGTTGTCATGAAACAGCGGGCCACCGACGAGATGGTCCAGTTGGTTGCTTCGCGGATCGAATCGATGGGTCTGAAGGCCCACGTGATCGTCGGCACTGAGCGGACCGTGATCGCGGCCATCGGCGAAAAACGTAACGGCGAACAGGAGACGCTGTCGGGCCTGGACGAGGTCGACAAGGTCGTGCCGATCCTGGCCCCGTACAAGGTGGCCAGTCGCGAGACCAAGGACGAGCCGACCACCGTGCGGGCTTTAGACCTCGTCCTCGGCGGCGGTCACATCGGCGTGATCGCGGGCCCCTGTTCGGTCGAGAGCGAGCAACAGATTCTTGAGTCCGCTCGTGCCGTCCAGGCAGCCGGAGCCACCGGACTTCGTGGCGGAGCCTTCAAGCCCCGCACCAGCCCCTATTCGTTCCAGGGACTCAAGGAGGAGGGCCTGAAACTGCTCGCAGCGGCCCGCGAGGAAACCGGCCTGGCAGTCGTAACCGAGGTGATGACTCCCGAACACGTGGCGCTGGTCGGTGCCTACGCTGATGTGCTTCAGATCGGAGCACGGAACATGCAGAACTACCACCTGTTGCAAGCTGTCGGAGAAACCGACAAGCCGGTGCTGTTGAAACGTGGCCCATCGGCGTCAATCGACGAGTTTCTGCTGGCAGCCGAATACATTCTCGACCAGGGCAACCCTCATGTCGTGCTCTGCGAACGTGGAATCCGCTCGTTCGAAACTCACACCCGATTCACACTGCCCCTGGCCACGGTGCCGTACCTCCGCGAACGGACCCACCTGCCGATCGTCATTGACCCCAGCCACGGCACTGGCATCGCTTCGCTGGTCCCCACCATGGCAGCGGCGGCAGTCGCGGCCGATTGCGACGGTTTGATCATTGAAGTCCACCCCGATCCCGCCGAAGCACTCAGCGACGGTGCCCAGTCACTGACTCCTGAACAGTTCAACGACACGATGACCCGGTGCCGGGCAGTAGCCGAAGCGGTGGGTCGGACCATCTGATCCATCCGCTGCAATCTGTACAACCGGGCCCGGTCTCCGGCATCTCCCTGCAGCGAATCCTCGTCGCATGCCATTTTTTGTTGGCGCGTCGTGAAAACATGGGATACGATTGAAAAAACCTACGGGCCTTGTCCCACCAGGAGTTCACCCATGGTGTCTCGTCTCACTGTCACGCGAATCCTCAAAGTTGTCCTCCCGGCCCTCGTGGCCTCGGTCCTGGTCTCCCAGGCCCTCTCGGCAGCGACTCGCTCCAAGCGGGTTCCGGCAATCACCAAGCCGAAGTTCGATCCGACCGCCAAGAAGGTCGAGTTGTTCAAGGGCATCAAGGATGGGGTGATCACAGCCCAGCTGATCCTGAAGAACTCGCGACAGGGCAACGTGCTGATCAAGAACAAGACGGACCAACCTCTGACCGTCCAATTGCCCAACGCCGTTGTTGGCGTCCAGGTGCTCAAGCAAGGTGGCATGATGGGCGGCGGTGGCGGCGGCATGATGGGTGGCGGAGGCGGCGGCCAATCCGGTGGTGGAGGTGGCGGCGGCCAATCCTCCGGCGGCGGCATGGGTGGCGGCGGCGGCGGTATGGGCGGAGGCGGTGGCATGGGCGGTGGAGGGGGTGGCATGGGAATGTTCTCAATCCCTCCCCAAAAAGTCGTTCGCCTGCCATACCACGGCGTGTGTCTCGAACACGGCAAACGCGAGCCCAGTTCGCGGATGCGGTACAAGCTGGTTCCCGTTGAAGAGTATTCCAAGGATCCCGGCCTCAACGAATTGCTGACGTTGGTCGCTCAGCGCAGGATTCCCACTCCGGTCGCCCAGGCAGCGGCCTGGAACCTCAACAGCAAGATGCCGTGGCAGACGCTGGCTGCCAAACGACGCTCGCGTCTGGGTGGTGGGTTCCATCCTCCTTACTTCCACCTGCAGCACCTGATCCGTGCCCGTCAGGTGGTGGCCTACGCCAAGGCCAGGGGAGCCGAGCGGAAACGAAACGAGTCCAAGGGCAACGCCGAGGCTGTGCCACAGGGTGAACCGACACGGCCCGCCAGGGGCATCCGGAACTTCCGGACCACGTCGACCTCTCGTTGAGGTCTCGGCCCAGACAGTCGTAGCTATCCGGAACCCGTCCCCAAAGGGCCGGGTTCCTGTCATTTGCGTCCTGTGAATCGAGCCGAACACGCCATTCTTGACACGTCTTCGACGACGTGATTGACTATCCAGCGACCTCGCAAACCGGCTTCATCCGAGATCCTCGGACCCCACCCGGCCGGCAAGTTTGTCCATCGTGGAGCTCCAGTGATGCGTCGCGCCAGCCTCTCGGCTCTCTGCCTGCTTGTCCTGTTTGGCACGGCCCTCCCATCCGCCGCTGAGGACCAGCTTCCGCCACCAGCCAAGAAGACCGTCGATTTCAACAAGGACATCAAACCGCTGTTGGCCAAACACTGCGTCGGCTGTCACGGTGCCAAGAAGCAGGAGTCCGGTCTTCGGCTCGACACGCGTGACCACACCCTGGCCGGAGGTGATCGCGGAGTGGCGTTCTCGATCGGCGAAAGCGGCAAGAGCCTGTTGATCCGCTACGTCGGCGGGCTCGACCCAGACATCACCATGCCGCCCGAGGGCGACCTGCTGCCCAGAGCCCAGGTGGGATTGCTGCGTGCCTGGATTGACCAGGGAGCCAAGTGGCCCAAGGGGATCCGCATCGGCGGCCCCGCCAAGGCCCACTGGGCGTACAAGCCCCTGGCTCGCCCCACTCCTCCCAAGCTTCCCCCCGCCCTGGCCACAAAACTCCACAATCCCATCGACGCCTTCGTCCTGGCCCGGCTTGCCGCAAATGGGCTGGCCCCATCGGCGGAGGCCGATCGGCATACCCTGGTCCGACGCTTGAGCCTTGACCTGCTCGGCCTGCCACCGAGTCCCGAAGATGTCGACCGATTCGTTGCTGACAAGACACCCGATGCCTACCAGCGGCTGGTCGACCGGTTGCTGAAATCCCGACATTTCGGTGAACGCTGGGGCCGCCACTGGCTGGACAAGGCGAGGTATGCCGACAGTGACGGATACGAAAAGGACCGACCGAGACCCAACGCCTGGCGTTGGCGGGACTGGGTTATTGATGCCGTCAATCGCGACATGCCTTTTGACCAGTTCACCGTCGAACAGATTGCCGGAGACCTGTTGCCCGGCGCCGACGAAAATCAGGTGCTGGCCACCGCCTTCCATCGCCAGACTTTGACCAACACCGAGGGCGGTACCGACAAGGAACAGTGGCGTGTTGAGGCGGTTTTCGACCGTGTCGAAACCACCGGGGCCGTCTGGCTGGGTCTGACCGTGGGTTGTGCACGGTGTCATTCCCACAAGTACGACCAGATCTCTCAGCGCGAGTACTACCAGTTCTTCGCGTTCTACAACAACGGTGACGAGGTGAATTCGGATGTCGTGACGTCTGAGGACGCCCTGAAGAAATTCACACAGGACACCGTTGCACACCGAAAACAACTGGCCAAGCTCGAGACCGAGCTGGCCACCGCACGCACCAAGTTGCAACCCGCATTCGCGGCTTGGCTTGCCAAGCAACAGCACGCACTGGAAACCGTCGACAAGGATCCGATAAGAGACCTGTCGCTGACCGGCCTTGCAGCCACAGGTTCCGGAAAAATCAAGCTGGCTGTTGAAAAGGACAACGCGGTGCTCGTCTCGGGGCCCAACCCCGAAACGGCTGTTTACACTCTAGTCGGACGCGTGAAAGCCTCGTCTCTCTCCGGCCTTCGACTGGAAGTCCAACCCGACAAGTCGTTGCCCAAGAATGGCCCGGGACGTGCCTCCAACGGGAACTTCGTGGTCACCGGCCTGAAGTTGGAACTCTCTGACGACGACTCGTTTGAGAAGGCCACCGAGGTCAAGCTGGTGGAGGCTCACTCCTCCTTCGCCCAGGGCAAGTTTCCGGCCACAAACGCCATCGACGGCAAACCAAAAACTGGTTGGGCGATCTCTCCCCAGATGGGCAAACCCCACAATGCCACATTTTTTCCGGCCAAGCCCATTGTGTTGAAAGGCCCGCAACATCTTCGGGTGACGATCACACAATCCTACGGGGGAACCCACACGCTGGGACGATTCCGACTTGTCCCCCTCACGGGTCGTCAGAAAGGTCTGGGATTGCCTCAGCCGGTACTGGCTGCTCTCAAAGCCCTCAAAAAGAACGCCGATGACAAGAAAGCCACTGCGACCCTGCTGGAACACTTCGCCACGGTGGACAAGACGACCGGCCCCTTGATCAAACGGGTGGCCGAGATCAGAAAAAAGGCCCCCAAGCGTCCCCAGATGAGTGTCCGCGTGATCCGGCAACGAACCAAGAGCCCCAGGACCACATTTCTGTTTCAACGCGGTGATTTTCTCCGGCCCCAGAAAACGACTCCAGCCATCCCGGCCGGACTCGGTGTGCTGCCGCCGGTTCGCCCGCGTCACAAGGACGCCAAAAGGCTCGCCGATCGACTCGACCTCGCTCGCTGGCTGATTTCCGACGACAACCCCCTGACACCTCGCGTCGCCGTCAATCACACATGGAGCCATCTGTTCGGAAAGGGATTGGTCCGGACAATCAACGATTTTGGTGTCCGTGGCGACAAGCCCACTCACCCCGCACTGCTCGATTGGCTCGCCACCGAGTACAGGCGGCTGAAATGGAGCCGCAAGGCGTTGATTCGAACCATCGTGCTTTCGACCACCTATCGCCAGACATCGGCCACATCGGAGGCGTTGGCCGGTGCTGATCCTCAGAACATTTTGCTGGGCCGCCAGAACCGCGTCCGGTTGCAGGCCGAAATCATTCGAGACAACAGCCTGACCGCCGCCGGTTTGATCTCCCGCAAGATCGGAGGTCCGAGCGTGTTTCCTCCGATGCCGGCAGATGTGGCGGCACTGAGTTACGCCAACAATTTCAAGTGGAACGCCAGCAAGGGTGCCGACCGGTTCCGCCGCGGCATGTACACGTTCTTCAAGCGGACCGCCCCGCACCCGAACCTGACAACCTTTGACTGCCCAGACTCGAACACGACATGTGTTGAACGACGGGCGTCCAACACGCCACTGCAGGCCTTGACGACCCTCAACAACGAGGTCTTCGTGGAAGCCTCACAGGCAATGGCGCGACGTGTGCTGGGCGAAAAACACGTCGACGATCGTCATCGTTTGACCCGCGCCTTCCGCCTGTGCGTCTCTCGGCCGCCCAACGCCGAGGAACTCA
>CEUS01007668.1_pt1 | contig 12254 bp, 7 predicted proteins | sample 427031 | NCBI WGS metagenome assembly CEUS01 (sample SAMEA2622837, study PRJEB7988) | marine metagenome | biome: marine biome (ENVO:00000447); feature: marine epipelagic mixed layer (ENVO:xxxxxxxxx); material: "saline water (ENVO:00002010), including plankton (ENVO:xxxxxxxx)" | depth 140 m | reverse complement strand
GACGCTGGCTTGATCGACAAGCCGGTCCGCTACGGCCCGTCGTTCAAGCGGCCATCGAAAAAGGTGCTCCGCATCGCCCGCAATGCAAACGGGTCCCGGATGTTCGAAGCCGAGGAGATGCGATCGATCCTCGAAGCGGTCTCCCAGCCGCTTCAGGCCATGGTTTTGCTCGGGATCAACTGCGGCTTCGGTCAGACTGATGTGGCCAACTTGCCACGGTCCTCTTTGAACCTCGATACCGGATGGGTGGACTTTCCACGGCCGAAGACCGGCATCGAGCGGCGGTGCCCCTTGTGGGCGCAGACCGTGGAGGCGTTGAGGGAAGCCAACGCACATCGGCCGACTCCGAAGAACAAGGCGGACGCCGATCTGGTTTTCATCACCAAGTACGGCCAACGCTGGGTGCGAAACAGCGGCGGGGAGAAACAGTCGTGGGTTGATTCCGTGGGTGCCCAGTTCGGAAAACTGCTGCAACGCCTTGGGCTGAAGCGAAATAAGCTGAGCTTCTACGCCCTCCGGCATACGTTCGAGACCATCGGTGGAGAAGCCCGCGACCAGGTAGCCGTCGACCACATCATGGGCCACGCCCGCAACGACATGGCAAGCCTCTACCGCGAACGGATCAGCGATGAGCGGCTCAGGCGGGTGACAGACGTTATCCACGGTTGGCTGTCCAGCGACATCAGCGATACGAGCACGTAGGTCGGGGGCGGCATGGTTGCCCACTGCGGTCACCGGCGGCATGCTGGTGGGCATGGAGAGTTCGCCGACAGAGCGCACAAGCGGAGGTGGAGGCGAGCCGACTTGGCAACGGGCGCTGTACGAGCTCGGGCGAGACTTCGAGTCGCTCCATTCCCTTGTGCAAACCTGCTACCTGCTCGCCGAGTCTGGCAGACCCTTTCCGAGGTCGATCAGTCATCAACTCACGCTGGTCCGCGATCACCTGAGCACCCTAGTTTCGCAGTTCGACGGAACCGAGTTGGGACCTCAATTTGCGCAACTCCGAGACGGTCTGCGGTCGGCTGGCGATCACCTCGAACAGACCTGGCTCGATGAACAGCACGTGCGTCTGCTCGACGATTGGATCAGGGCTGATTTCGAGTTTGTTCCCGTTGAGTGGTGGGATCAAATACCTGCCCATGGTGGGGAAGGTGATCGCTGGCAGGAAATCCGGCAGTTGCTCGACGACATCCAAGAGATGCTGTCGGATTCCGACACGCGGCTCCTCGCCTTTGGCAGGCTGTACACTCGAGTCGCCGGTATTGTGGAGACCCCCAACGCACTCAACGCTGACAGCGCCACCACCGGACTCGCTGCTGAGCTGCGACGAATGCTGCCGGAGCTACGTTCTCAACTCGGCGATCATCCGGGGCTTGATGTAGAGCTTCTCCTTACGCCGGTCGATGACCATGCGACTCAGCTCAACAGGCGAGCTCTCGAGGACGTCGATCGGGTGCTCAGGAGGGTCTTGGTCAGCAGCAACGGTCCCGTTGCTCCCCACTGGTTTTGGTGGAACGGATGTGAGTACCGACTCCGAAAGCCGTTGATCTGGAGGCTGATCGACTTCTTGTGGCGAACCGCGACTCGGTCAGCGGGATTCGAGGAACTGCAAGTGCCTGTCTGGCAGGATCATGTAGTCGATTTGACAGAAGGCACCCTCGCTACGGCAATTCGCTGATCATCACGTCCAGTTCCTGGCGGAAGCAGCGGGGGTCGACAAGCGGACGCTCTCTGACTGCAAACGCGTCGCCCGCGAATACACTCGGGAGGAATACCAGAAGCTGATTTCGAACTCCTCGGTCACCTGGCCTCACGTTGTGCACTTGCTAAACGCCAAGGGGCAGACCCTGCGACGCGAGATGGAGAAGAGGGTCGCCATCCTCCTGCAAGTCGATCTCGCCATCGACAAGCAACAGACACAAGCGGTAATCGCCCCCTTACAGAAGCTGCTCACCAGTGATCCGCACGACACCGCCTGCCGCTATCAACTGGCCCAGGCCTGGCAGCGGCTGGGGCAGCCCGAAAAGTACAAACGGGAAATGGAACGCCACAAACACTCGCAGGCGCTCAAGCAGGAATTGACCGAAAAGAACCTCGAGGCGAACCGCTCACGGGACAATGCCGATGTCCGGGATCGGCTGGCGGAACTCTGCACAGAACTGGGTAAACCCGAGCTCGCGACGATGTGGCGGCAGGCCGCCGCTGCGTGCCGAAGGCTCCCACAACCTGAAAACCAATCGCCACCTTGAATTCCAGCCTGCGATTACTCCTAATCGACTAGTTCCCGACCCCGGATCTGCCAGCCACAAAGGTCTGTGTCCATGTTGCTTGATGACTCACCTGAAAATCCACAGGCCGATACCGAGCCGGCTCCGGAAGCTGACACACCTGAGGAGGCGACCGCTGCAACCGAAGTCGCCAGTCCTGACAATTCACCCCCGGCTCTTTCGGAAAAGCTGAAAACGACCGCTCTGTTCCTGGCGCTGAGTCTCGCTGCAGCTGGGCTTGGCTGGACAGTCCACGGTGAATTCATGGATCGGGCGGTCCCCCTTCCCCCCTCGGGTATGCCCGGCGAAGTCCAGGCGGACACCCCCATCTCCCTGTATGGCCTCGAGCATGTCATGGCGATCCTGGGGGTGCCCCCCAGGCAATCCTCCTTCTTCAACCGGCTTGAGGAGGCCTCAGGGAATGGTGTGAACCAGAATGCGTCGTTTCCCGGCCCGAACCAAGCACGCAGATCACCCGAAGCCGATGACATTCAACGCGAGTTCACCACGCGCCGACATCGCGTGTCAGTCTACCTCCTCATCCTCGGCATTCCGCTCGGAGCCGCGATTGGTCTTGCCGAGAGTCTCAGGCGGAAATCCGCCAAGTTGATCGTGGGCGGACTTCTCGTCGGTGCCATCCTGGGTGGGGCGGCTGGCTTCCTCGCCGGGAGTCTACACGTGACGACTGACCGGGCCATGCAGGAGGTAGAACTCGATACCGAACTGAAGTTGATGGCGCCACAGTTTGTGGCGTGGAGCGTCCTCGGCCTGGGACTCATCGTGTGGCCGCTGAGCTTGACACCCAACGTTCGGACCGCGCTGCAGCTTTCCAGCACGGTGATCGCAGGCAGCCTGTTCCTCAGCCTTGTCTACATCCTCGTCGCTCTACAGATCTACTACGACGATCGTCTCGCCCATTCGATCCCAAGCCACGCACACAGCTTTCTTTTCTGGTTTCTCTTCGGCAGCGGCATTCTCAGCGTGGTCATCGGACACTCCCGTGCCAACAATCCACTGCCACCAGAGGCACCGACCACCTAACCGCCGACAGGATCGAGCGGTTTCGAGTGCTGCCTGAGAACCTCGGGGGTTTCCTCGCCTTCAGTGATTCTCAGGTGCTGGCCAACCGGAATCTGCTTCAACGTCTGCACCTCGCCCGACGGCCAGGTGATCGTCAACTGGTCCACGCGTTCCGCGTCGCCCAGCCCCACGTGGACCATCGCAGGCGACTGCGACAGAAAGTTGACGACTGGATAAAGAGCCCTCCGAATCACTCGCCCTTGCACTTCACACGCGATCTTCGCCCCTATGCCCAGGCTATTGCTCCTGGTGCCACGCAGGCTGATCTGCAGAGAACGAGTCGGCGGGAATCGATTCTTGTAGATAACAAGCGGACCGCCACCAGCCTGGCGAATGAACAGCTCGGGCATCCCGTCACCGGTGATGTCCCACGACACCGCGCTGCGACCGTCGCCAGGGTTGTCAGCACCACTGGTGTGCGAGATGTTGTGAAACCCGCCCTGGCGATCGTTCAAGAACACGCCATTGCGCTCGTAGGCACTCAGATTTTCTCCGCTGGCGGAGAAGTTCCACGGATTGGAGACCCAGAACTCGCCGTTTTCGGTATCGAGATCCCTGAGACACGGCACCTGAGCACTGCTGTTGAATGGCTGTGACACGACAGCCAGCCAGACGCAGCGTCATCCGCCGGCCCCGGCTCACTGATTTCCTGGACCAGCAGTTACTCGGAAACCGGTGTCCTGGGCGACGCTGAAAAAGGATCGGTCGAGAAGGGCCAGCAGGCCTACGAGGAAGCCGTCAAGCAGCTGTGTCGTTTCGTCGATTACTTCCGCGACCGTCGCCGCGACACACGGCATCGCGAGCAAAAGCCCGAACCCTCCATGCCGATTGGAGACGTCACTTCATCTGGCTCTTCAGAAACTCAGCGAACTTGGTGTCACCCAATTCGACAGCCCGTTCGATGGCGCTGGGCCTGTCGCCATACCTCGTGTCCGGTTTGAGTCCGCCCTCGATCAAAAGCCTGGCCACCTCCAGACGCCGTTCGGAACGGGCGTATTGGATCCACCGAGCCCTGTCCTCTCCAGGATTCGGAACATCCTTGATATCAACCGACGCTGTGGTGACCAACTGAATCGCGGAGAGACCGTCCGACGATCCCTGGTCTATTGTCGCGCCGGCATCCAGGAGCATCTTGACACATTCCGGACCACTCCAGCGAGCGGCTTCCTGAAGCAGTGCAAACCCGTATCGGTTCACGCTACCAGGGTCACAGCCTTGTTCCAGCAGGTACTTCAGGATGGCCGGCTGATTGCTGATCGCTGCGCCAGTAGCAACGACAAATCCATGGGTACCACTTGGCTGGCTGATCTGCAGACCGTTTTCCACAAGCAACTTCAGCACATCGAGCGATCCCCTGGTTGCGGCCACCAGCGCCGGAGTACCGAGGAATGTCCCTTGGCCAATTTCTCCGACGTTTTCGTGAGCCAACCGGTTGAGCAGTGCCGGATCGGACACCTCGTCGATGATCTGTCTGGTGGACTTCACATCGTTGGTCAGGCATGCACGGGCGAGGCGTCGTTGCGTGTTGCGTCGGCGGATGTTGACGTCGCGAAGCATCGTGTTGGCCCAATCGCCTCCCTCATCGGCGGCCAAGATGCTCTTCAGCTGTGCGGCCAGCTCGTCCCACCGTTTCTGAGCCTGCAGGATGTCGCAGACCAGTCGCGGTTCCAGGTCCTCTCGATCAATGGCTGTTCGATTCAATTCTGCATCGGCCAGATCTCGACCGAGCCGATTGACTTCGATGCTGCTGAAACGAAAGGCGGTACCGACATTGAGTGACTGAATTGAGATGCTGCCCGACAATCTTCGGAGGTTGTGAAAATCAAAGGATGTATTGAGGTGAAGGTCGTTGTCGGTGAGGTCGATACGGTGTCGTCGTGCTTCGACAGAGAGCGTAGCGGTATTCTCACCGTGAGCGAGCGCCGCCAGGATGGCGTCTCGACTCGGCGTGGTCGGCGAGAGGCGGCGCCGCTTCAATTGTCCCGACCGACGAGTGACCGCATGCTCGCCAGCCAGAGCAATCGGTCCTGAGTTTCGGCCGTAGCCATACGAAGTCTGTGCCCCGCTCATTCCTGCGATACCTGAGCCTGGCACCATCAGATTGGCTTGGTAGCCCTTTTGGAGATATTCGTGAAGCGAACGCGCACCGGGAACGAGTGACGCGTCATCAGCAGGCACCCCGCGAATGAAGGCGCCGGTATCGCCTTGCGTCAGGAGGTACCGGACTCTCAGGCGGAAGTCCGAGAAATCAGCTCCTCGCCAGATGACCCATTGGTTGTTGGTTCCAGGCCACGGGGCGCTCTTCTGGGGTGTCGAGATGATGCCCTCCTCGATGGTGAAGCGACTCTTCAAGCCGTCCCACGAGCCGATATGTGTGGCATTATCGAGCGCCAGGGTTGGGCCGACGTGGCGTTGGTCGTCGTGGGCCATGCTGCGTGCTTCCAGCAGGGACTGGTATTGAGCCAACCGCTGCAGCAGGTCGACACTGAATTACTCATCGTCTGCCAACTGAAAGTGCTGCCGGAGAAAGTGAATCTGGTGGTGACGTGCCGAAAGGTTTCCGGTTTGTTCCGGACTCGCCATGGTCATCGAAGCGGCAAGCACCTTCGGGGTTAGCTGGCTCGACAGAACGGCTCGCGCCAGTGACAGGGGCTTGCCGGAGGCAGCCTGTTCACTCCAGTAGTTGGCCAGGGCTTCCGGGTTGAAGAATCGGCTCGGCTGTTGGGTTTCACGCTCGATCACAGCTCTGGTGAAATTCTGCATCGGTCCGTAGTCGATACCGCGTCCTATGGGGCTTCCCGGGACCGCAGTTCGGCCAAACCCGGAAATGCGGCCGATCCAGTAGTTGCAAAAGAGAGCTGAAAATCCGGACGACAACGTGCGCTGTCGGATCGCATCGCCTTGCGGCAAGAGGTCGGCTTGGTTGGGTAGCCGCATGACCAGCTTCCACTGGACGAGTTGTGGGCGGTAGGGAAGTCCTCCAACAAACAGGCCTGCCTGGGGACGGCCATCCGAATCGAGAGGCTGTGCGACGTAGAAGCTACCTGGGATTACCTTGACCACCGACGGCACAACGAGTTGTTGTCCGGTCTCGCTGTCGATCGCAGCCAGGTGTCCGTCTCGGTCGGTACCGGCAATTGCGACACCCGATGGATCGAACCGTATCACTTCGAATCGAAATGACTTGTTTTCCTGCTGGGTGAAGAATGGTTCACCGTCGGCCAGATTGAAGACGCCAATGTCTCCGCTCTGCGAGAGGATCGCCAAGCGCGTCGAGTCCGGGCTCACCAGGATGTGCTTGACGGAAGTCGCGGCGTTTTCGACATCCAGGACCATGTCCAGCTTGGGGTCCATTGCATCGACCAGATGGATCAGACCCTCTCGTTCCACCGACATCAGTTTTCCCTGCAGGGGCAATTCCGTCATGAAGACGACTTCCGACTGCGCCGGGAAGCTCCGGATTTCGGTGGGTTCCTTGACGAGGTCGATGAGTCGGTAATGCTCGTCCTGGTCGACAAGGAAGGCACGTGTCAGGTCAGTCGTGACAGCAGCTCGCAGGATGGACTGTGACGCCTCCAGTGTGAATCTCTTGACGATCAACGGGGACTGGTTCTGATCCATGGCGATGAGCCAGAGTGTCTGTCCCGAATGAACGGCGATGTGCCCCGCGACGAAAGTTACGCTGTTGGCCGGGAACGTCGCCGGAAACCCGGCTTCATCTTCGAGCTGCTTGTGAATGGACAGTTGCCGGTCTTCGTCCGGCCACCAGCAATGGACAGTCCCGTCGGCTGTGAGGACCTGCAGGTGTTTTTCTGCCACGGCACATTGAACAACAGCTGCATCGAATTTCGTCGTGGCAGGTGACGAACGCCCCTGCGACATCAGCAGGAGATCCCCGTTTTTTCCGGCGATCGCCAGGCCTCTCAGAGATTTCAGCGGGAAGACGCGCGCGTCTTTGGCAAACCGACGTTGCAAGTTGAAGGTATCAGTCGCGGAAAAGAAGTCATGTTGGCTGATGTACCTCATCGCAGGTCGAAGCAGGGCCGGCTCGGTCGGTTCTCGCTTGCAGGCGTCCTGAAGAGACCGAAGAGACTCGACCACATTGCCCTGTTCGAACATGGCCTGCGCGGTGGCCAGGTCATCAGTTCTCTGCTTCAGTTTCAACTGCCGTTCATAGGTCTCCTTGTCATCCAGCGCCGTCCGTGCCAGTTCCTCGTTATTCTCCGCAATTTCCCGTTGCTTCTCGGCGTAGAGGTACATGCCGACGGCAATCAGCAACGCGACCGAGATACCTGCGAGGAGGATGTCGACCCGTTTTTTGGCCTTGGCCTGGACCTCGGCCCTCTTGCGTTCAGATTCGGCGAGTTTCCTGGCCTGTTCGAGTTCCCGTTTCCTGGCCGCCTCGCGGGCTTCCTCCTCGGCGTGGGCCTCGGCCCAGCTCTTGTCGAGGAATTCCATTGCCGTGGTGAAGCCGGCGTGATACCGATGCGCCCAGGCCTCGGTCGGCTGCGAATTGTCGCGCCAGCTTGTGGCGATCTGCAGGTCGGGATCGCGATAGACTCCCGCTGCGTCCTCGGCATGCAGTGCTGCTGTTTCGGCCAGGCGTCGGTAAATCCGGACCGCCTGAGATTCCTCGGCGACCCATCCCTTCAGCCTCTGCCAGACCCGCATCAGGCTCTCGTGCGAGATGTCGACCACGGTCTCCGAATTCAGTTCGACATTCTGCCCGGGCATGACAAACGTACGGCCCGCCTGGCGGTAGGCGTCGAGTACCACAGCGACCTCTTCGGGGCTGCCGTCCACGATCTCGCAGAGCTGGTCCATCCGGGTCGGACGCCTGATGCCCCGTTCGTCGTCACTCCGTTCGGTGATCGCCTGGAAGAGGCGCATCGAGAGCTGCCGACTGTCGTCGTCGGGCAAATCGTCGTGCACCTCGTCGGCGTGCAGCGAGAGGGCGTTGTTCATGCCGCCGACCGAGTCGTAGTGCGACAGGTCGATCGACCCGGCCGCGTTCTGATCCAACTCCCACTTGTCCCAGATGCGCATCAGGACGTGCTGGAGGATCGGGAGCTGGTCGGAGTCGTCCCCGACGTCGTTGAGCAGTTGCTGGACGAGGGCGGGTGAGATCTGTCCCCCTCCGACCGAGACCGGTTTCTCAATCGCGTCTCGCTTCTGGTCCCGGGTCAATTTGGGGATCAGGTACTCGCCGTCGTTGACCGCCTCTGCGAGTCCTGGCAGTTGGGCACAGTCGCCCAGGTAGTCGGAACGCATGGTGATCGCGACGTAGATCGGCAGTTCAGGATCGGCGACGGCATTGAGCAGCAGCTTGACGAAGGCGGTGGCCCGGCTCTGGTGCTCCTCGGAGGTGTCCCGAAAGCGGAACAGTTCCTCGAACTGGTCGACCACGATCAGCAAGTTGGTTCCCTCAGGCAGGTCCGATTGCTTGACCGACTGGACCAGGCCAAGACGGCTCCGACTGAGCGTGGCCCTGATGCGCAGGGGCGCCTCATCATCCTCGGGATCGTACAGGTCGGCCTCGATCATCGCTTCGGCCAGGTTCAGCAACGGGTCCCCACCGGGGCGGAAGACGACGGTGGACCAGTCGGAGCCGACTCCGACCATCGTCCCGCCATACAGCGCAGGCAGCAATCCGGCCCGGACAAGCGACGACTTGCCGCTGCCGGAGGTGCCGACGACGGCGAGGAAGCGATGCGTCCGCAGCAATTGCAGAAGCTCGCGGGTCTGCTCCTCGCGACCGAAGAACAGGTAGTCTTCCTCGGCGCCAAACGGGCGGAGACCGGGGAACGGGTTGAAGAGTTGTCTGTCAGCCATGGGTGCTGAAGAGTCCTGCTTGGTGTGATGGAGTCGCGCGGTCTCAGGTGACCGCGTCTCCCGGCGAGGAGGAGGAGAGGTCCTTGAGTTCCTGGCAGAAGCCGGTGAGGATCGATGCATCGAGCGAGTCACCGTCCGGTGAGAAGACCTCGGCCGTCAGGCTGCGGAACCGTTCCTTGCGGCGGTCCACCGGCGGAGCGATCAGGACGGCGGCCTTTTCAATGGGACGCCCGTTGCGATAGCCAAGAGCCTTGGTCAATTCGCGGACCTTGATGTCGACCCAGGCCTTGCTGCTGCTGCCATAAAGCACGATGACGCCGTCGCAGTCGGTCAGGTGCTGAAGGTGCAGCGAGTCAATCTCGTGCTCGTCGCCCTGGAATTCCGGCAGCATGACCTCGACCCCCTGTTCGTACAGGAAGTCCTCGATCGGCTCGGCGAGAGCCTCGTCGCGTTCTTCGAAGATCAGGTAAACGCCGGTAGTCTCGCCGGTCGTGGCAGCTCCGTCGCTGGCGACGGGCTGCTGTTTCTGCGAGAGCTCAGCCTGCCACCTCTGCTCGAGCAATTCCTTGAAGTTCTCGATCGACTCGCGGACCATCTCGACCCCGTGGCTGGTGGCCGGTTCCTGCCGGAGCGACTCTATAAACTTCTGTTGCCGGTCGTCTTCGGCCTCGCTGCTGGGAGACAGCCAGAGGAACCTGGGAGTCTGGCGAGACTCGGCCTCGGCACGGGCCAGCCGGTTCTGGATCACGATGACCGACTCGCTGGCCCCCTCGGGGGTGAACCCATAACGCCCGCCGATCAGTTGAACGATGACATCGCATTCGGCGAGATAGCCCTGGACGGTGGATTCGAGTTCTTCCAGTTCGTTGGGAAGGGATCTGTCGGGGTAGACGAGGTGACCCTGTTCCAGGAATTCCCGGCGGAGATTCTCACGCTCGTCGCGCAGATCCGATGTCGCTTCGGCGAGATAGATCGACTTCCGCAGTTGACTGATCGAGCCGGATCCGGCGGTGTCCGACTGCCGGGCCTTCTTGACCGCGTCGGCAATCTCGTAGGCCAGGTCGTAGATCATCTCGTAATAACGCTGAGCCGCCGCCTCGCCGTATGATTCGTCAAACTCCCGCACCCGGTTGGTCTCGGGGTCCTGGTCGAAGAAGTCGTAGGAGAGGAGCTGCTGGAAGATCTTCGCGACCTGCGGCTGCAGATCCTCGTCCTTGACCGGCGTCTTGACGACCTTGAAGAGCGACTTGGCCATGTTGCCCGTGGAAGAATTCTCGAGCATCTCGGACCAGTACCGCGTGGTGCCGTCGATACAGGCGTCCGACTTGGCAAACGGTGGCGACACGACCGCCACCATCGTGGGGGCGTCGGGAATGGCGTTGAGAACGGTCTCGTCGACCTCATCGCTCCCTGGCGGCATCTCGCAGAACGACACGTTCATACGATCACCGGTCAATTGCTCGAGCCGGATCTTCAGGTTGCGTTGAAACCGGGAGATCCACCCCTCGTCCTTGCCGGCGACCGGCTGGTTGTCGAGCTGCGAGCAGCTGATCAGGATGTCGCTTCGGCGGATGTCGTCGGCCGAGGGCATGGCGGTGTCGCGTTCAACGATCTGGGTCATCGTCTGTGCGACGGCGGCCGGGATCGACTCAACTCCTTCTCCGCTGAGCACCGCGGCGAGCGTCTTCAGATCGACAACGATCTCACCGGCGTCCTGGTAGCGGTGAGCCGGGTCCTTCTGCAGGCATTTCAGTGTGATCCGCTCGAGTCCCTGCGGCACTTGGTCGTTGTGCTTGCCCATGTTGTCGGGCGTGTTGTTGCAGATTCTCTGCAGCGTTTCGCCCAAGGCCCGACCGGTGAAGGGCTGATGGCCGGTGATCATCTCGTACATGACCACGCCGAGACTGAAGATATCGGACCGCCCGTCGACCGGTTGCCCCATGACCTGCTCGGGGCTCATGTAGCTGGGCGTGCCCAACACCTGGCCCTCGTGGGTTTCCACGAGTCGCTTGGCCGCTGCCTCGGGCGATTCGTCGACCCGCTTGGCGAGGCCGAAGTCGAGCACCTTGGCCTGACCACGCGGATTGATGATGACGTTGGAAGGCTTGATGTCGCGGTGGACGACCCCCGCCTCGTGAGCCACCTGCAGGGCGTCGGCGATCTGGATGGCGAATTCGGTTGTCAACTCGGTCGTGAGTGGACCGGTGGAGTTGAGCTCATCGAGCGTGTTTCCCTCGATGTATTCCATCGCGATAAACGGCTGACCGTCGTCAGTCTCGCCGACGTCATAGATCACGCAGACATTCGGATGCGTGATCGCTGAGGCCGAGCGGGCCTCTTCCAAGAACCTCTGGCGACGTTGCTCGTTGTCGTCGGGCTTTTCAGGAAGGACCTTGATCGCCGCCTGGCGATCCAGACGTTCGTCATGGCCGAGAAGAACCTCACCCATGCCTCCCTGCCCGATGGGCCTGATGATCTCGTAGGGACCGATACGTTCAGTGGACACAATTCCGTCCTGACAACATTGGGGACCCACAACGTCCGAGCAGGCCAGTGGATTCGGTTTGTATGGCAGCCCCCGATTCACACGATTGGGGCGGTCTGGAAACAGTGGTCTAGAGGACTCCAATCGCGGAACACAGTCATCTGCTGGAACCGCAGGTCATCAGTTTTATGCAGCGAACTTCCGACAGATCCCCCCGGACTTCATGTTTGGACATCTACCAAACGTCGCAGTGGCAGAGCGTGGTTGTCCATGCTTTCGCGATCCAGCATCCGAGACCAGGCGGGTGATGTCAAATGTAACGCGAGGCAATCAGGGGGGCTGTTTGTGGGCCGAGGTCGATCAGGCAAGGCCGGTGATCGGATCGGCTTCGTACACGTGGTAGGGTCGGCCGCCGACGTCTTTCCAGTTGGCTGACCGGGGGATGCCCAGCGTCTCATAGAGCGTGGCCGCCAGGTTCTGTGGATTCACCGACGCATCGACCGGGTAGGCTCCGATGCGATCTGTCTCACCGATGACTCGCCCGCCGCGACAACCGGAGTCGCGCCGCGAGCGAGGGGCGGTATCGTGGT
>CEUS01243209.1_pt1 | contig 12258 bp, 10 predicted proteins | sample 427031 | NCBI WGS metagenome assembly CEUS01 (sample SAMEA2622837, study PRJEB7988) | marine metagenome | biome: marine biome (ENVO:00000447); feature: marine epipelagic mixed layer (ENVO:xxxxxxxxx); material: "saline water (ENVO:00002010), including plankton (ENVO:xxxxxxxx)" | depth 140 m | reverse complement strand
CCCGCCCGGCATGAAACTCATCATTCTCCTTGAGCAAATGTTCCCCTTACCTTGGCTCTTCTACGCTCGTGATGCTCTAAAGTTCCCCTTGCCTAATCGCCGGTAATCTGTGCAGAAATCCCTTCCAGGATGTACGGACGGAATTTCTTGAATTTTGTCCGCTTGCCAAACCAACCGCCCCCAGAAATAGCCGTACCCATGACCCGGATAAACTGGGCCAGATCCAGGGTCTTGTGGATGTCCTCGTACACCCATCGAGCAATCGCTTTGGACATGCCATCTCTGTCGTCATTCTCGATCGAAATGGGCTCGTCCATTGGGAGAAACAGCTCGGAATCGGCAAGGTGGGACACATCCGGTAGAAATGCTCTCGCAGCCTCCGATAGCCCCCTCGAGTCCGGCAACACCAGCCCGGTAACATACTCGATGTCCTTTTCCGAAATCACGTCCGTGAACAATGTCCGCATCCGGTTTTTTAACCCCGCGTAGTCATCCAGGATAGATAATGACCGGGGATTCACGCTCGCATGCAGCTCTCCCAGCTCGTTGTAGCGAAAGCACTCGGAGATAAAGTCGTCTTCGTTGTCGAATAACCCGATTCCAATGATCTGCCCAGCGTCCATTGCCTTCAACTCGGTCAGTCCGAGTTCAGGATCGTGCTGGAGCATTTCGTATTGGCGCCTTACATCGCGCTCGCTGAACGAACTCATAATTCCGTCTCTTTGATACGCTCGGCCAACAAACGCCAACCCTTTGCCGTCTGGCCCATCACAGCCTCACGGCCAGTCCCACCCGAGATGTTTCTCCTCGCGGTACTGTTTTCCGCTACCAGCACCTCTGCCACATCTTCTTCGAAAACATCTGATTCGCCTCTCAGGGTCGCTAGATCCAATTGCTCCAACGATTTCCCGTTCTCTACAGCAAATTTCACCAGGCGCCCGACCACCTGGTGACAGGTCCTGAAGGGCAAGCCCTTTCGGGCAAGGTAGTCTGCCAGATCGGTGGCCAATACCAGGCCATCGAGGGAGGCCTGCATTTTTTGTGGATCCACCTTCATAGACGCCCAGGCACCCGTGAACACTTCAAGACTGATCCAAACCGTGTCTATCGTGTCGAAAAAAGCCTCTTTGTCTTCCTGCATGTCCTTTGAGTACGTAAGTGGGACACCTTTCATGACTGTTAGAAGGGACATTAGGTTTCCATAAACCCTGCCAGTTTTTCCTCTCACCAGTTCCAGGGAATCCGGGTTCTTCTTCTGGGGCATCATGCTCGAGCCGGTGCTGTAAGCCTCATCCAGCGCCACGAATCCGAACTCTGAGCTCGACCAGACGATCAAATCCTCACAGAACCTGCTGAGATGTCCCATCAGAATGGCGGATGCCGAGAGAAACTCCAGAAGGTAATCCCTGTCGCTCACCGCGTCGATACTGTTTTCTGTAGGAGCGGAGAATCCCAATTCTTGTGCTAGGAATTCCCGGTCTACCGCGTACGCCGACCCCGCGAATGACCCCGACCCGAGGGGCATCCGATCCGATCGGGAAAAGCAATCTTCAAACCGACCTCGATCCCGCTCTAACATCCAGAACAGGGCCATCGTATAGTGCGACAAGCGTACAGGCTGTGCCTGCTGCACGTGGGTGTAACCGGGCATCACCACATCCAGGTGCCGATCGGAGAAGGACAGCAGTGTGGCCTGGAGTCGGTCCATCCGAACCAGAGTTCCTGCCAGCACCTCTCTCAAATAAAGTCGTTCGTCCAGCACCACCTGGTCGTTTCGACTCCTTCCGGTGTGGATCTTTCCACCGACCTCGCCAACGATTTCTATGAGCCGTTTCTCCACGGCCATGTGAATGTCTTCGAGATCGTCCGTTAGGGATAGCTGTCCTGCGGAGATTTCCTCCTCGACTTGATCCAGTCCGTTGAGGACTTGCCCCAGTTCCTCATCGGAAATGACATCGATACGATTGAGTGCCTTTGCCTGGGCACGGCTGCCTTTGATGTCCACGGCATACAACCGTCGGTCGAAGCCGATGGATGCGTTGAACCGTTCCATGGTGGCCTCGGTGGGCTTCGAAAATCTCCCTGCCCAGAGCTTTGCGTCGGATTCATTCATATCGTACATCCTGCTTGTGTGATACAGATGGGTCCATCGTCATATGCCTTCCAGTAGCTCCTTCTCCATCTGACCGGAGACATGGAGTGATTTGGCGCCCACGCCAAGCACATTCAACAATCCCTCCGAATCCCTGTGGTCGTAGTCCCCAACCGCCTCCATGGAAGACACCTCCGAGGAATAAAGTGTATGGGTCACGCCAACTGAAGACTGGAAAGTCACATTTCCCCTGTACACAGAAACGCTGATAGAGCCCGTCAGGACGTCCAGCACGGGCTTCAGGGCACTGCGAACCATCTGAGAGGCCAGGTCATAGTAATAGCCCTGGTAGATCTGTTCGGACAAAACCGGGGAAAGACTATCGTAGAATCTGCGAGCCCTCCTGTCCAAAACCTGTTGCAGCAGGAGTTCGTAGCAGTCACCCAGAAGACTCATGCCCGGACTCTCGTAGACACCTCGTGACTTGATCCCAACGAAACGGTTCTCGACCGTATGGATACCAATACCCACGCCATGTCGCCCGCCCACCTCGTTGGCCTTCAGGATTGCCTCCACGGGATCCACAGGATCACCATTGATCCGGACCGGCCTTCCGCTTACCAGCTCTAACAGGAATTGCTCCGGCTGATCGGGGGCATCCTTTGGAAAGACACCCATACCGGGGTCGATGAAATCTGCCGCCACATCCAGGTATTCCAGCTTCCCGGCTTCGTGCGTTAACCCGAGCAGGTTCGCATCGGTAGAATAGGGTTTGTCCTGGGTAGCGGTAATTGGCAACTCCCTGGCCTGGCAGTAGGCGATCATCTCACGCCGTCCACCGAAATTCTCCAGGAAGGCGTCGTCACGCCAGGGTGCGTATACTTGAAACCTGGGTCCCAGCATGTTCGCCACAATTTGAAATCTGACCTGGTCGTTTCCCCGCCCGGTGGCACCGTGAACAAGTACCTCGAGACCATTCTCGGCCATCACCTTGAGGATACCCCGGGTTGTAACGTGCCGCGCGAGACCTGTGGTGTTCCAGTATCCTCCTTCGTATGTTGCATTGGCGGCAAGCATAACCAGTGCGTCTTCGGCCAGGTCGGTCTTTAGATCGATCATCAGGGCCTCAACGGCACCACAAGCCAGCATTCGGGTACGGATGTCTTCAATATCCAGCTCGTCCGGTTGCCCAATATCCGCCGTTACACTTACCACCTCCACACCCTGGTCACATAACCATCGCGTAACTGTGCAGCTGTCCAGCCCGCCCGATGCCGCCAGGGCGACCCGCTTTTCTTGAAGATCACTGACTGTCATCTACTAAACTCCTCGCACCAGGGAACGCAGAATCATCCGTGCGTTCCAGTTTATACTCAAAGGGTCGCAAGAATCTCTTCAAACACATCCATCACCCGATCAATATCACCCTTACCGACCACGAGAGGCGGCAGGAACCGGACCACTTCCGGTCCGGCGACGCAAACCAGAATACCTCTATCTCGAAAGGCGCTGACAAGATCGCCCGATGCAATTTTGTTCATCAAAGCCCCAGCGATCAGACCCTGACCTCTCACCTCAACAATCTTACCGGCGGAGTTATCCTTCAGGCTATTCAACCTGGCGTGGAGGTGATCTCCCGCCGCCTTGACCTCAGCCAGGAATGAGGGATCCGACAACCGTTTGAAGACCTCGATACCAACTGCGCACGAGACGGGATGCGCCCCGAATGTCGCAGCATGATCGCCGGGCTCCACGGCATCGGCCACATCCTGAGTCATCAGTGTTGCCCCTATAGGTAGGCCGCCGGCAAGTGGCTTGGCCAGCGTCATGATGTCCGGCACAACGCCGTAATGTTCGTAGCAAAACAGGGTACCGGTTCGACCCAGACCACATTGGATCTCATCGAAAACAAGCAGCATCTTCATTTCGTCGCAAAGTTGTCTTAATCCTTTGAGGTAGGATGGGTCGCAAAGGTGAATCCCGCCCTCGGCCTGTAGCGGCTCAACCATTACCGCAACCGTCTGTGCATCCACAAGCTTTTCGACCGACTCCAGGTCGTTCAGGTCCGCAAAGGATATTCCAGGCAGCATCGGGCCGAACCCCTGGTGGTACTTTGGCTGACCAGTAGACGAGATGGACCCGAACGTCCTCCCGTGGAAGGAGTTGTTCAGAGCAATCAGTTTGTTCTTCGGGCTATCCTGGAAATTCTTATACCCCCATTTCCGTGCGAATTTGAGGGCTGCCTCCCAGGATTCGGTACCACTGTTGCAGAAGAAGACACGATCCGCGAACGAATTCTTGCACAATAACTTGGCCAGTTGGGGTGCAGGAACTGTGTGATATAGATTGGACACGTGAATCAGCTTTCCTGCCTGAGCCGCCATTGCATCAAGGACGGTCTTGTCTCCATATCCCAACGCATTCACGGACAAGCCGCTGACAAAATCCAGATACGGCTTCCCTTCCGTATCTGTAAGGGTAACGCCTTCGCCCTTCTCCAGAACGAAATCTGGTCTGACATAGGTCTGAAGTATGTACTGTTGTTCCTGGTCGATGATTTCCTGTGTGTCCATATATCCTCCGATTGTAGCCGGCAAGTGTCTTCCGTTTCCTGACCAGGCCGGTCTATTGTACGATTTCTGTTCCAATACCCTCGCGTGTAAAAATCTCGAGCAGCAGCGCGTGCGAAACCCTGCCGTCTATGATATGTGTCTTGTGCACTCCGCCCTTCACCGATCGAACGCAGGCCTGGAGCTTTGGAATCATACCGCCACTTATCGTACCCGTATCGACAAGTGCGTCGACATCGTTGATGTGGAGTGTTGAAATCAACGACTCGGGATCACTGCCGTCTCTAATAATGCCATTCACGTCTGTTAGGAATACAAGCTTTTCAGCCTGGAGCGCCCTGGCGATCTCACCTGCGGCGGTATCTGCGTTGACATTGTAGCTCTTGCCGTCCGGCCCCAACCCAACCGGCGTTATGACCGGAATGGTCTCTTCCTCACAGGCCATACGGATGGGATCCGGATCCACTCGCTCCACATCACCCACGAAACCGATGTCCAACTTTTCGGTCTTTCCACCTTCCTCTATCAGCGCAAAATGCTGGTTGACGTACAGGATGCCCGCATCCTTGGCAGACATCCCTCGAGCGCTACCGTCAAGCGCCTCAATGCCCTCAGCAATACGCCTGTTCACAACGCCGAACAACGTATCTTCTACGACTGCCATGGCTTCCTCATCGGTGACACGCAGACCATTCACCCATTTGGACGCTACACCCGCCTCTTCCAGACGACGGCTGATCTCTTTTCCCCCGCCGTGAACCACCACAGGTCGCATCCCAACTGTTTCCATGAATACAAGGTCCGCAAGTACGGTATCCGATCCGCCTTCCTCCGGCTGGGTACTGCCGCCGTACTTGACGACTACGACCTTGTCACGGAACGACCGTATGTAAGGAAATGCCTCCACGAGGGTGGCGGCCTTCTCTATGATCTTTTCCAAACCGGTAGTCCTCTGGTTTCAGGGTCTTGTCAAAAATGGGAGAACTTACAAGAAAGTACAACCGCCGTCAAGATTCGGGTCACTGGCAGGCTCAATTCAAATCACCTCGAGCGAGTCTCTGTCAGGCAACTTGGGGAATGGGGCAGTCGGCAGCGTCTGATACCAGTACGCTACCGAAGCGATATCGTCCTGAAGAGGAAGGTAGCGCCGGCCGCTTCGCCAGCCCAGTGCCTGTATGGTCACCTTCAAGTCCTGCCCGAAACGAACCGGATCCATAATATGCCATCGGTATAATCCGAACCGGGTCTGAGACACGTACAGGCCATCGGGTCTTATCACCTGGGGAAGCCCGGCGTGGGGCGTGGTGAATTCCCGGTATCCCCCATTTTCCTTGCCCACATCGAAATTGTACGCCCCACAGAAATAGTCCTCCGTGCCGGTGCCGCAAATCGTCGGATACTCCCCATCACCATCTAGGAAGAACTTGATCTCGCCCTCGCCCCACCAACCCGTATTGTTCACCCCCCACGCCATGTAGGTCCCCACATACTGTCCTTGTCCTTCAACACCGTCCAGAATCGTGTAGACCTCCTTATAGGGCAGGGGGTTCGTACGCCTGAACTGGGCATGGAATAAGGCACAATCATCTGGAACATCCGTCAGTGTATAGTTGACCTGATAATAAAGGGTCATGGCCTCGTCTGCGATATTCGTCATCGTAATCCTGCACCGGCGACGAAATGGCATTTCCCAGTAGCAGTTGAACGCGCTCCCAGGGTTCACACAAACGGGAAGAGAGGACACCTGGGCATACCTACCCCAGCCGCAGGCGAAAAAGTCTCCTACGGGGCATTCCACTGCGGGTAGTTCCGAGTCGTCCCAGTACATCCGAAGGATGCTGTAACGCCAATGTCCGGTAGGCGTCAGCCAGATCTGCTGGATCGCCCCGGGTCCTTCTATGTCTGCAATTTCAAACGTCTCGCCCGGCTGAATACGAACCGATGGCGACATCTTCCAGCCCTGTCCCAGGTCCATTGCTCGTTCTGCGCCCGTACCCTCGGTGGCCATGCCCCCTTTGCCCTTTTCGCCTGTAAAATTCTCCGGGCTGATGGACCGTGTCTTCGCAGTTGACAGCCTCGCCAGATTCCCCAGATGCATCCCCAAACCATTGAATTCGGCCATATAGTCCCCTAATCTGCTTCGCTTGATCAAGCTGAATCGAAATCGCTCACGCTTTTTGTAACGCGGGCTATCAGTTCTGTATGGTTCGATACCAGTAGTGGTAGCATTCACGGAAACCAAGCCTGGAGTAAAGTCGCAACGCCGAATCGTTCTTCAGAAGGACCTGAAGATAAGCCAGATTTGCGCCGAACTTCCGTGCGTGGCACAGGACATTCACAACCATCTCTTTGTCGATCCCTTTTCCACGGTGGTCAGAATCCGTAATCAATCCGTATAGTCCCACGTGATCTCCCTCCAGGATGGACAGACCTGCGGCTACCATCTTGCCGTTTTCCTGAAGGGATAGATAAAAGATCATGGCTGCGGTTTGACCCAGAATCAGGGCGAAGCATCTCTTTTCCTGGTCGTCCATCATCTGCAATTTCGCATAGTCTTCCAGCCAGGTCGCACAGGCGTTTTCCGCAACCCCGGTCTGAGGAGTGGACGAGATCTCAAAGATATTCAAGTTAAGAGATTGCACGGATGTTGTCGCTTCTTTTTCATACCCCCGTCCCTCCAGGATCTCATCCAGATCACGTGGGTGGACAAGGGGTGAAATCTTGAAAACAGGACACAGATCTTTTTCCCTGTAGATTTCCTAGCAAGCAAGCGTTTTTTCGAAAACGCCCTGCGAACCTTCATAGATCGGGTTGATCGAATTCGACCTGCGGGTGAACCCATCCGCGAAGCGCAGGCCAGGGGTTCAGAGATCGCTCCTCTATCTTCCGGACCTTACTCAAATCCTGCATAGCTTATCCAAAAAGAAACAGCCCGCGAATGCTGCATCGCGGGCTGTCCAAAACAAACCCACGGATTAATCCACACGGTATACATTTCCAATACCCTCGAGCCGAGGAAATCCAAGCATAATGTTCATATTCTCGATCGCCTGGCTCGCTGCCCCTTTGCCCAGGTTGTCCTCGAGCGAACAGATATACACGAATCCATCGTCCACACCCAACTTGATCAGCAGCTTGTGTGTAGCCACCACATCCCGCGTACCCCATTGCTTGTCTTCCGTGTCCTTAACCACCTCGATATTGTCATCTCTGGAATATTCTGAGGCCAGTACTTCCCGAATGCTCTCCGCAGCTTCCTCAACCGGTTGCGCCTTCGATGTCTCCGATAACTCGACTCGGATATTTGTATTGATGCCGGCGAACACAGAGCGAAGTACGATCGGCGTAAAATTTACTTGGAAGCCTGAGTAGAGAGCCATTTCAGGAACATGCTTGTGTCGTTTTCCATAGCTGTATGTCAACTCGTTAGACTCCTCTTCTACTTCCTGTCTCGCTCCGGAATTTCCCGATGTCGCCACAACGGTAGCCTCGCCTTGCAGCAATTCCTTGAGTGGGCGAAGCGGAAGAATCACGCTGGTAGGATAGCACCCCGGATTGGCCACCAGACGAGCTTGAGCGATCTCATTCCGGAAGAGAGCAGGCATGCCGTACACAGCCTCATCCAGGAGATCCGGAGCTTTGTGTTCGAGGTGGTAACCCACCTCGAAGAGATCCCTGGGCAACCTGAATGCACCACTGATGTCGATCACCTTTATACCGTTGGCTAACACCTCGGGCGCGAACGCCATGGATTCCGGGTCCTTGGTTGCCAGGAAAACCAGATCGCAGTTTTCCAGTTCACCCTCTTGCCGTCTCGAATTCTGTCGATACCCGATCTCCACGAGTTCGTGGACGGAAAGCACACGCTCCAATTCCTGGCCGACCATCCCCGTATCGCCGAACAATCCAACTTTGGCCGCCCCGCTCATATCTCCCCCTTGAAAGCTGCTATCCGTTTTCCCAATTCCTCTCTGTGCTCAGACGAACGACACAGGACGAAAATCGTATTCTCTCCCGCGATCGTTCCCACTATCTCCGGCCATTCGGCCTGATCGAGAGCTTCACAGACACCCTGGGCATGCCCTGTAATCGTCTTGAGGACGAGCATATTTTCCGCACCGTCAATCCCGACAACAAAATCCACGAGTTTCCGCTGGAAAAGCCCCCTGCCGGAGAGGCTCGACCTCGTCTCTGGTATTCTGTACCGAAAGCCACCATCGCCGGTTGGAACCTTGGAGACTTGCAACTCCTTGATGTCTTTGGACAGTGTCGACTGGGTGGTCAGGATCCCTGATTCTTGTAGAGATTTGGCCAGATCTTCCTGAGTCCCGATGGCCTCCTGCCGGATCAGGGCCAAGATCTGTTCGTGACGTCTAGCCTTTTCAGTCATTAAAACTCCCGGGACTTACAATTCCATTTTAGACTATATATTCCAATATAAGTCGATAATATTCCTTTGTCAAGAATTTATATTCCACATAATCAAGTATTACGTCACACCGGCATCTCTCTTCTGAAGACCAGCGCCTTCAGTCAGACCTTTGCACCCGATCCCTATTCCGTGCTGATTCCGTTCCCCTTAACATACCTGTTCAGCCATTCGGTCATTTCCCACAGCGTGTGCAGCACGGATTCTCTGCCCTTGTATCCGTGGCTTTCGTGCGGCAACAGAACGAATCTCGTGGTTGCCCCCTGGCCTTTGAGTGCATTGTAAAGCCGCTCACTCTGCATCGGATACGTACCGGAATTGTTGTCTGCTTCCCCATGAATAAGCAGTAGAGGGTCCTTTATCTTGTCCACGTGCATAAATGCCGACATCTCGAAATACACCTCGGGCGCCTCCCAGAGCGTGCGCTCTTCCGCCTGGAAACCAAACGGGGTTAACGTCCTGTTGTAAGCGCCGCTTCTGGCTATCCCCGCACAAAAAAGGTCCGTGTGGGCCAGCAGGTTTGCAGTCATGAATCCGCCGTAGGAGTGTCCTCCAACAGCGATCTGCCTCTTGTCGGATACCCCGAGATGGACCAACTCATCAACGGCGGCGCTGGCACTTGCTACCAGCTGCTCGACATAGGTGTCGTTTGCCTCCTGATCTCCTTCCCCTATAATCGGCATAGTGGGCCCATCCAGAATTGCGAACCCCTCTGTCAACCAGAACAGGGGAGACCCAGACGTAATTCTTACGAAGCGATAGGGTGAATCCTTGACCTGTCCCGCCGCATCCGAACTCTTGAATTCACGAGGATAGGCCCACAGAAGCGTGGGAAGGGGACCCTGACCGGCCTCGTAACCCGGGGGGAGGTAGAGTGTGGCCGTCAGCTGCACACCATCGGGTCTGGCGTAGCGAATCAACTCCTTCTGGACATCCGCCAGTTGCGGTGCTGGATGCGGGAATCCGGTAATCTGCTGCTGAGTTCCATTCGCAAGGTCCTGGACAAACACATTTGGCGGATCTGAGATGGATTCCCGATAGGTCAGCAATTTCGGCCCTACAATATCCAGAAGCTTGATGGGTCGTTCATAGAAGGGAGCAATACATTGCCATAGCCGATCTATCTTGCCTGTCTCAAGATTCAGGCGGTCGACAAAGGGGAAGTCCCCCTCGGGAGAAGCGCCATTTCCGGCAAGAAATATTGAAGCATTTTCCGTATCGGTGAGCAGGACGAACCTGCCGGCGCCATTCGGTTTCAGGAATGGGGATCCGGGATCTCCGTATCGATCCTCCCAGGAGTGATCGAAGATCACCTCCGGATCTACTTCATTGGAATCGGGGCGAATACGCCAGGTCCTGGTGTGTCGATCCTTCCACCATCTTTCAGTGATCAGCGCCAGATCTCCTGAACCCCAGTTCACTCCGGAGAATCGAAGAGACAATGCCTGGAGGATTTCATGCTCTCCGTCGAATGGCTCGGAGAGGACAAACACACAATCCCGTACTTCGGCCTCCCGGGTCGGATCACCGTCATCCTGCGCCTCAACCCAGTAAACGGTAGCGTCCTGATCTGCCCGCCAACCATAGGACCTAGGCCCTCTGGGAACGCCGTCAAAGGCTGTAGGAACATCATCGGCCAGTGGCAGATCCGCAAGTTGCTTAATCAGTCTACCATTCATGTCCCAGATCTCTACACGCACGGGAAATCTGAAATAAGGTACCAAATACGAATACGGCTCGTGTATGACTTCAACCAACAGGTATTTGCCCCCAGGAGATGGCTCAGCGTGGCAGATACATCCAGGATTCCCTATGGATCTGTCGGTCCCGTCACGTGAAACCACTCTCACCTGCGCAGCCGAGTAGTGATCGAACAACTCCTCGTCGTGGCTATTCTTCAAGAGGTCTTGATACGTCCACGCCGGAGCAACCTTTCCGGCATTTTCTTGAATCACCGGACCGGTTGGTACAGTCGGCGTCCCCGGCGCATCTCCACGATCTTTCGGAATCGATCTGTACACCAGACCGCCACTGTCGGGAGTCCAGGAATAGGGTGATCCGAATATTCCGTTTATGTGGCCATATCCCAGTTTCAGAGCTTCGCCTGATGAGACATCGGCTATCCACAGCGAAACTGATCCTTCACCTGCCACGGTGAACGCGAATGCGCTCCCATCCGGAGCCCAACGCACATTCCCGATCCGGGCGCCCTCCGGGACTCCCGTTATTTCCCTTCCAGACCCGTCCTCGGTGCGCTTGAGATGCATGTCCGTATAATAAGCCGTCCTGCTGGGACCATTGGTACCGGGGTCGATCCTGAGACCGGCAAGGCGGAGCTCTGGACGAGCCAGTTCGGCAATGGGCGGAAGGCTTGGTTGTCCCAGTACGATCATCCAGTTCTGCATTGGGTCAAGACTGATTACCGGTGTGGGTTTCGCATCTACCAGCCTAACGATATCCTCTGGCGGCATTCTATAACCCGTAGTCAGATTGCCATCGACCATCGAGAACTCCCGTTGTGTGCCCAACCAGATTGGGCATTGGATACTATCGGACGGAAATCGGATCTAGCCCGTCTGCAATTCGCTGTTTGTTCACTTCATCGATTCGCCAGGGTACGACGGAGCCATCGGCACGAAATCGATCGTAATACCCTTCCTCATACCTGGAAATCGGCATCAGTACCTTTTTCGATCTTTTGCTCTCGAGTTCCTTGAGATCCATGAGGTTGCCCGATCGCAGATCCACAACGTTGATTTCTCCAACACGGGAAGAGCCCAGGCCTCTTTCGGTCGCGAACCGCAGATATGGCGTCGTCGTAGGATCCAGGCCCATCAGGTATGTTCCCACAGCATCCACGTGGACCTCGTTCGTACCAATCAGCGTCCAACCTAGAGGTGCATTCTCACCTTCATTGAATGCTGTCCCGTCGCGGCCCACAAGACCATCTACCATGCACAGTTGTGGAATCCCAAGCGACCGAAGCGCATGCACAACGTCGCAAAGCTTATGATAAAACCGATCCTCGAACAGGCTCAATCCGCTATCGGTTAAACGCCAGAGGTCGGACTCAAATGGCTTATCCACCTCCTGCACCGTACAGAGGTGGCGTTCCGGCCTGCCAAGAATCCCCATCAGATTTTTCATCGCGAGGGTAGTGCAACCCA